>ENA-ORBV01000144-ORBV01000144.1-microbial-mat-metagenome-genome-assembly--contig:-NODE-144-length-148516-cov-12.308066_pt1 | contig 148516 bp, 137 predicted proteins | sample MGYA00237777_ERZ505514 | MGnify/ENA primary metagenome ERZ505514 (study PRJEB26160, sample SAMN06269048) | microbial mat metagenome | isolation source: Oligotrophic lake microbial mat | place...
TTTTGACAACTTCCGAGATCGGCTATTAGCTTGCTTTTCTAATTAGTTTTTCTCATCACAGCAAACCCAGAAGACCCGGGATGTCTGAGAACTCATGGGGCAATCTCTCAGCGTTGTAGTTTAGTTGCTAAAAAGTACGCAGATCTACTTTTGCGATCGCAACACCTGTGTAACTTCTAGAGTCAGTACTTTAAATTGAGATTAGACGATTGCTTTGTGAGGGCATTCTGAGTAGTTAGTTGTAGGATAAGATCTGAGAAATTCCAGCTACTGGGCACCTGACATGACAACCGTAGCGCGTGTAATTCATAGTGACCCTGACATACTGGGAGGAACACCCGTTTTTGTTGGAACCCGTGTGCCAATGAAAACATTGCTTGACTATCTCGAAGCAGGCGATCCACTCGATGAATTCTTAGACCATTTTCCAAGCGTTAGGCGTGAACAAGCGATCGCGGCACTTGAATTGGCAAAAGAAATGCTGACTGCCTATGCGAATCCTGCTTGATGAGTGCGTCCCACGACCCTTAAAACGCGAACTTTCTGATTACGAAATACGCACAGTTGTCGAGATGGGATGGGCAGGAAAAAAGAACGGTGAGCTACTGCGGCTCATGAATCAGGAGTGCTTCACAGTTCTAATCACTACAGATCAAAATTTGCGTTATCAGCAAAACTTGCAACAAGCTGGAGTAGCAGTCGTTGTTTTAATGGCATCTAGTCATAGGCTCCCTGATTTAGTGCCCCTGATGCCAGATGTTCAGAGCGTACTGAATACAATTACTCCAGGAGAAGTTATCGAAGTTGAAGGTTTTTGGAAAGATGGATAGGTAGCGTAGCACAACGACGCTGAGACGAAACAATTCCTAACGATTTGTCGAGGGTGCTCCGTTTGCTTGTAGAAAATTCTCATCGTTGTAGTGTGTTTGCTAAAAAGTAAGCAGGTCTATGTTCGCGATTGCAACACCTGATCAGCCGTCAATGCCAGCGCTTCAAATTGGGATTTAATCATCATTTCGCCGATGTATTCTTCTGCTTCGTAGAGTCCAGCAACCAGTGTGAGGATGCTTACTTTGCTTTGCTGCGGGTCAACGATCCAGTATTCAGAGATTCCCCTGGCGGCATATTCAGAGCGCTTGTAGCGGTAATCTCGCTCCTCGTTGGCTTTGCCAGGAGACACTACCTCAACCACCAGTACAGGCGGTGGCATGTCGCGTGTAATCGTGCCCCGTCGATCGCCCAACATTGCCGCTAATGCTTCTGAGAGTATCATCAGGTCAGGTAAGCGGACTTGTGCCTGCGCCCCAGTGACTTCGATTTCGGTATCTTTGTGGCAAAGGCGATCGCTGGGTATAAGTTTCGCTAACTCAAACGCTAGAAACAACGAGATTTGTGAGTTCAAACGGCTTTCTGGAGGCAGCTCAACCAGTTCTCCTGCAACCAGTTCATACTGAGTGTCTGTGCCATCGTCGTGGTTCAGGTATTCTTCAAAGGTGAGCCGTTGCCCGATCGCTGCCTCAGTCATCATGACCTCTCTTGCATTGCCTTATCGTCATTGTATGGAGGTTTTCGTCAGGACGTTATGGGTAACATCCCTACGAGCGGAAGAAAATGAAGAGAATTTGACGCTTTCCGAAAGACATCGGTTATTCTGTGTGTCCTGAAGTATCGTCTGTGCTGGTACAACTATGACTGCTGCTACACAACCGCCTCGTTCTTACGATGTCATTGGCTTTGGTGATGAAGTGCCTGGTGTTTTGGCGCTGGTTAGTGCTGCCAGGGAGTATCGTCGCCGCACGAGTAAAGCGCTGCGAACGCTGCTGATGTTCAAGGGCAATTCTCAGGAAGGGATTGGTGGACATCTGGTGCGGGGAGGGCTGGCGTATCTCGATCGCTGCACCTTGCCAACCGACATCCGTCAGGCGTACGGCTTACCCATCTTTGGCGAACCGTCTGCGATCTATCAGGAGTTTTTGCACCGGGCAGGCGTTGCTCAAATCGCGCTTGATCCGCGCAAGGCTGATGCGGCTCTGAGAGCTATGCTGAGCGAGGTGGGTGCGGATATTATTAGCCGCGTACAGATTCAATCTGTGTTGCGAGACGGTGGGAAGCTGAGGGGCGTTCAGTTAACCACTGGCAGCATCTTTTTGGGCAAGCAGTTCATCGACTCCAGCGTCAATGCTGAATTTGCTCAGGCTGCGGGTGTGCAGAAGCTACAGGGCTTTGGCACGTTTGGGCTACCAGACTCAGAATTGCCTGTGACGCTAGTGTTTGAAAGCCAGGGACTCAGCATTCAACGCTTGAAAACCATTGAGCTGAACTATCTCAAGCGCTTCACCAATCCCAACGATGCCGAAGCGCAACACTACATTGCGATCGCCGCTGGTTCTGATCCGGCGCTGATGGATCAGATTCGCAAAAGCTTTGTGGATGAGAAGGGCAATCTCAGAACGATGTATGTCGGGCAAGACCATATCGACGTGCGTAGTCGAGCCTTGTCTGTGACGTATCACGCCTTTCGGGGCAAGAAGATGTTTTTGGCTGACAGTGGCGTGCTGCTCGATCAGGCAAACATCGCGATATTGGGGGGCGATCGGCTGTCGTGGAATGCGCTGATGTTCTACGTCACGGGCGCTCAGGCAGAGGCGCTGGCACGGGGAGCCGCTAAGCCAACGCCTGCGATGGTAGAAGAAATCGGCTTTGTGACGAAATGGTTGAAAAGCTTTGGCGCGACGACTGTCAAACCAGCGTCGGAGCTTTACATTCGGCACGCGGGCAATATTCAAGGTGTGGTAGAACCTTTGAGTGGTGCCCAGATGCTTTTGGGTGGGGTGCCTCCGGCTGAGGCGATCGGCACCTTTGGTTATTATCTGGATGTGCGCGGTGGCATTACGGGACTGGGTAAAAAGGCGGCAGAGAAAGGCATGAGCAGTATTTCGTTCCCCCATCCGCCTCTGTTTAACGTAGGCATTCGTCATGCGCTGGTGCGATCGGTGCCGAACCTGGCGGTGGTGAGTCCGGTGTCTGGCTTTGATGGATATGCCTGTGCAGCGGGCAGGATTGTGGAGTTTAACACAATGGTTGGTCATGGTGTGGGCATTGCGGCTGGTATCGCGCTGAGTAGCGATCGTACGCTGGCAAGTATTACCAATGCCGAAGTGAGGCAGGTATTAGCCACAACGGGAAAACTCCCTCGCATTTACGGTCAAAGCTATACGCTGGAAGCGAATCGCCTACAGGATTTTGAGTCGATCATGATTGCTTGAGGAAGGGGCGTTGGGAGTCTTCACGGAAACATGCTGTTGATCTACTTGCTTTGGAGTGACCTGCCGAAACTGTCTGCCGATCCGCCTATTTCGGGCTGGATCGGCGGAAAGACTCCGTCTAATAACAAGTTAGCCGTCTCAGGCTACCATTTCAGGCTTCAACCCTTATCTTGCTGCATCCAACTTGAAAAAATGCTGAGTTAAGCGGTAGCTTTATCGCTCGTGGTAAACTGCTTCCAGATCATTTGTTCTTGTGTAGCGATGGCTAATCTACCCCATTTCATTCAGTATCAAGGTAGCAAGAGAAATCTGGCAAAGCACATCCTCCAGTTTCTTCCCAAAGAGATCAGCAGGTTGGTAGAGCCTTTTGCTGGAACGGCTGCGATTAGTGTGGCTATGTCTGCAAATCAGATTGCTCGTAGATTTTGGCTAAATGATCTGAATAAACCTCTAATTGAGCTATTAGAACTAGCTATAGAGAGACCGAACGAGATTGCAGGTTTCTACCTAGAACTATGGAATGAGCAACATGCTGATTCCGTAGCTCATTATTTTGAGGTCAGGTCAAGATTTAATGAGACTAATGATCCACAATTGTTCCTTTATTTACTAGCAAGATGCGTTAAAGGTTCAGTCCGTTATAATTCTGAGGGAATGTTCAATCAAAGCCCGGACAAAAGACGCAAAGGAACACGACCTGAGACGATGAGAAAAAACATAGCAGGTGTGTCTAGTCTGCTTAAAGGCAAATGCAAGCTTACGAGCTTGGATTATCGAGAAGTATTAGAGCACATCCAGGATGGTGATTTCATCTACATGGATCCTCCATATCAAGGTGTATGCGGAAATAGAGATTCAAGATACCTGTCTGGGATAGATTTCGATGATTTTGTACTAGCCCTTGAACAGTTAAATCGAAAAGGAGCCGCATTTGCTATCAGTTACGATGGTAAGTTGGGCGATAAAGCTTTTGGCAAGGTTCTTCCTAAAAGTTTAAACCTTGAACGGATCGAAATTGAAGTTGGCAGATCTTCACAGTCTACATTACTTGGCAAGGAAGAAACTACGATTGAGTCATTGTACTTATCGCCAAGTTTATCCAGAAACTTAATAACTACTCAACCCAGGAATTTCAGCTATATTGGCAAGAATCCAAAGCAGCTAACCCTCTTGGAACAGCATGGAGAATTCGCAACAGCTACCAGATGATTTTTTGGAACTTTGCCGCTCTGTAACGGCAAAGAGACCGAAGGCGGTCATTGATCACATCTTGCAACACGGATTTATTACGACTGAGGAATTGAAAGAAACCTACGGTTATAACCATCCTCCAAGAGCAGCTAGAGATGTCAGAGAAAATGGTATCCCATTAGAGACTTTTCGTGTCACTGGAAGCGATGGTAGAAAAATAGCTGCATATCGGTTTGGAGATATTAGTAAGGCAAGATTCACTCGTCGTTCTGGGAGAACAGGTTTATCCAAGCAAATTAAAGAGGCACTGATTAGCAGATACGGATGTAAGTGTTTTATTTATCTTGAGGAGGTTGATGAACGCGAGTTGCAAATTGATCATCGTGTTCCTTTTGAAGTTGATGGTGAACCAGATCTAGCTCCAGACAACTTCATGTTGCTTTGCGGCTCTGCTAATCGGGCTAAATCGTGGTCATGCGAACATTGCGAAAACTGGAACAGCACTAAGGATAAGTCGATTTGCCTATCCTGCTACTGGGCGTATCCAGAAAGCTATGAGCATATCGCAATGCGACAGGTCAGAAGAATAGATCTGCTTTGGGAAGGTGAAGACGTTGAGACTTATGAAAGGCTCAAGGAAAGGGCTGTCAGCGTAGAGAAAGAACTGCCTGAGTTTGTCAAAGAGATTATTGAGCGCGAGATCGAACGTAATGGTGACGGCTAACACTGCGTTGGTGCGGACGGAACAGAGCTTATCGGCAAGAGTTCAGGGCTATCTGCTGCCGCACAACTTCACCGTTCGACCGCTAGACTACTGGTAAGCGGGCATTGTTCATCCTACAATTTCAATCTTTAGCCTTCAACCTTTAAGCAGGCGTAGACCGCTGAGTGTGACAAGAACGGTGGAGCCTTCGTGCCCAATCACGCCGATCGGCAATGTAATGTCGCCCGCAAAGTTGGCAAGCAGCAAGAGTACGATGAACCCGATCGCAAACACGATGTTTTGCTTCACCACGCGCTGCGATCGCCGACTTAAAATGATTGCTTGCTCTAATTTCTCCAGGCGATCGCTCATCAGCACAATATCAGCCGTTTCTAGCGCCACATCACTGCCCGCAATTCCCATTGCGATGCCAACCGATGCCTGAGCCAGGGCAGGCGCATCGTTAATGCCATCGCCAATCATGGCAACGTATTGATACTGCTGCTGTAGGCGTTTGATCACCTGTAGCTTGTCTTCGGGCAGCAAGTCGGCATAGACCTGATCGAGTCCAATCGTCTTAGCGATGCTTTGCGCGGTGCGATCGTTATCACCCGTCAGCATCACAACGTGTTCAATGCCCAGCGTTCTTAGACGAGCAATGGTTTCAGCCACATGAGGACGCAGGCGATCGGCAATGGCGATCAATCCCATGACCTGTGTTCCTTGCGTGACCCAAACAACGGTTTTGCCATCTTGCTCTAGATCTTGCATGGCTGTGAGCAGGGATGCAGGCAGGTCAATGGCTGACTGGCTGATAAAGTTTGCGTTGCCCACGATCGCCGTCTCACCACGATAGCTGCCTACAATGCCTTGTCCGGGATGCGCTTGCACCTCGATCGCTGCCGACGTGGGTAGAGCGTGTGCTGCCTGTACGATCGCGGCTCCCAGGGGATGCTCAGACGCAGATTCCAGCGCCGCTGCAACTTGCAACACGTCTGCCTCAGCAAAGCCAGCGGCGGCAATGACTTTATAGACCGCTGGTTGACCAATCGTGAGGGTGCCCGTTTTGTCGAAGGCGATCGCCCGTACTCGACCGATCATCTCCAACTGCGCTCCGTCTTTAAATAAAATGCCTTGTCTGGCTCCGTTGGCAATGCCCGACAGCAACGTGGGCATGATTGCTGCCATCAGCGCACAGGGAGACGCGACCACCAGGAAAATTAGCGCCCGGTAGATCGTTGTTTCCCAGCTCCAGCCCAGCAGAAAGGGGGGCAAGAGTGCCAACAGCAGCCCGACTAAAACAATGACCTTGGCATAGCCGCGCTCAAACCGTTCGATGAACTGTTGCGATGGCGGCTTTTCCGTTTGCGCCTGCTCCACTAGCCGAATCACGCGCTGAAGCAAACTGCTCTCTGGTGGTTGATGGACGGTCAGATAAAGCGCTCCGTTGCCGTTCAGAGTGCCTGCAAACACGCGATCGCCCACTGTCTTCTCAACGGGCATCGATTCGCCCGTAATCGCTGCCTGATTGAGAGTGCTGTACCCTTCCTGAATGATGCCGTCGGTCGGGATCAGCTCTCCTGGTTTGACGATAACGCGATCGCCCACCTGCAACTCGCTCACAGGCACCAACTGGTCCTGACCGTGACGCAGCACTCTGGCAGTATCGGCTGTCAGGCTCATCAAGCTGCGAATGCTGCGTTCCGTGCGACGCATCGCGTATCCTTCCAGCGCTCCACTCACCGCAAAGATGAGAATCAGCGTTGCCCCATCCACAATAAAAAAGTATTCGCGTTGCCACAACCCTAATCCTGCTGCCCCTAGCGCTGCCACAATCATCAACAAATCCACATCCAGTTCCTTTTCCTGGAACAGTGTGGTCAGTCCTTCGCGGGCGCTTTCATAGCCACCAATCACATACGCAGCAGGCAGCAGCAGCAGCGCTAACCCGACCCAGCCAAGATGCAACGTGAGCCAGCCCAACAGTAACAAAATGCCACAGAGAACAGCCGCAACCACATCGGCATGGTCTTTCGTGAGTTGAGTCAAACGTGATCGATAGAGCATGGCAAGCAAACGGGAAGACTCCTACACGCTAAACGTTGACATCAGTGTTAATGTCAAGAAATTAATGGGTGAATGCATTCTGTAGGGACGTGACATGTAACGTCTCTACATAAAGGAAAGGGCATCTATGCTAAGTCAGAATTTAACGATCAAAGAACTGACGGATGCAGTAGGGGGTGGCATTTCGCCTCGGATGGTGCGGCATTATCATCAGTTGGGTTTGCTGCCGCAGCCTGCCCGATCGCGCGGTAACTATCGTCTCTACAGCCAGCGCGATGTGCAGCGACTCCAGCGCATTGTGGCACTCAAGCAGCAAGGCTTTCAGCTTTCTCACATCCACAAGCTTCTGGAAAGTGAACCGGATGCCGATCGTGCGGAAACCTTGGTGACGCAGTTTCAGCAGCAGTATCGATCCGTCATTCAGCAAATTGCTCATCTGCGACAGACTGCGTCTGCGCTGGAGGGTTTGCTGGGACGCGATGGCGATTGTCAGCTTGTGCAGGCAGGGGCGATCGCGCAGCTCAAGCTGTTAGACGTGGAAACGCAAACCCAGTTGGGTGGTTTAGAAAAACTTTGGAGCGGCTTAGATGCAGCGGTTCATGCCCATCCCGAAGCGTTTCAAGAATCGTTGCAGCGCTTGTTGCCCGATCTTTCCGATCGCTCCGAGATTGAGGTAGATCTGCTCTCAAAGCTAGTGTTGGCGTGTGGTGATGTGAGCCTGGTGCCGTTTGTACGAGTGGGCAAGGGGGCGATCGCTGCCAGTCGTGATGTACTTAAAGCGGGATGTCGCATTGTGGCGGATGTGCCGCTGATTCATGCCGCGCTGGATCACACACGGTTGGCGCATTTGGGCTGTGTCACTGAAACGTTGATGAACGACTGCCATATCACCAGCGCCGTGGAAGCTGAACAGGCATTCTGGCAGCATTCGGAGTGGAAAGCGAGGCTATATGACTTGCCGGAGGGCTGCATCCTGGTGATTGGCTATGCACCATCGGCGCTGCTAGCGGTCTGTGACGCGATCGCGCACCATCACCTTCGCCCAGCCTTGATTATTGGGATGCCGATCGGCTTTAGCCATGCGCCTGCTGCTAAGCGCCAGTTGATGCAATTGGGACTCCCCTTCATCACGCTCGACGGCACGATCGGGGGTGGCTTGCTGGCAGCAGTCGCCTTGAACGCGATCGCGGATTCGCTCATTGAAAAGCCTGACTGCCACTGCTACCTGAGCAAGACTTGATTGATGGTGCGCTTCCTGGCGTTTCCGTAACCACAAAGCCGTCTACTGTATCCAACTTTCGGACTAATGCGATCGAAAGACTAGACATTCACATACTACACGTGTAGTATATAAAAAGCGAGTTTTTGTCAGAGCCATTCCATGATCAGCACACCCTTACTTACCTCACATAGCGCAAGGCAGCGGCGACCCCACAACGGGTTTGCGGCAGCGGTGGCGTTGTTTGAGGCTAAAGGCGTGTCTGCACTCCTCAGAAGCAACGTTTTTATAACGGGAATTTTCGGCATCATTTCGGGGCAACTAGAGATCGATCGACTAACACAAAGCGGGTGGTGCAGGCGTAGCGTTGCACCAACATAAAGCACCAGTTAAGACTGAAGCTGTTAACCCCCGCTCCTGAAGATCAGAAGCGGGGGTTGTTTTTTTAAGGAGGCAAGCAGGATGTTAAAGCTGACCTACATTGAGGATGGGTTACACCTGGAGCGGATCACTGCTCCCTTGGAGGTGCTGATTGCACAGCGCGTGCTTTTGGCAGTGCGCGCCGGACAAAAACTCTACGTTGAACCGAGCAAAGCTGCCTTTTTGCTCCCTGCTGCCGCGCCCAGTCTCGGTCATTTAGAACTGGCGCTGAAGCTCGATCGCAGCCAATGCATCACGGTGACACCCGTGGATGATGCGTTTGTGGAAGTGAGCCTGCAAGGTAGCTGGCTGGCGGAAGATGCAGATGCACACGAAGGCATGTTCCTCACTGCCTTTTCCGATCGCTCTGAGTTTTTTGTCTACAAACTCTGGCAAATGACGCAAGTGCAAGTGTCATCGCTGGCATAAGGGGCTTCTTTTTAGCTCTTGAGAGGGAGGTCGATCGAAGCCCCTTACCATGACAATACAGTTACTTAAGGTTGTTTAAAGAGCAGGTTATAGAGACCTATGAAATTACTACGCATTCTCACCGCAATTTTTCTACCACCGCTTGGCGTTTTCTTGACCCTGGGTGTCAGTCAAGCTTTGATCATCAATGTGGGTCTGACATTGCTAGGCATCGTTCCTGGGAGTATCCACGCGCTTTGGATCGTGCTTAAATCCTACGAGCATGAAGCTGCTGAGCGTAAAATATACGAAAACGTCGTTGAGTGAAGCTCTAGCATTGCGATCCTGAACCAGTAGAGGTTTTTCAAGAAACGCTATTGCTTTGGCATTGGCGAGGGGCGACCGCGTCGGAAAAGTTACCTCTGAAACGGATTCCGCCGTTCTCAAAAACGTTGTATATGTGTCATAAGCAAAAGCGCTAGAGAGTGAAATAATCTCCCTAGCGCTTTTGTCGGTTGATGTCAGAATCAGTTACCGCAGCCAATTCCTCAAGTAAAGCTCAAGATGAGGTTTTCATCTGACGTGCCATATCCAAAAAGGACGACATATTGGCACCGGGACGACGACGACCGTTTGAGCTACCGTTTGGCGCTAGATACTTAGGCGCAAACGTTGTCACGTTAGGCTGAGGCAAATTGAGAGCGGCATTAGCGGCAGCAGCTTTTGGTTCAACCTTCTCAGCAGCGGTAGGCTTAGCCGTTCGCTTTGGTTTTACAGACTCGGACTTTAGCGCTGGAGCAGTAGCCTCTGTCTTGACAGACTCTAACTTCGCAGGTGCGTTTACGATAGTAACTTGTGGCTCTGCGATCGCAACCGACGCTTTAGCAGGAGTGACAGCACCATTGCCAACGCCTTTCGCCTCATCTAGCTCCAGAAAATACCCGGAATTACGAGCTTTGCGGGTTTTAGGTGCAGTACCCACGATCGCATCTTGAGTTTTTTTGGAGCTAAATAACCCGCCAAAAAAGGAAAAAACACCAGACAATAAATTTTTGAGGAAATTAACAAAACTGCTCATTGCAACTGCTCCTGAAAGGCGTACCGATGAAAAGGCATATCGATAGAAATGCGCAACGGTTGTAAACGGGTAACGCTAAAGCCGCACTACCCAACTCAAATTATCGCGGTTTTATGAGTACAGAAAGGCTAATATTGCGATTTATTAATTATTTGCTTATTAGAATTAGAGTGACGAATTGACGTTGTTTGACCATTTGGTTGGCTGTCCTAGTGCGATCGGTGCCAGACAGGATCGCAGTTTAGACTCGAAGTATGATGTATGGCACTCAATGAACACTCCAACCCCGCGTAATCCAGTCCTGCTGCTGCACGGCATCTGGGATACTGGCGCAATCTTTCAGCCCATGACGCGCTATCTCAACAGTTTGGGCTGGGAAACGCACGACCTTAACCTTACGCCCAACAATGGCGATCGGTGCCTTTCAGAATTGGCACAGCAAGTAGCGGCGTATGCCGATCGCACCTTTACCCCCGAAACACCGTTTGATTTGCTTGGCTTCAGCATGGGCGGCATTGTCGGGCGTTATTATCTTCAGCGTTTAGGTGGGATCGATCGCGTCCAGCGCTTTGTTACCTTGTCGTCTCCTCACAGTGGCACCTGGGTCGCCTACGGCTCTTTGCGTTTGGGCTGTGTGCAAATGCGTCCTGGTCATCCCTTTCTGCAAGATCTGAATCAAGACCTTGACATGCTCGATCGGCTCAACTTTACTTCAATCTGGACACCGCTTGATGCCATGATTCTGCCCGCCAGCAGTTCTCGCGTGTCGATTGGTCGGGATGTCAGAGTTTGGGTACCTTTACATCGAGACATGGTAACTCATCCCCAGAGCTTGAAAGCTGTTGCTGATGCCCTGGTAGAACCCGTGCGAAGGAAACCCGACTTACAGGTTTCACACAGCAACTCCATTTGAACGCACACGAGTTGACGAACTTATCGTTAGAATAAAGGACTTGAGCGATGAATGGTTCTGTGCTGAGCTGCATTCATCCTTTAGCGCTTAGCCTTTATCCTTTCTTCCCATGCCCTTGCCTATTGTTGCTATTATCGGTCGTCCTAACGTGGGCAAGTCTACGGTTGTCAATCGCTTGTCGGCATTGCAAGATGCCATCGTATTTGATGAGCCGGGCGTGACGCGCGATCGCACCTACAAACCTGCCTTCTGGCGCGATCATGAATTTCAGGTTGTGGATACGGGTGGCTTGGTGTTTGACGATGACACCGAGTTTTTGCCCTTCATTCGCGAACAGGCAATGGCAGCACTGGCAGAATCAAGCGCGGCGATTTTCGTAGTGGATGGGCAGATGGGGCTGATGCCATCGGACGAAGAAATTGCCACCTGGCTACGACAACAGTCCGTTCCCGTCCTGCTGGCGGTGAATAAGTGCGAATCGGTGGATCAAGGTGCAGCGCAGGCATCAGAATTTTGGTCGTTGGGCTTGGGTGAACCGTTTCCGATTTCGGGCATTCATGGCAACGGCACAGGCGAATTGCTGGATCAGTTGATTCTGCACTTGCCGCCTGCGGATGAAATTGAAGCGTCAGACGAGATTAAGGTGGCGATCGCTGGACGACCGAACGTGGGCAAATCTAGCCTACTCAATGCGTTCGTCGGCGAAACGCGATCGATTGTCAGTCCCATTTCGGGTACCACACGAGACGCGATCGACATGGTAGTGCAGCACGGCGAACAGACCTATCGCCTGATCGACACGGCTGGCATTCGTAAGAAAAAACAGGTTGAATACGGTCCCGAATTCTTTGGCATCAACCGCGCCTTCAAAGCGATCAATCGGGCGGATGTAGTACTGCTAGTGGTGGATGCGCTGGATGGTGTGACCGAGCAAGACCAGAAGCTAGCAGGACGGGTTGCCGATGAGGGCAAAGGCTGCGTCATTGTCGTCAACAAGTGGGATGCTGTCGAAAAAGATTCCTACACTATCTACGATCACGAGAAGCTGGTGCGCGATCGCCTCCACTTCACCGAATGGGCAGATGTCATCTTTATCAGCGCCAAAACCGGACAGCGCGTGGAAAAGATTCTGGATATGGTCAACATTGCCGCTGAGCAGCAAAAGCGCCGCGTCTCCACCTCCGTTATCAACGAAGTGCTGGAAGAAGCGGTAGGCTGGCACTCGCCGCCGACCACGCGCCAAGGTCGTCAGGGCAAAATCTACTACGGCACTCAGGTAAGCAGTCGTCCACCTGCGATCGCCCTCTTCGTTAACGATCCCGCCCTTTTTAACGACAACTATCGCCGCTACATTGAAGGACAGTTTCGCAAGTCTCTGGGCTTCACGGGCACACCCATTCGCCTCTTCTGGCGCGGCAAGAAAACGAGAGAAGTTGAACGGGTCACTGCAAACCGAGCCACACGAGTCAAGGAGTTTTAGATTGCAGATGGCAGCTTCAATCTAAAAACGCTAACTAACAATGGATTTACTGCGCTCCCTCCCCCTGGGACTTTACCTAGAACAACCCATCACCTGGCTGCACCGTCTCGATCCACGGCTTAAGTTAGCCTGGTTAATGACCTTTTTAGCGGCTCCTTTGCTGGCAAACTCACTCTGGCGTGTGTTGCTGGTGGTGCTGCTGATTGCTGTCACCGTCTCCGCCATGATTCCTTTGCGCGTCTGGCGGCAACAGATGAGTTGGTTGTTGGTGCTAAGTCTGATGGTGTTTGCCTTAACAACCGTGATCCCCGATGGGCTGAAAACACGACAGCAGGCTCGGTTACCCGTCGATGAGCTTGCCTTTGCACAGCAGCCAGCAACGCTGCCGCCCGCCCCTGCGCCACGTCCCTGGTATAACCCATTTGGCATCGGCAAGCCCGCTACCTCACCACCCGCAGGGACGGTGCTCAATGATTCTTTGCCGCAGCCTACGGGCTATCGTTACATCCTATTCAAGCGTGGTTCGATCACGGTAACCCAGCGATCGGTGGATTTAGCGATTCGCTACAGTACGCTGCTCTTTACCCTGCTCTACAGCACCAATCTTTTTCTATTGGTCACGGCACCCGAAGAAATTACCGCCGCGATCGAAGACTGGATGTCACCTCTGCGCCGTTTCAATCTGCCCATTACTGAAGTTGCCCTGACGCTAACGCTCTCGCTCCGCTTTATTCCGTTAGTGCTAGAAGAAGTGCAGAATTTGGTGCGATCGGTCAGCACTCGCGCAATCAACTGGCGCAAACTGGGCTGGCGACGGGCGCTGCAAGTTTGGTTAACCGTTGCCGAACGACTGCTCAACAACCTCCTGTTACGGGCAGAACAAATTGCCAGCGCGATGAAAGTACGCGGCTTTACCAGCCCAAACGAGCATCAAGTCCAGTGGCACCAATTTCAATTGCGATGGGGCGATTGGCTGGCGATCGCAAGTTTGGTTGGGCTTTGGAGTGCCCGTTTAGTGTGGGGCTGGGAACTATAGGGATGGGAGGTTAGTTGTTAGTTGTTCGCAGCTTATCTTGTTCTCCTGACACCTGACCCAAAGTCATTCCCAAACCTTATGCAGAGGCCTCGTTATCACGTAGAGTGATGGCATACCGACGTTAAGGTGTACTATTTTCATCGTCGTCCTGCCTAGACCTGAATGAGCAACGAAAATTACTTAAATCATCCGAATTTTGGCTTGCTTTTCAGAGTTTGTCTCATTGATGCAGCGCGTGAGCTATTTACGACGCTCTATGCACAGCGGCTGTTTTTTCTGGTGGCAAATGGTGACGACGGGTTAGAGTTTGAACCCATTACCCGGACTGATGCTCGCATTTTGGTCGAGAACCGTATGCGAGTCCTGCGTCGCCAAGGTCAGCAGCAGGACTACAATCAGCTTCAGGTGATGTATAAACAAACATTTCAATGACAGCGTTTTCTCAGCTTAGCGGTACAATCGCAGAACGAATTCACTGCATTCGCCAAACATTGCCGGACTCAGTGCGGTTAATTGCAGTCACAAAGCAAGTTTCAGTGGCAGCGATGCGAGAAGCGTATGCGGCTGGAGTACGTGATTTTGCAGAAAATCGAGTGCAAGAAGCAGAGGTTAAACAAGCTCAGCTTCACGACTTGACTGATGTAACCTGGCACCTAATCGGGCATTTACAAAGCAATAAAGCGCAGAAGGCATTGGACTGCTTTCAATGGATTCACTCGATCGACGATTTAAAGCTGGCACAGCGATTAAACCATCTGGCAGCACAGCGATCGCAAAAACTACAATCACTGCTTCAGGTGAAGCTATTGTCTGATCCAAACAAATACGGTTGGTCAGCGGCAGATCTTTTGCGCGATCTTTCAGCACTGAGTCACTGTGAAAATCTCAGCATTCAAGGGTTGATGACAATTCTGCCGTATGGCTTAGCCGCAGCGGACGCAACTGTGGCATTTCAAAAGACAGCCGAGTTAGCTAACACGATTCGACAGCAGAATTTGCCTCATCTGCAAATGCAAGCGCTATCAATGGGGATGTCTAATGATTACGCGTTAGCCGTGCAGTCAGGCGCAACGATGATTCGGTTGGGGCGCATTCTCTTTGGCGATCGTCAAGCATAGACGTACTGCACCTTGCAAAAATAGCGGTTAGCTGTGATCAGAGCCGTTGCAAACATGAGGAAAAAATGAAACGGCTTCTCGAATTTCAGAACAGCCGCAAAATTCAAGAAAAAATGAAGCGCTTTTCAAAAGATGGAGTATCTTGAATGCTAGAGTTCCAGCTTGGCAAAGGGGGCGCGTAAGCTTACTCATTTGCACCTTATAGCAATGATTTAAACATCTGATCGGAAAAACTTTTGGTGACATGCTTGGATTTTGGAATCTGGATGTATACTATTCTTTCAATTCAGTTAGGGTAGGCGGGGTGCCTGAGCGATTTGCTGGCGGATCTAAGCCTTCATCCATTGGGCTTTTACTCAACGTTTCAGAAGGCAATCCTCTTGCCGATGCTTTCGATCTTACAGACTAGATTTAGCGGTACTCCTGATATCTGGTCGCTATACCTTTCTTCGATTTAAACCTGATCGTGATGGAGCGTGAACAGTGAGCGGCATTTTTAGCAAGTTACGGGATTTTGTTGGATTTAACGAACCTATGGATTACGAATACGAGTACGACGAAATGGATGGAGACGAGTACCAAAATCTCTATCAGCAAGAGCACGCCCAGCCTGCTGCCCCCCAAGAAGATGCCCGCGTTCGCCGTCCTAGCCGCTTGCGTGAGCGTGCCCCTCTGGGTACAGAGGTCGGTGCAATGGGAGCATCGCCCATGGGCAATGTCATCGGCATGCCCGGTGTGAATGGCGTTTCTGAAGTTGTGGTCATGGAACCCCGTTCGTTTGAAGAAATGCCCCAGGCAATTCAAGCGTTGCGCGAACGTAAGTCTGTTGTGCTCAACCTGACCATCATGGATCCTGACCAGGCGCAGCGTGCGGTTGACTTTGTGGCAGGCGGCACCTACGCGATCGACGGTCATCAAGAGCGCATTGGCGAAAGCATTTTCTTGTTCACACCAAGCTGTGTGCAGGTTAGTACGCAGGGCGCTCCAGGCTACGAAGCACCCCAACCGCAGCAGCCTCAGGCTCGTCCCACCCGTCAGGCAGCACCTGCACCAGCCTGGGCAAGTGAGCAAATGAGAATGGCACAGTAGTAGTTTTTAGTGCTTAGTTGTTCGTTGTTAGACAGGAGATCACGCTAATTTCTAACAGCTAATAACCAAACGCTAACAATGTGGAGACAGTTACATTGGCGATCCAGCTTGGTATGATTGGCGGCGGGGTCATGGGGGAAGCTCTGTTATCCCGTCTGGTCGATCGAGGTGTTTACGCGCCGCAAGCTGTTTTGGTGAGTGAACCGCAAGCAGAGCGGCGAGAATTTCTAGCAAAGACATACGGTGTGCAGGTGACAGCGGAAAATCGCGCAGCAGCAGAGGCTGACGTGCTGTTACTGGCAATCAAACCGCAGATTTTCAGCGTGGTGACAGCAGCTTTAATAGGGGCGTTTGAGGCGCGATCGACTCCCTTGCTAGTCCTTTCAATTCTGGCGGGAACGCCGTTGAGTAAGCTGGAAGCAGCGTTTCCCAATCAGCCAGTGGTACGGGCAATGCCTAACACGCCTGCCATCGTAGGGGCAGGTATTACGGCGATCGCCCCTGGCACTCATGCTCAGCCGCACCATTTGGCACAGGCACGGCAGATTTTTGAAGCTGTCGGAGAAGTCGTAGAAGTCCCTGAAGCCTTGTTGGATGCCGTCACAGGCTTGTCTGGATCGGGTCCAGGCTATGTGGCGCTGGTTGTAGAAGCACTCGCAGATGGTGGCGTAGCGGCAGGGTTGCCACGGGCGATCGCCCTCAAACTGGCACTCCAAACCGTGAAGGGGACGGCACAGTTACTCCAGGAGTCGGGGCAGCATCCCGGTGCACTGAAGGATCAGGTGACGAGTCCTGGTGGAACGACGATCGCAGGCATTGCCACATTAGAACGTGCAGGCTTGCGATCGGCATTGATTGAAGCAGTGCTGGCTGCCTCTGGGCGATCGCAAGCATTAGGACGCTAAGGAACAAGAATTTAATAACCTCGGCGTTTTCCGTAGGGGCGCACAGCCGTGCGCCCCTACCTACAAACAATTTGTCGGTTTTATTAAAGCCACGATCCTAAGGATCGTGGCTTTATAAGGTGCAATGCTTTCTGTCGGGACGTTACATGTAACGTCCCGACAGAAGAGAGGTGTTTAAGGTTAATTAATCCACGATCCGAAACAGAAGCTGTGCATCGCGTGATGCATCTTTTCTAAAGACAAGCCTGGGTGAAATCAGGCTGCTTTTGAGTTTTCTGCTCATTTCATACTCCCTCGTTTAGACGTTCCGGTTGCACGTCCCGACCCCTCGTATAACGACAGAGTATCGAAATTTAGAATCTAACCTCGATTGAAGGAGGAGCAATGGACTTGTCTCACGTGGCGGTGCAGTTGATCGCTGCGATCGTCTGCGCTGGTGTCGCCAATATGCTGATTCCCCGTCAGATTCCCGGTAAGTTTCTGGGCTTTATGCTGACTGGACTGGTGGGTGTTTGGCTGGGAGAAGCGGTTTTCAAACTGCTTAAAGCTCAGCACGGGCTAAACTATCCCTTTCTCTACTGGGGCTTTGGCGGAGTTGCTCTAGTGCCATCAATTATTGGCTGCACCATTATCATTTATATGGTGACAACGTTTGTGCGGTGGGGGCACTATCACCGATGAGTCTCTGTGGGTATCCTGAACACAGACGACTACCCGCCCTTGCCGAACACGCCCCATGCGAACTAGCGAAAAGACGGTTCTGACTCAGCCCTACCTGGAGTTGAGCAAACAGGGAATGACCATTCAGCGCTTTCTCACCCAGGAGCAGCACTTTTTAGGACGGGATGCCCAGCGTGCCGACCTCATTCTGCCTGGTGATTGGCAGGTGATTTCTGGCTGCCACGCCTTGCTGCGGCGATCGGGCGAAGATTACTGCATTTACGATGGCGATGGTCAAAAACCAAGTACCAACGGCATTTTTCTCAACCGGACGCGCATCACGCCATCCAAAGGATATTTACTCAAGCATGGGGCAGAGCTAAGGATTGGGCAAAACCCCCATAACCAGGTGGTGCTGACCTATCGCAATCCCCTTGGCGCGGAAACGGCAGAGATGCCAGAGACTCGATCGGTCTCGCTCAAAAACCGTTCCGTGTTGCTAGGTCGTGATCCCCAGGCGACGCTGGAACTGGATGCGTCGATCGTCTCGCGCCGTCACGCCACCATTGAGCCGGATGGGCACGATCGCTACATCCTACGAGATCACAGTACCAACGGCGTATTTATCAATGGCACGCGAGTCGATGGAAGCCTGGTCTTACCCGATGACTGCACCATTCAGATTGGACCTTTCACGCTGGTTTACCAGGGCGACACGCTGGCAGTCGTCGATCGCGGCAACCAGATTCGCCTGGATGCCTGGTCACTGGTGCGAGAAGTACCGGGACGCAAGGATCGTCGCCTGCTGGATGACATTTCGCTAGCGATCGAGCCGGGGCAGTTCGTGGCGCTGGTCGGCGGCAGTGGTGCAGGCAAATCGACCCTGATGCGAACCTTGCTGGGGATCGATCCCACCGACAAAGGGGTTGTTTACCTCAATGGCACCAATCTGCGCCACAACTTTGGCATCTACCGTGCCCAGATTGGCTATGTCCCGCAGGATGATATCGTGCATCGCGAACTGACCGTTGAGGAGGTGCTGACCTACGCTGCCAAGCTTCGTCTCCCTGCTGATACAGACATTGCAGCCATCGTCGCCAAAACGCTGGAGCAGATCGAGATGAGCGATCGCCGCGAGGTGCTAGTTGGCAAACTCAGCGGCGGACAGCGCAAACGGATCAGCATTGGGGTAGAACTGCTTGCCGATCCCAAACTGTTCTTTTTAGATGAACCCACCTCCGGGCTTGATCCCGGTCTGGACAAGAAAATGATGCAGCTTTTGCGGAAGCTGGCAGACCAGGGACGCACGGTCATTCTGGTGACGCACGCCACCGCAAACATTAAGCTGTGCGATCGCATCGTCTTTGTGGGTCGCGGTGGACGACTCTGTTACTTCGGTCCACCTACCAAAGCGCTGACGTTCTTTCAGGTCGAATCGGACGACTTTGCCGATATTTACAACGAACTGGAGAAAGGCGAAACGACTGTACGTCATTGGGCAGAACGCTTTCGTCACTCTGATGATTACTGGCAGTACGTCACCGGACATCTCAGCCCTGGCAATCCAAATAAGCCTCGATCGCGCCCATCGCCCAGCAAAGGCACGTCATTCATAGCGCAACTCGCCCTGTTGACGCAGCGCTACTCTCAACTGGTGTGGCGTGATCCGGTGAATCTCACCTTATCGCTAGTAACAGCACCGATTGGAATCGGTCTCATCCTTCTGGCAGTGGGGACTAAAAACCCGCTCGTTCTGGCAGCACAACCTGATCCCACGCTGGCTCCGTTGGCACTGCGCGTACTCTTTGTTTTTACCTGTGCGGCGCTGTGGGTAGGCTTTTCCAGTTCGCTGCAAGAGATTGTCAAAGAAGCGGCAATCTACCTGCGGGAGCGGCTTGTCAACCTTGGTCTGTTTGCCTATTTGGGATCAAAAGCCCTCATTCTCGCCGCTCTGGCACTTCTGCAAACGCTGCTGATGGTGCTGGTAATTTTGACAGGGTTTGATGATCCCAAAGCCACCTTATTGTTCTGGGCACTGGGCGTTAGCACCACTACGTTTCTCACTTTGCTTGCCTGTATGAGTATGGGGCTGATGGTATCGGCGATCGTCCGTAACGGCAGTCAGGCAAACAGCGCACTCCCTCTACTCTTGCTGCCGCAGATCATTTTCTCTGGCGTGCTCTTCCATATAGACGGGCTGACCAGCAAACTCTCCTGGCTCATGCTGAGTCGCTGGTCGGTCGGTGCCTACGGGACGCTGGTCAACATCAACGCAATGGTGCCGGAGCCAACTAAACTTCCCGATGGCAGCACGCTTCCCCTTTCGTTTGAGAAAACAGCCGTTTACGACCCCACCTGGCACAACTTGACGCTCAACTGGGGAATGCTCTGCCTCCATGCTGCGGTGTACCTGGTCATCACGTTTTGGGTGCAAAAGCGAAAGGACGTTTTTAAGTAGTCTTGTCGATCCCCGGCTTCTTTAAGACACCGGGAATCTGACTTGCTTTTATAATGAGATGCTTGTGTTCGATGTCCGACGAAGTGAGGCGTAGCACGATTGGATGACCGCTTTGATGTTGCCTCGATCGTCCAGGGGTATACCCAGGGCTATTTCCTCATGGCGGATGACGCGGGAGAATCGCTGGGTTGGTATTCCAGCCAGGAGCGGACGTTGATTCCGCTGGATGAGCGGTTCCGCTATCCCCGATCGCTCCAGCGAGTCCTTAATCAGGAGCGCTTCACAGTAGCGGTAAATCAAGACTTTGAGGCAGTCATTGAAGGCTGCGCCGATCGTGAAACGACCTGGATTTCAGCAGAACTGAAGGACATTTATCGCTCGCTCCATGCTGCTGGATGGGCACACAGCTTTGAAACCTGGCAGGGCGATGAATTAGCAGGCGGCATTTTGGGCTTAGTCATTGGCGGTGCCTTCATCGGCGAATCGATGTTTTTTCGCATTCCTGATGGCTCGAAGGTCGCAATGGTGAAGTTGGTAGAGCGGCTGCGCGATCGTCAATTTGTGCTGTTTGATGCCCAAATGATGAACCCCCATCTGGAGCGATTTGGTGCTCACATCATTGGCAGCAGACAATACAACGCGCTGTTGAAACTGGCACTCACGCAGCAATGTTCGTTGGTGTAATTTTGGCGGGAGACTAGGCAAGATAAGGTGTCCAGCGCTCTAGCAGTCCGGGCGACCCATACCAAACCCGGTTGCCTCTGGGAGCATGCATCGCGCCATCGAGAATGAGGTTCTCGGCACCTTCGAGATGGGCAGCCTCGATCGGCGTAATGCCGTCGCCCCAGGTATTGCCCTGTCCACAAGTTAGTTTGTAGCTGCTGTACGCCAGCCAGCTTCGCCAGCGATCCCCATAGACCGCTTTCCCTGCCACGCACACGTAGCGCACATCGGCGTAAAACGCACCGGGATAGCTCAGGTTCACAAAATCGAGATTTTTGCGCGTCCAGCGTTCCAGGCTGGTGTGAGGGGTGCCGAGCGTGATGAGGGTTGCGACCCGATCGCGGGCAGACCAAACGCAATCAGCCCCATCGCTGGGATGAATAGAGTAGGGCTTTTCACCCAGATAAATACGCGACAGCCAACCACCCGCAGAGTGCCCTACCAGCGTCACTTTCGGCACGCCATATTGCTGAAGTACTTGCTGAACGGTCGCATCTACCATTCGCAAAATGGGCGCGATCGAGCGACCCCCGATCGTCGGCACCCAATCCTGCCAGCGAAGCGGTACCGTCACCGTTGGCAGTCCTAGAGCTTGTAGAGTTTGTTCCAAAACACGGTACTCTACAGCACCTGCCAGGTAACCCGGCAAAATGACAATCGGTAGCGGCATGGGCAAAAAGATTGAAAATTCGTCACTCTCTAAAATCTAAAGCGTTTTTGCTCACAATAGAAGCTAGCCGTCAGCGAAACCTCTGCGAAGCAGCTACAGCAGTCAGCAATTAGTAAAGGTCAAAACTCACGACTTCTTACCCCACTCCCCACTCCCCACTCCCCACTCCCTACACTCCTCACAGTTTCCAAACTGGCAACAAATGCCAATCCGTCCAACAACGAGCGCTAAGATTTGAGCAGGGCGTTTCCACCGATCGCGTTACTCCATTGCCCCACGACTGAACCTATCTGCCATGTCCAACTCCTTCTCACCCAAAAAAGCGCCAAATCTCAACCAAGAAACGCTGGAGAGAGTGCTGGTAGCACTACGTCAACCGTTTTCGATCGCTGTTCTAGCCTCATTGGGGCTACATGGCGTGCTGTGGGCGGCACTGCCTAACATGCTGGCTGACACGGAAAAGGTTCCAGACACGCAGCGACGGGTTCAGACTGTGGAACTGTCACCCGCTGAGCAAAGCCAACTGCCGTCGTTTGGCATTAATCAGGTGCCAACACTGTTGCCCACCAACCCAACGAAACCAGCACAGTCAGGCACCAAGTTACCTGACCCAAAGCTTTACAACGATCTATCACTGTACAACTTCCCGCTTCTGCAACCACCGCCCCCCATTGTTTTTCCCTCGTTTGGCTTGCCACCGATTGGGTTTGATTTCAATCAGCCCCCTGCTAAAAAGCCGCCGAAGCCTGCTCCCAAACCCACAACGCCACCCAAGCCACCTGCCGATCCGGGAACAACGACGAAAACAGATCAAGATCCATCGAAGCCTACCCTTGACCCTAACGCACCTGTGCGACCAGAGAAGCTTTCGCCCGAACAACTCACTGCACTACGGCAAGAGGGGGCACGATCGCGTGAGCTACGAACTCTATATACCTTTAATGGTGCCGACACTAAGGAAAAAGCGTCTGGAGTCTTTAACGCAAACGCCGATGCCTTCATCGATTTGGCTAAGAAGGTTACTGATGGGAACGCTGACGACAGCCGCCTTTACAAAACGCCAGAAAGAGTGAATGGTCTCTTTCCTAAAGATGCCTGTCCGTTTGTGCGAGGGTTCCGGAACGCCTCTTTTGGCGCGATCGTCAAACCTGATGGCACGCTCGCAGAACCGCCAATCGTGCTGCTGCCATCTGGGTACAGGGGTTTAGATACTGCTGCGATCGAAGATATTACCAACACAATCAAGACTAAAAAATTTGGTGACGGTAGCAAGTTTCAACTCATTCGCTTTGACTACATTTTTGACCCCCAGCCAGCCTGTCCTAAGCCGTCTAAACCTGCTTAAGCGTTTGACGACCGCAGACATGCTATTGGTTGCAGGTACAGCCTAGAGAGCCAACAACAATTTTTTGTCGTGGCTGCGTCTGGAACGATCCGAATGCGCTACTCTGGCTGAGATAATGTTGGTTGCTTACTTTGGGTCACGCGCGATCGTCTATGGTTCTTGATGCGTCTTTTGCGGCTCAGCTTGCAGCGTCGGCTGAGCGGCTGTTTTACTTGATCGATCGCTTTCACGAAGCGACGATTTTAGTCGTCGGCGACCTGACGCTGGATGAATTCCTTACGGGGCAGGTCGAGCGACTCTCTCGTGAAGCACCTGTGCTGATTATTCGCCACGAAACGACGCGACAGGTGCCCGGTGGTGGTGCCAATGCCGTCTATAACTTTGCCAAACTGGGCGCACAGGTCAAAGCCGTGGGACTATTGGGTGTCGATGACCAGGGCAAAGCGCTGCGAAGCATTTTTGAAGGTGCAGGCATTGATACGCAAGGGATTTTTCTGGATAGCGATCGCCCCACCGTCACCAAAACGCGAATTTCGGGTCATGCGCGTCAATCGGTGACACAGCAAATTGTGCGGATCGATCGCAAGTCGGATCAACTGCCGCCTGAATCGCTCCAGCGGCAGCTTGCCGACTACATCCAACAGCAAATCGGTACAGTCGATGCGGTGGTGTGTTCCGACTACGGCGATGGCACGCTGACGCAACCCGTGATTGCTGCCGCGCTTGCCCATCCGCTGAGTATTGTGGATGCGCAGACTAAGCTCGATCGCTACAAAGGCGCAACGGTTTTCACCCCTAACCTGCCCGAAGCCGAGCAAGCGGTTGGCTATTCCCTCGTCAGTCCATCAGGCGATGTAGCTGACCTGACACAACTCCAGCAGGGCGGACGCGATCTCTTACAGGTAACGCAGGCAAAGCAGATGTTAATCACCCGCGGCGAAGAGGGGATGAGCCTGTTCGATCGCGATGGCACACAGCATCACATCCCCGCGTTCAACCGCACCGATGTGTTTGACGTAACGGGGGCAGGCGATACAGTCGTTGCCGGCTTGACGCTGGGGCTGACGGCTGGCGCAACTACCTGGGAAGCAACCGTCTTAGGCAATCTCGCCGCTAGTATCGTCGTCCGTCAATTTGGCACCACCCCCACTACACCAGGCGAGATGAAGGCTGCACTCCAGGCGCTTCTGGACGAATTTCATGCGGTATAGGCACTTTTAGCGCTCAGCCGTAAACTACTCGCCTTGCCTTTTACCGTTTGCCTCTTCCCAATGCTGCCTTTTCCACTCCCGACTGACCGCTGACCGCTCCTTCTTGCGTTCTGTAAATTCCTCACGTTAATAGTACAAATATACTAAATTCGTGTAGAATACTCACAGCAGAACGTTGAGGAACTACCTATGCAACCAGCGCTCAAATTCTCGCTCGAAATCGTTGATGGCGAACGGTTGGGCAAGCTTGCTGTACCCTATGTCCAAGTCGCTCGATGGTTGAACTTTCTGACTTCGCCCCATTACGGAGCGCAAATCATCTTCACTGAGCAGGGTAAAGATGGAGTCACTATCTATTTCGATGCGTGTGAAGGCATGTACAGCTATTTGGACGATCGCATCCACTCCGATCGCGCTACTCGTCAGCCTGAATCGACCCCTCTTCCCTTAGCCAGCTAACCAGTTGCTGCCTGATCCGTAACGGTGGCAAAATAAGCCGTTGCTTAGAAATCTGCTCATGCCCGAACCAATTCATCTCCGTGCCGCGACTGCTGACGATGTGCCAACCATCTTTGCGTTCATTCAGGCGTTGGCAGAGTACGAGAAACTGTCTCATGCAGTTACGGGTACTCCAGCGCTGCTGAGCGAACATCTGTTTGGTTCCCGTCGCTATGCCGAAGTCGTTTTGGCAGAAAGCGCGGGCACCGTTGCAGGGTTGGCGCTCTTCTTCTACAACTACTCCACGTTTCTGACCAAACCGGGGCTTTACCTCGAAGATCTTTTCGTGCTGCCAGAGTATCGGCAGCAGGGGATTGGTAAAGCCTTGCTGATCTATCTGGCACAACGGGCGATCGCCGAAGGCTGTGGACGGCTGGAATGGAGCGTGCTGGACTGGAATGCCCCCGCGATCGCCTTTTACGAGAAAATGGGAGCCACTGTTCTACCCGATTGGCGCATCTGTCGGGTAACAGGCGAGGGGCTAGCGCTAATGGCAAATGCAGAAATGCCATCAAAGGATTGCCGCTGAGCGCGTTTCGCTTAAACATTGAATCCTAGAATAGAGTGTAAGAAGCTAAACGGTGCAGATCGCAACGCAAAAGCCATCTGGCATCGAAGCTCTAAAATCCCTCTAGGAGAACGCGATCGTGTCTATTTGGGTAAACGAACAAATTGATCCATCCGGCATCCTGTATTCGTGCATTGCGTGTTGCGATGAAGACCACGCACAGGATTGTCATCAATCCTTTCAAGACAACTTGACGGATGACCAGATTGCAGCCGGGTGGATTGCTCGACTCCGCACGGTTACGTCGTGGGATGATGTGCCTGCTAATGCGCTGAAGCTGGACTAATTTGGCGCGATCGCTGGTTGCAAAGCGGTGAGCAAAGCATCGGAAACGCTTGCGGCAGACGGGCTACATTTCCACAGATAAGCTCAACGATCGCTGACTGAAGCGGACTCGCAAAACGAGTTTCGTTAATCTCTTTGGCATCACAACGATCGAGCAACCTGATTGTCAGCCAATTAAATATTCAGCCAACAACAATTTTAAAGGCGCTAACAATCAAGAAAGATTGCTAATTATTGCAAACACGTTAAAAAGCGCAGCTTTGAGAAAACTGAAACCTCATGCTGTCATTTTCTTAAACGCTTATTTGCTCACGATTGTGAGCGTTATCCTGGGTAATCTATTCACTACGTCTGCTTTACAAAGCTTAAGCTAAAACGCTTTGTACGATTAGGTGAACAGCCCCGAATATTACATAACAGTGCTGCTGACAAGTGCTTTCAGGTCAGGAGGAAAGGGCGCGATCGTGTTGATAAATATTCACAGGCAACCCCGAAAAATAAATATGAATATAAATACTATGAGAGTAGGTAAGCAATACCGACATCAGGTAACGATTACCAAACATTCATACTTGGCTACGGTTTTCCTGTAGTTTTTAGCAATTATTACCATTATGACGACAACCATTCAAAGACGCGAAAGCGGTAGTGCATGGGATCGGTTCTGCAACTGGGTCACCAGCACCGACAACCGCCTGTATGTAGGCTGGTTCGGTGTCTTGATGATCCCCACTCTGCTGACTGCCACCATCTGCTTCATCATTGCCTTCATCGCTGCTCCTCCTGTGGATATCGACGGCATCCGTGAGCCTGTCGCTGGCTCCTTGATGTATGGCAACAACATCATCTCTGGTGCGGTTGTGCCTTCCAGCAACGCGATCGGCTTGCACCTCTACCCCATCTGGGAAGCGGCTTCCTTAGATGAGTGGCTGTACAACGGTGGTCCCTACCAACTCGTTGTGTTCCACTTCTTAATTGGCATCTTCGCTTACATGGGTCGCCAATGGGAACTGTCCTACCGTCTTGGTATGCGTCCCTGGATCTGCGTGGCTTACTCTGCTCCTCTGGCGGCGGCTACGTCGGTTCTGCTCATCTACCCGATCGGGCAAGGCTCCTTCTCTGACGGTATGCCCCTCGGTATTTCCGGCACCTTCAACTTCATGTTCGTGTTCCAGGCTGAGCACAACATCTTGATGCATCCCTTCCACATGTTGGGTGTCGCAGGCGTATTCGGCGGCAGTTTGTTCTCCGCGATGCACGGTTCACTGGTGACCTCTTCACTGGTACGTGAAACCAGCGAGAACGAATCGGCAAACATCGGCTATAAGTTTGGACAAGAAGAAGAAACCTACAACATCGTGGCGGCTCACGGCTACTTCGGTCGGTTGATCTTCCAATACGCCAGCTTCAACAACTCCCGTTCCTTGCACTTCTTCTTGGGTGCTTGGCCCGTCATCGGCATCTGGTTCACCGCCTTGGGCATCAGCACGATGGCGTTCAACCTGAACGGGTTCAACTTCAACCAGTCGGTGTTGGATTCTCAAGGTCGTGTGGTGAGCACCTGGGCAGACATCCTGAACCGCGCCAACCTGGGTATGGAAGTGATGCACGAGCGCAATGCTCACAACTTCCCGCTTGACCTCGCCTCCGGCGACGCAACCCTTGTTTCGATGAAGGCTCCCGCGATCGACGGCTAATCCACCCGTCTCTCGCTAAACAAAGCGCTCTCTAGATAGAGGGCGCTTTTTTATTGGGTAAACAATGCCAAGGCTGATGTAGTCTATCCACCATCTCTAAAAAGTCCAACCGTATTTTGTCGATGCTACAGTAAGAAATACATTGAGCAACTTCTTTATGAGTTACACCAGACATGCAACTTGGGGAAGGCTATACAGCGCCGTAGAGGCTTTAGCAACAGGATCAGGTGACATTCGCGACCGGCTTCGAGGCGCTTCCGTACTTCTTTCTGATCTTAAGGCTGAGGAGTTTCCAGAAGAATTGCGAGATAAAATACCGTTTGTTTATCGTCTTGGCGATGAGAGCGCTACCATGCAAAGCCTAAGCAGCCTGACAGATGAGGACGCTTGTAAGCTGGCAGATGAAATCTTGCATGTATACGATGTGGTTGCACGTGAATACTGTACAGCCGAATGAATAGGAACTCTACCATTGCATCACACTGATGCTTTCCAATTTTCATTACGCTTCGGTTCTGTCCAAGCATCCCCAGAAAGTCCAAGATCGCATCGTTCTGTCAACCATCAATTCTGACCGAGCTGGGTTAGCTCTATTGGGCGTTGCAACTCAAAAAAATAACAAGCTATGGTAAGCGGATAACAGTTACTTTTAATATTTAACAAGGGAACAAAGCTATGATGGATGAAGATATTGTTGACTTGAAACTTGGAAACTATTTTGTACGGACAGAATCTGAAGGTTATGTTAGTGGCGGCGCATCTGATCGTTTCGTGAAGAATTGTGATATGAGCAATAGACACGAAGACGAAGGCACTCAGGAATAGTTTTGAGCGTTGTTGTTAAACAACCCCTTCTAAGCAAACAGCTACAATCCCTTGGTTCTCCAGAACTAAGGGATTGTTTTCTATAAGTCAGTTCTATTGATTAGTTCTATTTAAACGTATGTCCCCACTCAATCATTTACACGAATTAAGCGTTCTCTAGTGACGTTATCGATCAAGTAGAAACGTCAACCATTTTTACTCGTCGGTTTTGCTACAAATTTTCTTGCAGCTACAGCATGAAAACTTTATTATCCACGTCCTGGTTTGCAATCCCTAAACCCTAATGCTTCTGTGTCCAGAAAGCTGGCGATCACCAGCTCAATAACGGCTTCAATAGGATATTCAATTTCGGCACCACGAGCCATAAGAGCCGCTCTAATTCGTTCAGGTAAGCGCCCTAAAATGACTTCCGCATCAGGTGGAGAAAGTTGCTCTTGAGGGTTGGCTTGCATTGTTTCACCGTTGGTCAGACTTTGCGTGTCGTAAGGAGATCAGTTGCGTCCGCATAAGAGCAAGAGGCTGATGGCAGAGAAATCCCTGTAGATTCTCTTAAGACCATTGCTGACAATCTGTTTCATCTTCGCAATCTCAGCGGTCGATCGCCGTTTTCAGTTACGATCGCAATCTCATCTCTTTTTCATTACGCACTATGGGCAACACCTTCGGACATCTCTTTCGCATTACCACGTTCGGCGAATCGCATGGCGGCGGCGTGGGTGTGGTGATTGATGGGTGTCCGCCTAGACTGGAAATTTCGGTTGAGGAAATTCAGGCAGAGTTGAATCGTCGCCGACCGGGACAGAGCAAGATTACAACGCCGCGTAATGAAGCCGATCAGTGCGAAATTCTCTCTGGTATGGTGGACGGCAAAACGACGGGTACGCCGATCGCTCTTCTGGTGCGCAACAAAGACCAGCGATCGCAGGACTACGACGAAATGGCAGTCAAGTATCGTCCGTCTCATGCGGATGCGACCTATGACGAGAAGTATGGCATTCGCAACTGGCAGGGGGGCGGACGATCGTCCGCACGGGAAACCATTGGCAGAGTGGCAGCAGGGGCGATCGCCAAAAAAATTCTCCATCAGGTCGCTGGGGTAGAAATAGTCGGTTACGTCAAGCGCATCAAAGACCTGGAAGGTGTCATTGATGCCGAAACGGTGACGCTGGAACAGGTGGAGAGCAACATTGTCCGTTGTCCCGATCAAGATGCTGCCGAGCGCATGATTGATTTGATTGAGCAGGTGCGGAAAGAAGGGGATTCGATCGGGGGGGTGGTGGAATGCGTTGCTCGTCATGTGCCCAAAAGCTTGGGGATGCCCGTGTTTGACAAGCTAGAGGCAGATTTGGCAAAAGGTGTCATGTCACTCCCGGCGACTAAAGGCTTTGAAATTGGCTCTGGCTTTGCCGGCACCTTGCTAACAGGTAGTGAGCATAACGATGAGTTTTACACGGACGATCGCGGCAGCATTCGGACGGTGACTAATCGATCGGGCGGTGTGCAGGGCGGTATTTCCAACGGCGAAAATATTATTATTCGCGTCGCCTTCAAACCCACTGCCACCATTCGCAAAGAGCAGCGCACGGTGACAAATGAAGGTGAAGCCGTCACGCTTGCCGCAAAAGGTCGCCATGACCCTTGCGTGCTGCCCCGCGCTGTGCCGATGGTCGAAGCCATGATGGCGCTGGTACTGTGCGATCATCTGCTGCGTCAACAAGGGCAGTGCGGCGTGCTGGCGTAAGCGGTGGCGTTAACGTATCCGTTGGTCGGGGAACACTCAGTAAGGCATTTACAGCCGCTTTTGTTCTCATACGGAGTGTTCGATGCGAATGCAGTCCACCGATCTGAGCCTGGAATTAAACGGTGCGGAAACCGATGCAATCGCGCTGATACGGACGTTTGTCGAGCACAGTCCGGCTGCGATCGCCATGTTCGATCGCACCATGCACTACCTGTTGGCGAGTCGTCGCTGGCGTGAAGACTATGGCTTTGGCGATCGCGACATCATTGGGCAGTGTCACTATGACCTGAATCCGGATCTACCGCCGCATTGGAAAGCCATTCATCAGCGGTGTCTAGCAGGCGCGATCGAGCGCTCTGACGAAGAAGCTGTCACCGCTGCTGATGGCAAGACCATCTGGCTCAAGTGGGAAGTCCGCCCCTGGTTTGATCAGACAGGCGGCATCGGTGGAATTATGATTTCTGCCGAGCTGATTACAGAGCAAAAGGAACGGGCACTGGCGTTACAGCGCATTAATACCGAACTCGAAGCCCGGATCAAAGCCCGCAATGCTGAACTAGAACAGACCGTTGAGCAATTGCAGCAAGAAAGCTGGAAGCGCCATGCTGCGCTGCGCGATCGCAAAGAAGCCGAAGCTCAACTGCAAGAACAAGAGCAGTTGTTACGCAGCATTTATGACGGCGTGAGTTGCTCCATTTTTGTCATTGATGTTCTCGAAGACGGTGAATTTCACTATGCCAGCCACAACCATACGTCAGAGCGGGTAACGGGGTATCGCAGTGCTGATGTTGCAGGCAAAACGGCAGCCCAGTTGTTTGGGGTGGCTGAAGGTGCCGCGATCGATCAATTCCTTCGTCGCTGTGTTGCTGCCAGAACCGCAATCACAGAAGCAGAAAATCTGACCTTTGATGGCAAGTCAACCTGGGTTCTGACAACATTTAACCCGTTGATCAACCAAGACGGCAAAGTGCACGGGATTGTGGGCACGAGCTTTAACATTACCGATTTAAAGCAAGCAGAAGCGCAACTCAAGCAGCAAGCAGTGGACTTAGAGCAGGCTTTGCAAGAGTTACAGCGCACCCAAACTCAAATGGTGCAAAGCGAGAAGATGTCGAGCCTGGGACAACTGGTCGCGGGTGTCGCGCACGAAATTAATAATCCTGTCAATTTTATTTATGGCAACCTGCTGCATGCCAACGAGTATACGCAAGATTTACTCAATCTGCTGGCACTGTACCAACAGCACTATCCCAATCCCCATAGTGCTATTCAGCAGGAGGTAACGGCGATCGACCTGGAGTTTTTGATGGCAGATCTCCCCAAACTTCTGGTCTCCATGAAGGTGGGTGCCGATCGCATTCAAAAAATCGTGTCGTCGCTGCGATCGTTCTCGCGGCTCGATGAAGCCGAAGTGAAAGATGTCGATATCCACGAAGGCATTGACAGTACGCTCATGATTCTCCACAATCGGCTGAAGTCAAAAGCAGAGTATCCTGCCATCCAGATTGTGAAAGACTATGGCATCTTGCCCAAGATTGAGTGCTACGCGGGGCAACTCAACCAGGTGTTTATGAACGTTCTTAGCAACGCGATCGATGCGCTGGAGGAACAGAATCAGCAGCGCTCCCCCGCTGAGGTGGCAGCGCAGCCCAGTATCGTTACCATCCAGACGCGATCGAGCGATCGCGAAACTGTGGCGATTCAAATTGCCGACAATGGACCTGGTATGCCCGAAACCGTCCAAAAACGTCTGTTTGACCCGTTCTTTACCACCAAAGCTGTAGGCAAGGGTACTGGCATGGGGATGTCCATCAGCCACCAGGTGATTACCGAGCGCCACAAAGGCAGCTTGCAGTGTTTCTCAGTCCCCGATCAGGGTGCGACCTTTGTAATTGAGATTCCCATTCGCCAGACTGCGTGATGCTTTAGCGATCGCTGGATGGCGGTGTTGCTGCTTTGGCAAACGCTATGCAACCTCAACCGATGCCACGGGTTCTAGCGACAGACAGTCATAACGCCTCTCGGCTGAGCGCAATGACAGCCATACCGTGTAGCCAGCCTTCGATTTGGTCAGAGCAGCTTGTTGGTTCTGCTCACAAAGGTTGATTCCCAAACTGTATGCCTGTTGTGGCTGATTGAGTGGAAAAGAGGCAACGCAGCGATAGAGCTTTGTGCCGTAGCGCATTCCCTGATGAACGTTACCATCGTCCCAAAACTTAAACTCATACACTAATTGTGCTGGAATGATGGCAGGAAACATACACTCAATGATGAAGCGAACTACTGTGCATCTATAACACCAGTGTACTTCGTTAAGAAGTGTATCGAATCTTCCTGTTGGATGAATTTAATGCCGTGTGCCTGCACCTCTGACACAGCCGTTTTAGAAATCGAAGTAGATGTATGGCAGGGAGCCTTTGGGTGCCAGAATCCAGACTGCAAACAGGCAGAGCGGCACTAACATGAGCTTGATGTGCCAATTGAGCTGTACTTTGAAAACACGATCGCACGTGTACGCAATGCCCACACAGACTATCAGCGCCCAGAGCAACAGCGCAATTTGCAGCAGCCCCAGCCCGATCGCTTCTAGATAAACTTTTTGAGCAAACTGAGCGTCGGCGGCATGTCCCCACAAGCGCTGCACCACCAGCCAGGAGTCTTTCAAGTCTGGCAATCGAAAGAAAATCCAGGTGGTAAAGACCATGCCTTGTGTGAGTCCCCATGCTAGAACCACGCCGGGTAGACTTTGCCATGCCCACTCCAGCCAGGAAAACCGCTTTGAGAGTGCTTCCGCCAGTCGATGCACCACTAGCGCGATGCCATGCAGCAGTCCCCAAACGATGAAACCCCAGGCGGCACCATGCCAAAGCCCTGCGATCGCCATGATGATCATCAAATTTAGGCAAGTACGCAGCAAGCCCCGGCGCGATCCTCCCAGTGGGAAATAAAGGTAATTGCGCAGCCAGTCGCCTAGCGTCATGTGCCAGCGTCGCCAAAAGTCTGCAATGCTGGTGCTGAAGTAGGGAAAGTCAAAGTTTTGTGGCAGGTCAAACCCCAGCAACACCGCGCTGCCCCGCGCCATATCTACATAGCCACTGAAGTCCAGGTAGAGCTGTAGCCCATAGGCAACGGTCGCCAGCCACAAATCTGCGCTGCCTGCCCGCTGGAGATTTTGAAAACTAAGATCAACCAGAATGCCGAGATTGTCTGCCAACAGCCCTTTTTTCACAGCACCGCAGGCAATCAGCCAAAGACCTTCGACCAGGCGATCGACCGTGGGAAAGGTTTGCGTCTGCACCTGAGCCGCCAGCGGGTGATAGCGCGTAATGGGACCACTAATGAGTTTGACGAAAAACAGCTTGTAGGCAGAAAAGTTGAGAAACTGGTGTGCCGCTGGTGCCCCGCGATAAACGTCTACAAGGTAAGCAATGCACTCGAAACAAAAGAAACTCAGCCCCAGTGGTGCAATGAGATTAGAGCGAGTCCACACTGCCCGATCATGCAGCGCCGTATTCCCAATCAACGCCCCCACTGTAGACAGCAAAAAGGGCACGTACTTAAAGCCCACCAGCAGCAACACGTTGACCGCAATGCCTAGCCACAGCAGCCGTAAGCGCTGTCGCTGCCAATCCTGCTGGGCAAACTGCCAGTCCTCAATTCGCCAGTCAGGAGGCACCGCGATCGCCTGCCCCAGTTGAAACGTGACCCACGTCCCGGCTAGTAATAGTGGAATGTACTGCACCTGAAAAGACGAGTAGAAAACGATACTGGCGGCTAGCAATGCCCACATGCGGAGCCATTGCTGCTGCACCGACCAGTAGATGCCAATCACGCTCAGCAGAAACAATCCATAGGTGATGGAAATGAAGGTCATGCGATGGAAGCCGTAACGACAGCGGCGAGACGATTTAGAAGACGATTTAGAAGCAGATGCCGATGGCGTTGATTATAGTGAAGGTTGGCGCATTCGCCCAGATTCTTGATACAAGCGCACGATCGCAGCGTCCTTCATCACTTCTGGTAGACGAAAGACTAGGGCGAGGCGATCGACAAACGCGCTGACCCGTATCGTCAATCAAAATCTAACCGACGATGAATCTGATGCATCCTGTTGTGCTAGGATCAACTTCCGTGGGTGAAGTGGGTCGATGCCCGAGTGGTTAATGGGGGCGGACTGTAAATCCGCTGGCTACGCCTACGCTGGTTCAAATCCAGCTCGGCCCATCCACGTTGAAAGGATGAAGTATGAATGATAAAGGCTAAAAAACACGTTTCTTTTGAGCGTTTATCCTTAGGTCTTTATCTTCTCCTAAATGCCCGTGTGGCTCAGTGGTAGAGCACACCCTTGGTAAGGGTGAGGTCACGAGTTCAATCCTCGTCACGGGCTCTTTCTGACAGTTGTACGTTCGCACATTAAAGGGCGAGGTCTGTAGATTAATGCCGTTTCTGCATATGTGCTCGCTTGGCTGTAAATTTCGCGTCATGCCGCTCGGCAAAGTACTCCTAGCCTACAAGCGATCGACGGTTTGAAGCAGTATTGGGAAAACTAAGCTTTAAGGGGATCTTTTAAAAGCCCACGTTCTTGTAGCTTTGGTGATTGAAGTCACAGCTACACGGTCACTAGCGCAGCCGTACACGAAGGGCTATAAACTGCCTCCGCAGGTTACAAAGCCCCGACGTTTTGGTAGCCCGCGTCGGCGGACTTTGTTTACGTGGTCGCGGTTTTAACCGCTAGACGCTTCTCAAACAACTTCTAACGACGATCGTTCTTTTTAAAGGCGATCTAGTCCGTTTGAAAGATTTTCATCTGAAGCAGAGAAACTAAACTTCAGTCAGCATGAGGCTTTGAAGTCGCCTTTGCTCTCCTGACTCCCTAAGTTGTTTTGACTGTAAAAGAGGTATCACAATGCGATCGTCCATGCTGATTGGAACGAGTAGCCTGGTGCTAACCCTAGCGATCGCTGCCTGCTCTAATCAATCGACCCAAACGAAGCAGGAAGCGGCTCAACTCCAACAGACGCAGACCCAACAGTATCAGCCCAATGAGTCTCAACTGAATCAGACGCAGCCTCAACCAATCCAGACTGAAGCACTCAAGCCTGGAGAGTATAAGCCTGGAGAATATAAGTCCGGTGTCTTGAAACCAGGAGCATACAAGCCCGGAGAGTACAAACCCGAAGAGTACAAGCCCGGAGAGTACAAAGCGGGGTCTTTTAAAGATGGGAAATTTGTACCAGGGACATTCAAACCCGCACAATTCAAACCTGCACAATTCAAACCTGCACAATTTCAGCCTAGCAAGTTTATGCCTGGAAAGTTCACGCCCGCAGCCTTCAAACCAGGGGCATTTAAGCCCGGAGCATTCGAGCCAGTGCGGGTGCAGGACACTCCTGAAGAAATTCGGATTTTGCTGGCTGCGGATGTATTGTTTGACTTCGACAAAGACAGCATTCGACCGGATGCTGCCGATGCTCTAAGGAATGCCGCCGTTTTCTTAAAAGATCACGCCAATTCCCCTGTCCGGATTGAAGGACACACAGATTCTAAGGGTACAGATTCCTACAACCAAGCCCTCTCTGGGCGACGTGCCGCTTCGGTTAAGCAGTGGTTGGTGGCTCAAGCCACGATCGCGAGTTCTCGGCTCAGCACTAATGGCGTTGGCGAAAGCAGCCCGACCGCCCCAAACGTTAACTCAGATGGCTCCGACAATGCCGATGGACGGCAGCAAAACCGACGCGTAGAAATTAGACTGCGAAAGTAAAGTGCTCCTACAGTTGCGTAGGGCTAGAGCCTGCATCCCATCGCTCACATCTGCTTAATTCTAAAGATGGTCTAAGTGCAGTCGCTTGCCTGGGGAAAATCAGGTAGACTGCTCTTCTGCAATTGTTTTGAGGTGGAACTTTTACCGCTCGATCGCGCTGGACTTCAAGGCTGAACTTTAGGCTCAAACGGTAGACTACAGAGCGAGCGGCATTTCTTTACTGTCGCTAGAGAGCCTTCATCGAAGGGTTTAAGCTTCAGAGCGATGGTTGAGTGCTGAGTCAGGGGCGATCGTCCTCAACCAGATCTGATACGCTACTCCTAAACCCCTCAAGTCTATTCAAACGCTAGATATAGGGCGACATCGCCAAACCGCTTAAATTCATTGTCCACTTTGTTCACTCTAGACTTGCGATTCAGCTAATTTCGGTGCATCTTTCTAGGGCAAGGCAGTATTGCAGCCCCGGTGAGGGAGTTGGGATCTCCGGTTCGCCTTGTTTCATGTCGCCATTCATTGGCAAGGGGTAACGCTTCGTGGTCGAAATTACGCTCGAAAATCTTTGGACACAGGTGTTGGAACGCTTGCAGATCCAGCTCAGTCGCCCCACCTTTGAAACCTGGATCAAAACGGCGATCGCAGAGCAGTTGGATGACAATTGCCTGGTTATCCGCACACCTAACCCCTTTGCGCGCAACTGGCTCCAGAAGTACTACATCAAAACCATCGCTGAGGTGGTGCAAGAAGTCATGGGGCACCCGATCGACATCCACATCACGATCGCCCAGGGTGATGATGCCACCACCGATAATGCGGATATGTTCTGGCCTCTGCCATCCCATGCTCATCTCGCTGATCTCCCATCGGCAGCTCAGGCAACCACACCGACCAATGGCAACGGTGCGCGGAGTGATTTGAATTCCAAGTACGTGTTTTCGCGGCTGGTCGTCGGCTCCAATAACCGCATGGCACACGCCGCCTCCCTCGCGGTCGCAGAGTCGCCTGGACGGGAGTTTAACCCCCTCTTTCTTTGTGGCGGCGTTGGGTTAGGCAAAACGCACCTGATGCAGGCGATCGGGCACTATCGGCTCGAAATTTGCTCAACCTCCCGCATCGTTTACGTCTCTACAGAACAGTTCACGAACGATCTGATCACTGCCATTCGCAAGGACAGTCGGCAGAGCTTCCAGGAGCGCTATCGGGCGGTTGACGTGCTGCTAGTGGACGATATCCAGTTCATTGAAGGCAAGGAGTATACGCAGGAAGAATTTTTTCATACCTTCAACACGCTGCACGAAACGGGCAAGCAGGTGGTGCTGGCATCCGATCGTCCTCCCAATCAAATTCCTCGCCTTCAGGAGCGTCTTTGTTCGCGCTTTTCAATGGGCTTAATCGCTGACATTCAGCCGCCCGACCTGGAAACGCGCATGGCAATTCTGCAAAAGAAGGCAGAATACGAAAATATGCGCCTGCCGCGCGAGGTGATTGAGTACATCGCGTCTAGCTACACCAACAACATTCGCGAACTGGAAGGGGCATTGATTCGCGCCGTTGCCTACATTTCGATCTCTGGGCTACCCATGACGGTCGAAAACATCTCGCCCGTCCTCAATCCCCCGGTGGAAAAAGTCGAAGCAACCCCAGAAGCGGTCATTCTGGCGATCGCCGAAACCTTTGATGTGTCTGTCGAAGATTTGAAGGGCAGTTCTCGTCGTCGCGAAATCAGCGTTGCTCGTCAAATTGGCATGTATCTGATGCGCCACCACACCGCTTTAAGCCTGCCCAAGATTGGTGAAGAATTCGGTGGCAAAGATCATACAACCGTCATGTATAGCTGCGACAAGATTGCTCAGCTTAAAGAAAATGATCCCAGCATGGCGCAAACGCTACGGCAGTTGGGCGATCGTATCAACCATGCCAGCCAAACGCGGAAGTGAGGTAGGAAGGGAGGGAAGAAAGTTTTGAGTTTTGAGTTTTGAGTTTTGAATTCTTTAGTCCCACTCCCCACTCCCCACTCCCCACTCCCTCACCTTCTGCCTTCTCACTCATTAATCCTGCTGATTTGAAAACTGACGTGCCCCGATCGCCGAGAGCACGATTGCCGCTGCTAGCAGCACCGGAATGACGTACCAGGGGAACTGAGCGATGGGCAGATACGCAGCCGCGCGTAATCCCAGGCTGGTGTAGGTCAGTGGCAGCAGGTAAACGACGGCTTTGAGCGCGATCGGCAGCGTCACGGGGTCAAAAAAGGTTGCGCCCAGAAACGACATGGGCACGATCACAAAATTGTTGTAAATGCCGACGCTCTCCAAAGACTTTACGTTCAGCCCAACAATCACGCCTAGCGCGGAAAAGACGGCACAATTCAGCAGCAGCACCAGCAGAAACAGCGGATTGAGAAAACTCCACACTTTGCCTGTGCAGAGAATGGCAACCAGAATGACGGAGCTTGCCGTGAGCATTCCTCGCACGATGCCTGCCATCATTTTGCCGACGTGCAGCGCCAGCGGATGCACGGGCATCAGCAGCATCTCTTCAAAGGTTTTGGTGAAGAGACGATCGCCGCAAATCGAGAACGTTGTGCCGCCAAAGCTAATGACCATTGACGACAGCGCTACCATCCCTGGCAAAATGAACTGCAAATAATTGTCTCCTGCTGAGGGCTTCATTGCTGAATCGAGGGCGCTTCCCAAGCCCAAACCAAAGCCCACAATATAGATCAGCGGCGACACCAGTCCAGAGGCAATGACTTGCACTAGCCGCACCCGTAAGTCGAGCCAATCGCCCCAAAAAACGGTGAGACAATCGCTCCAAAGCGTTTGCAATGTTGAATTGGAAGACGGCTTGCTCAGCGGTGATCGTATTTGAAGGCTCACAGATTTAGCGTTTTATAAAGTTCAACTTGTTTAACATTGTGACACTTTGGCTATGCCTGCGATGGCACGCGATCGTTCGCTTACGCGAGACCCATGCGATCGCTTCCAGCTTCGTCTATGCAACGCTCTCAAGGTTGCAAGGCTACTTAAAACGTTAATGCTTGGCATGTCTTCAGGCAAAAGCCCAGGCTTGCCTTCGGGCAGCGGAACTTTTGGCAGCAGATATTTACGCTGATCGCATTGATGAAGTTAATAAGTTTGTAGGAGACGATCGAGGACTAGGGAACAAGAATTTAATAACCTCGACGTTTTCCGTAGGGGCGCACAGCCGTGCGCCCCTACCTACTTTTCCGCAGGAGACTCAAGAGAACCTGGCTGACGGTTCCCAGCAGATTTTTATTACCGCTTTCAATCGTGCTGTTAGCGATGGCTTAGACGAAGAAGCTGCTACCAACGTTGCCTGGAACACAGTAAAGCACGATTACGAAAAAGGAGCCGATGGGAAATGGCATTTCAGACAACATCCTGACACAGGCATTCATCATAAAGCCATCACTACTGGCGGTAACTAAACCGTTGCGGCCCAGGCGACCCTGCTAGTGACCAATACCTCTGTAAGGAGACTGCGATCGCAGTCTCCTTCTTGCTGTTTGAGGCAAAAATACGCTAGGGTGACGCGGGGAGAGCAGTACCTTCTTACAATCGCTATTCTCCCTATGCAGACTGCTCCTCATTCGCGGCATACTGAGGAAAGAAGGTCACCTTTTAAAGCGTCCAAACGGGTCAGATGACTATGAAACGTAAATCCAGGAACTCAGGCTCTAGCTATGACCGTGATCTCGATCGCGACTACGATCGTGACTACGACGACGCTCCAGAGTCCTCAAAGCAGAAACCAGCTAAAGGGTCGATCGCGTCTCTTTTTAACGCGACCGCCCTGGCAGTGCTGGCGGGCGTTTTCATTCTCGGTATTGGCATTGGTCTTGGCTTTAGCTCTGTTTCTAGCTCCGGCTCAGGCAAAATTGTGACCGACCTTGACCTCAGCCAACGAGCGCCCAACGCCGAACTCTGCGCTCAGTTTGGTTCTGCCGCCATCACGATGGATACCCGCGTTTTTGTCACATTGAATCCGCTGAACGTGTATGTTTCTCAGCCCAGCACTCAGCCAGGATGCGTTCTGCGCACCAACAACTGGTCAATCTTAGAGCAGAAGGGCTTGGTGAAGTCCGATCAGGTGCGTGACTGCAAAAACCGCATGAATACCTTTGGGTTTACGGATGCGCTGGAGCGATCGCCCAAGATTGACTGTATTTATCAGAACGACGCTGCTAAGAATCTCTTCTTGGATCAACCAGGCACGGGTGGCGCACCAAAACCAGAAAACGAGAAATACTAAGCGACGATCGTAGAGCTTCATGAGGACGGCAGACAGGACTAACAAAGTCTGATCTGCCGTCTTTTGGTTACTCATTCTTACTCTGCACTACGCAAATCTTGCGTTAAGCGAACCTGCACAATTTGACCCGGTTGAATGGCGGCTGGTTTAGGCGCAGTTAGCAGAGTGGCAGCGGCTCCAGCGGCAGCGCCGCCAAGCGCACCCAACCCAGTTGAGCCTCCTAACGCTCCCAGCACACCACCTGCCAGTACGCCAATCCCAGAATTACGTGCCAGGTTGTTCCCCTCAACTTTGCGACTGCCGCCTAACGGTTCCGATTGTGCCACTAGCGGTAGGTTGCGTCCTGAGACCGCGATCGCCTGTGTCACAAACTGACTGCCCGTTGCCGTTGTCTCAAACCGTCCCGTGACCGTGCTGCCTGCAAGTGCCAGAAGATTGCCAGAAGCGTCACGAAGCTCAGTCAACAGCACGAGGATTTCTTGCTGAGGGCGATCGGTTCTCAACATCAACGTCGAGTTGCCGGGATAGCGCAGGTTGAGAACTGTGCCTACAGGTAACAAAACGTTTGGTGCAGCAGGGTTGAATGCTTGACGCACGCCTGGTGATGCCGCCCGACCACTGAACGGTTGACCCGTCACAGCACCGGATGTTGCAGGCAGCGGTTGCCCAAATTCGACGATCGAGGCTGGAGCCGAAGCAGTCGGAGACCGCCTGATCGTTCTAGCGTCATACCCTGGAGTCGTTACTGGCAGCTTAGGAGTAGGCTGCTGCAAGGGTGCTTGCAACGGCACAAGATTCAGCGGTGGAGCGAGGTTTGCCCTTGAGGAAGATTGTCTGACCGTGTTGGCATCATAGAAGCTCTGTGCGGCTCCTGGTTGCACTGCTAGCGGTGCGGTTGTCTGCTGCAACGGAGGCATGTTAACAGGCGGAATCAATGACGCATTTGGAGAGAAGACAGAGGTTGGTGGTGCCGATTCAACGCTCGACGGTGCTCCGTTTGATGCGCCCAAGCTCGGTGTCCCAACTCGAATCGGCGGGGGTACGCTGACACGCGGCTGAGTGTTGCCATCGGCAGGTAGCCCATCAGACGGGATATCTGCTGCAACGTCAGGCTTTCTGCTTTGAGCTTCAGCGATGTTGGACGGCGCAGACACAGCACCAAAAGCGGTTAGCGGCGGCACGCTGACGCTGGGTGTGGGAGCGAAGGACGTTGCCCCTAGTGTTGTTGGTATTTCTGAGGCTGCTAAACCTGAAGCTGCCAAACTAGATGACGCAGAAGCCACTGGTTGAACCAGCGGTGAATTCGTCGAGCGCCTGGTAGCTGCGGTTGCTGTAGCGGAGGCTGGTTTTGCCGTTAGCGGTGCACGATCGACTTCAAAGCGGGTCGTCGATCGCGGCGTTGGATCAGCAGGAGCGGTCACAGTAGCAAGGGGCTGCGGTAGTGCGCTCTTAGTTGGAGAAAGCGTGGTGGGTGTGGGAACCGCGATCGCGACTCCGCCTTGAACATCAACCGCTACGTTTGGATCAACCAGATTGGCAGTAGCAGGTGTCGGAGTCTTCACTAGTGCCACAGCAGTCGGCAGGGACGGCAGCACTGGAGCAAGCGCTACAGAGGTGGTCGGAGCCGTAGTCGTCGGAGTCGCACTGATGCCAGGAACCACAACGGTAGGCTTGTTAGCGTTTCCACTCTCTGCCGTTGGTCTGGCTGTGGTTGTAGGTGGACTGTTAAGCTCTATGGGTGACAAGGATCGGTTGGGCGGCGAGGGCAAAGTAGCCGCTGAGGGCACATTGTTCCCTGCCTTCGCGATTTGAGGCTGCACGATCGGGGTGTTCGTGCGGGTTAACGATGGGAGTGTAGACGGTGCGATCGGCGGCGATACGATCAGCGGCTTTGCGGCACTTGCCACCGGAGTCATGACGCGCGGGCGCGGCTGAGCGGGCACTGATGGTTTGACTGTCACTGCATTGGCAGAGAGCGACTTGGTAATGAGCGGTTGCACTACCCACCGAGAGTTGCCTGACTGAGTTGTGTCGTTCCCCACCTTTCGCAGCTTTACTTGCCCAGGCGCAAGGGCAACGCCGGGTGATATTTCCATCACAATGCGGGTTAGCCCCGGCTCAAACTGGGAAACCCGAATCTGACGTACGGCACCAGAGTAGGTTTTCTGAGCGCTTACAGCACCCACAGCAGTATCAGGCAGGTCAACCACAATCCGAGCGGGTTGCGCCATCAAAAAGTAGCGTGGAGTCGTGCCATCTTTGACGGTAATTTCGAGCTGGTTCGCCGCTGGATCAAAACTCCAGTTGGTCAAGGACGCTGCCTGCACCGAAAGGAAAGTCGCGTCTGCCGTCACTGCACTTAGCGCTACGATCGCCGCTCCTAACAACCGATACCCATCAGACGACTGCATGGAGCGTCTCTTGGCATGAAACTCTGATTCAAATTTCTGGCTTTGCATCACTTTGCGCTGAACCTGTCCAACAAATCTGGCGATCGCTTGATCTGGCTTTAAGGATAGTCGCAACTGGAGTATTTAGCCATCGACCTTCAGCCATCAGCGTTCAGCTTCTCCAAAATTACGCGTGAGACGCAACTGGACGCTTCAACCTGTGTTGCGCTAATGGCTGATTGCTAATCGATGGTTGCTTCTAGCACGACGAACCGGGAACACACAACTGACCTTGACTCTATTTAGGGACAGCACCCCTACTCCATCTCAATGATGGCACCAGATATAGGGGCTGCATACATTATTCACAAAATTTTATTGTCCACGGTGCTTGCAGTAGAACGTACACGTTACCGCTACGACACGATCGCTCGAATTTCATCGCGTCGAGCGCGGTAGTCCGCATCCTCTAACACAGGGAGACTATCCGCTAGAGCGTTGACGAAGCCTGGGTGCTGTGCGATCGCTTGCGTCAGGTCAAGCCACGATTTGCAACCACCATAGGTAGGCTCGTAAGGAATGATCTGTGGCTGGGGCAGCGTGTAGACTCGCAGCAGGAGGACATCAAGGGGCAGGTTAGGTTTCCACTTCAATCGGTCTGCCACAAACGCTTCATTCCAAATGTGAAAGGGCAACAATGCTGCCACTGTTGCCTCGTCGCTGACCGGAAACCGATCGGTCATGAATGCCCACGAACCAAGACGAACAGTTTCAGGATGCCAACCAGACTCGACGGGGGTAATGGCATCGACGTACTGTCCTTTGACGAGATGCGATCGCTGATGCTCATAGGTGGGATACAGCAAGGCGCGATCGTGCGCGACCGTAAACGTGCCGCCCGACTCGCGAATACCTCCCTTCCGCAGCAAAGCAATCGTCTCACCTTGCTCCAGTGCGTTCACTGCCACCTGCCATTCCTTCAACGCATGAGTCAATGGCAGCGATCGCGGCGCTGTACTCACCATTCCCTACCTCTACTTCACAAAAATCTTGCTCAGGAACTCGCCCGCCACCATGACAAACGGGAAAAGAATGCCTGCAATGCCGATCGAGCCACCAAACTGTCCCAGAAAACTGAGCAGCGTTTTGCTGCCGCTAGCAGCACGGTCGTTTGTCATCGCGATGAAGCGAGAACTACCACCGACAAGGAGCGCGCCGCCTATCCCTAGTGGAATGCTGAGACCAAACCAAAACTTCAGTCGATCGCCCGGTTGAATCGCTCCTAACCCTGGCAACACAAGGAAGCTCACAATCTCAATGACGATCCACAGACCGAATCCTCTGAGAAAATCTTTCCGCCACAGGTCATCAAAAGAAGAATTGCTCATAGTTTAAAGCGTAATGAAACGATCCTACGCTGCTGCTCTCATTACCTTACGTCCAAAAGCAGTCCAACGATCGGGATAATCTTCAGCATTTCTCCATGCTTTTAAGATGAGTCAGTGAGCGTTGTTCACTAGGATGAAGGAGGCTACGATCGCTGAGCACGTGCAGACAAGTGCGATCGCTGCAAAAGTTCCACCATAAAAGCTCCACCATAAAAGGCACTGATGAACACACACGATCTTTTGATGTTGGTACTGATGCTCTCTCCCGGCATTATTCTTTCAGTCGCAGTCATGGCAACTTTTGCCGCAGGAGGCTAGGGAGAGGGATGAAGGATGAAAGGATAAAGGATCAGGGATGAAGGATCAGGGATGAGGTTTGAGTTGGTTCTCTACTCCCTACTTTTACCTTCTACCTTTTGCCTTTTGCCTTGCTCACTCAGCTAAACCAATCTCTCGTAAGCGTTGTTGCAGATACGCACCAGCGGTAATGCTGGGGAATACTTGCTCTCCAGTTTTGGCGATGCAGCCTGGAAGGGGCGTGAGGTCTACTTCAGGGCGTGGATGAGCAAAAAACGGCATTGAAAAGCGGCGATCGCGACTGTCAGCCGGGTTCACAACGCGGTGGGTAGTGCTTTGGAGCAGCCCGTTAGTGAGTTGTTGCAGCATGTCGCCACTATCCACGATGATCTGTCCTGGTAGCGCTCGAATCGATCGCCAAGTGCCATCGCGTTGCCATAACTCCAACCCCTCATCTGTGGCTTCGCATAGGAGCGTAATCAGGTTAATGTCTTCATGCGCTGCTGCTCGGAGGCTGGCAGGATGCACATCTGGGGCGATCGGTGGGTAGTGAATCACGCGAAGAATGGTATCGCTGTCTCGCATCATGTCGCTTAGCAGCGTCTCTGGTTCGCCCAGGTAAAGGGCGCAGGCTTTGAGTAGCTCTGCTGCACAGGCATCCAGTTGCGCGTAAAGCTGATTCATCACAGTGGCAAACTGCGGTACTTCAATGGGCGAAAGGTTGGCTGGATAACGAGCCGCTAGGGGATGGTCTGGTGGCAGCGATCGACCCACATGCCAGAATTCCTTCAGATCGGGGACGGGATGATCTTTGGCATGTTCGCGTCCAAAGGCTGTAAAACCACGCTGCCCGTGCAAGGTGAGATCTTCATACTGACGCTTCGCTGACTCTGGCAGTGTAAAAAAGGCTTGCGTCGCTTCATAGGCAGCTTGAATGAGTTCGGCATCAACGCTGTGATGCGTGATGGCAAAAAAACCGATGTCTTCGAGCGCTCTACCCAGTTGACTGATAAAAGTCTGGCGACGATCGTCCGCATGAAAGTCGCGCAAATCCAGAACGGGAATGGTCTGTGTGAGAAGCATTATAACGATAGGACGCTAACGACCAGAATAGGGTGTAGGGTGTGAAACGTTGGGAAAGAGGCGCACCTTTGGCAACTATGATCTGGCTCATTTTAGTCTATGCACTGCTTGTGGCGATCGGCGGCATTATTGGCTACGTCAAAGCCAAGAGCAACCAATCGCTGATCTCGGGTTTGGGAAGCGGCATTGCACTCGCGATCGCCTGGTACATCAGCCTTCAAAATCCGGCGATCGGGCTGGTACTGGCAACGATCATTGCCTTAGCCTTGCTGATTGTCTTTGCCCTCCGCTTGCGGGCGACAGGCAAGTTCATGCCCGCAGGGTTACTGGCAGGGTTAAGTTTAGTGGCGAGCGTTGTGTTTGCGATCGCCCTTTTCCTACCACCAGCCTAAACTGCGGCTGCGATTACTTTGGTGCGATTCCTTTGGCACGAACGCCCTCTTGTCCGTTTGTTAAACACGATCGGACAAAGCACTGCTTGTGCTGCGGCATGAGCGTTCGCCAGACTGTATTGGAGAGAACGTATTGCCTTAAAACGCGACGTTATGAAACAGCTCATTCCACTGCCTTGGAGAAAGCGGTACAAAGTCATGCAACGATTAATCGCAGATGTGTCTACAGGGCAGCATTCTAAGTTTGTGACTTTTCGCCCCTTGGATGACTGCCAACAGCAGTTATTCACCCCACAGATTGCGATCGTCCAACCCATCCCCGCCACAACCCTTTCCGAAAATAAGAAACATAATTTAGCACTAGCAATTCAACGCCTTCAAAATATCGCTATGCTGCCTGGAGCCATTTTTTCCTTCTGGCACTTAATTGGTGAGCCAATTCAGGCAAAAGGCTATTTAGAAGGACGCACGCTTATGCAAAATCAACTTAAAGCAGACATTGGGGGCGGGCTTTGCCAACTTTCTGGGCTGCTGTATGTTTTAAGTTTAAAAGCTGGACTTAAGGTGCTGGAGCGTCATCCCCATTCGCAAGATATTTACACCGATGCGACCCGTTTCGCGCCGCTCGGTGCCGATGCCACCGTTGTTTATGGCTACAAAGATTTCCGGTTTGAGCAGACGCTTGCTGTGCCTATTTGCCTGCGTTTTGAGATGGGCGATCGAGAGATTTGTGCCATGCTCTGTGCGCCTCAGCCTATATCTGAATATGCGATCGACTTTCAGCGAGAAAACGTTGAAAGTGGTATTCAGGTGAACACGATGCGCTTACTCAGCAGCAGTACAGAACCGGAAGTGTTGCACTCCACCACTTATAAATCGCGGCTCTAAATCGCGGCAAACGATCGCCTTGTAAGGATCGTGGATTAAATAAAACCGACAAATTGTTCGTAGGTAGGGGCGCACGGCCGTGCGCCCCTACGGAAAACGCCGAGGTTGTTAAATCTTTGTTCCTAAGTCACTGAAGTACAGGGATTTTGCCTCAAACGGCTGAATTAGCCCGAAAGTTGAACTACCTGGTAAGCCCACTGGACATAACGAATGGTTACAATTCCTCTGGGTTGATGCCCAGTGCTTTCAGTTTGGCAGCTAGTTTTCCCGATCGTTGCCGTTCCTGTTCTAACTGCTGCCGTTCCTGTTCTAGCTGCTGCTGCGATTGTTCTAACTGCTGTTGCGATTGTTCTAACTGCTGCTGCGATTGTTCTAACTGCTGTTGAGCCTGCTGATTCTGCTCTATCAATTCTAGATGGGTCGAAAACTTCTCTCCATCGGGGCGATAGAGTTCTAGTTCGCCATCCACTAACTCAAACCGAACCTTCAGGTGAGGACTAACCCAGCCGATCGGTGTTTCGATCACCTCTAGAAAAGCTCCAGAACGTAACCAACCGCTGAAATCGCCTTTGTCGGGATCGTAAAGGTAATATTCCTCGATGCCATAGCGCTCGTAGAAGCGAAACTTCTTTGCCATGCCAACGAGCGTATTGCCGGGGGAAAGCACTTCAAACGCCACTTGAGGGGCGATGTTGTCCTCTTTCCATTGCTGGTAAGACCCCCTGTCGCCCTTCGGACGACCAAAGACCACCATCGTATCGGGAGCCGCCCGAATGGTGTTATCGCCCTCGACGGGATACCAGAGCAAATCGCCTGCAACAAAAACCTGGGGATCATCTTTGAACAATGCTTCGCAGCCCAGTTTGATAGAGACAATCCAATTAAATTGCTTGGTATTGTCAGACATGGGTTGCCCATCGCTGTCGGGGTAGATAATATTTTGGTTTAGTGCAGGCGATCGCGTCATCGTTCCCCAATCTCGTTATGTGTTACCTGTAGCCAACTGAAGCACTTGATTTAACTTACCACTCCGGAAGCCCTCTAAATCCAGCGTGACGTAGAGAAAACCGAAGGATTGAAAGGTGGTGACTAAGGTTGGAAGATCTGTAGTTAATACGAATTCTTTAAGCTGTTCGGCAGGCAGCTCAACGCGCGCCGTATCACCCTCCGATCGCACCCGAAAGGTTCTCAAGCCCATCCGTCGCAGCGAGGCTTCGGCTCGACCCACGCGCTGTAGTTTGGCGATCGTGATCTCCTCACCATACGGAAACCGTGAACTGAGGCACGGTTGGGCAGGTTTATCCCAGCAGGCAAGTCCTAGATGTCTTGCAAGTTCGCGTATTTCAACTTTGGTGATGCCAAGTTCTGCAAGGGGCGATCGAGCACCCCGTTCTTTCGCCGCCTGAATGCCGGGTCGGTAGTCGGATAGATCATCCGCATTCACGCCGTCCACCACATAGGGATAGCCCCGCCCTAATGCCAGCGGTTTCAGCGTGTCGTGCAGCTCGCTTTTGCAAAAATAACAGCGGTTAGCTGGATTTGCCGTGTAGTTTGGGTTGTCCATTTCGTGCGTTTGCACCAGTTCGTGGGCAATACCAATTTCAGCCGCTTGCACACGGGCATCCTCTAAATCTTCTGGCAAGAGAGATGGTGAAACGGCAGTAATGGCAAGGGCACGATCGCCCAACACGTCATAGGCAATTTTTGCCACCAGCGTACTGTCAATGCCACCAGAGTAAGCAATCAGTGCTTGCTCCATTTCAGCAAACAACGTTTTTAGGTTGTCCAGCGTATCGATCAGCATGTCTAAAGTGCCCCCAGCTACCGTTCAGAGGGAAATCCCTCCTCCACTACCTTAGCGCTTCTAACCGTGTGATAGCGGCTGATTTAGACCAATAGGGCATTTTGACTCCAACTATGCGAACGCTTTGCTACACCATGCTTGCCGCCTTTGTTCTTGTACCCTCATTTCAGCTTCTGCCTGCACTTGCCTGCTCAACGCCCGCTCTTGCAGCAATGGATCACGTTGAATGGCACGATCGTACCGCCGTCTTTTGTCGGAAACCCGTTTTCGACGGCTATGGGTTAGAGCCTAGCCGAGGCTAATTTGAGTTGCCTGAATGCTTCAAGCCCTTGACGTACTGACCGATCAACTGCGCTAGAGCAGTCAAATCAATGGGTTTAGAAATGTAGCCGACGGTGCCGGCTTCCATACAGAGATCGCGATCGCCTGCCATTGCCATTGCCGTTTGCGCAACGATTGGAATCGCTTGATAGCGATCGTCCAGTTTAAGCTGATGGATCAGCGCCAACCCATCTTCACCGGGTAAATGAATGTCCATCAGAATCAAGGCTGGCAGTGACCGGGTAAGCGCCTGCCGCATCTCGGTGCCATCTTTTACCCACGTCAGTTCGTAGCCCAACTTGCTCAGATACGTCAGCATCAACTTAGCGTTGTAGGCGTTGTCTTCTACCAATAAAAGGTGGTTCGATCGCCTTGGGATGACGGAGTGTGGATGAGTCTGTTGATGGGCTGAGCTGGCATCAGCAGCATGTATGACAAGGGCATCAGAGGCACGTAGCTGCTTGTCGTGAGAAGGGGTTGGATGCAGCAGTAATGTTGCTTGCACTGGATCAGCCGACTCGGTCTCATGGTCGTTTCCGGTAGTGGGCATCAGGGGCAGCACGATCGTAAAGCGCGAACCCTGACCAAGCTGAGACCTAATCTCAACTCGTCCCCCGTGCAGCTCTGCTAGTTTCTGTGTAAGCGCCAGTCCTAAACCAGTACCCTCATCCCGTCCAGCCGCCGCATTTGCAATCTGTGAGTAAGGGCGGAAGAGCAGTTGTTGCTGGTCTTCCGCAATCCCTGTACCTGTATCCCAAACAGCGAAGCGGATCGCATCATCGGCGGCGGTCACCTGTAGCCCCACACTGCCCTGGCGCGTAAACTTGAGCGCATTCGACAGTAGATTGAACAGCATCTGCTTCAGCCGTAGCGGATCGGCAACGAGGGTTTCGACCTGGGGCGCAATCTCCAACCTGAGTGCAAGTCCCTTATCGTTTGCTTTCTCTCGCACCAGGGTGATCGCGGTTTGACAGACCGCTTTGACCGCTACGGTTTCCCAGTGCAGATCGAGCTGATTTGCCTCAATTTTTGAGAGATCCAAAATGTCGTTAATCAGCGCCAGCAAATGCTGACCACTGCTCAAGATAATGTTGAGATATTCCTGGTGTTTCAGGCTGCTGGGGCTAAAACCCTGTTCGCGCATCAAGTGGGTGAAGCCCAAAATCGAGCTGAGCGGCGTGCGAACCTCATGACTCGTGTTTGCCAAAAACTCGCTTTTAAGCCGATTCGCTTGGGTTAGTTCCTGGTTGCAGGCGGCTAATGCTTGGCGTTGCTGTGCTTGCGCTTGAACAAGCTCCACTTGATGTAGGGCAGAGCGATACCGATCGAGGCTTTGCTCAATCAGGTGAGTGTTGAGAGACGCTGTAAATAGTTCTAGTTCGCCTAGCCTTTCTGGCTGAAAATCAGCCGGAACCGGAGCCAGCAGGAGCCAACCCAAAACAGCCTGACCGTTGTGGATCTGCCAACCACAGGCAGGAAATTGGGCTTGCCAGTGCTGAAGCTCTCGATCGCTCAATGACTGCCCCAGTACAAACGGCATCAGAGCAAGCGTTGAAGGGAGACAAGCAGAGCCTGGTGCCGTCTTGGCATGTCCTGACGCGATCGCGCAAACCGTGAAACAGGTTTCCAGCGCTTGTGTCGATTCAACGCGATTGCTGGCAGCATCAGCACACTGCAACACGACAGCGCAGCTTTGTACCAAACCTATACTTAATTCGTCCACCAAAACTTGCGCTAGTTGCCTGGGAGCATGGCAGATGTCACGATCGTTCGCTACTGTAAGAGCTTCCAGAACGCAGGCATTCAGTCGTTGTCCCAGTCGATTGAGGCAGCGCTCACGTTGCAGTTCTGCCGCTAACTGCTGCACCGTTACGTTCGACGCTTCTAACTCTAGGGCTGATGACTCTGGGAAATCTAATAGCGCGGGAGTCGTCCAGGCAACAGCGCTCTCTGCCATCGGACTGCTGATTGCCGTCGTGAGTGATGACATCCGTGTACTATTCCATCCCAATTCATTTGAGTGCTGATGCATAGCTATCCTTTAGCAACCCATAGCGATTGCAAGCAGTGGAACTTCCGAAACAACGTCATAGCAGGAGGGCTTGTGCAGGGGGTGGGAATAAACAGACGATCAGCAGGCTGTTCTCTACAGTTGTGCTGCATTGGTTGCTATTGTGAGTCGCTCAGTTGATGCGTTTGAAGCGAACAACCGTTGCAGGACTCTCTACTAGCCCTACGCTAGCAAACGCTTAGTAAAAGCAAGTACAAGGTTCCGTGAAATTACCGTGTGGATTCTTGTCGTGTTCTTCCATCTTTAGGGGCACTAACCTGACGAATCCTGCGGCTAGGCGCGGAGTATCCCCTTCCAGGTCTTACTATGATGAATAAGCGATCGCCCTGGTACAGATGAACCTGGTACGAGTGAACCAAGAAGCACCTATGTCACCTCCCAAACTTTCCAAACGAGTCTCGACTGCGCTCATCAATGCCCTCAGTGCGGGCGTTGTGCCGCGTGTCGGTCTGGAACACATCGCCGTGGGGCGCGAACGGGAAGTGTTAGCCCTTCTGGAAGACCTGGACAACGTTGCGGCCGGTGGAGCCGCTTTTCGGTTTGTCGTGGGTCGCTATGGAGCAGGCAAAAGCTTCACGTTGCAATTGCTCCGCAACCATGCAATGGAACAAGGCTTTGTCGTTGCCGATGCTGATCTCACACCAGAGCGCCGTTTAGCGGGTACCAATGGTTCTGGCGTTGCCACCTACCGCGAGCTGATGCACAACCTGGCGACGAAGAGCCGTCCTGATGGCGGTGCGCTCACGATTATCCTGGAGCGCTGGATCGCAGCTATCCAAACTCAGGTTGCCCAGGAAACGGGCAAAAAGCCCAACGATGACGGCTTTGATGGTCAAGTCGAAGCCAAAATTCGCGAAGTGGTTAACGATGTTGCCGATCTGGTCAACGGGTTTGAGTTTGCCAATGTCATCATTGCCTACTGGTCTGGCTACCGCACCGATGATGAGAGCAAGAAAATAGCTGCGCTCCGCTGGTTACGCGGTGAATTTGCAACCAAAACGGAGGCGCGGGCAGCACTGGGTGTGCGGGTGATTATTGACGATGAAACTTGGTATGACTACATCAAGCTCTTTGCCCGTTTCGTGGCGGATATCGGCTATAAAGGCTTGCTGATCGTGCTGGATGAGGCAATTCATCTTTACAAAATCAACACTACTATCGCCCGCCAGAATAATTACGATAAGCTACTGGCAATGTTCAACGATGCGATGCAGGGCAGAGTTGGGTCTTTGGGCACCGTAATTGGCGGTACGCCTCAACTGCTGGAAGATCCGCGTCGAGGGCTTTATAGCGATCCAGCATGGCAGCGTCGCACCGCCAAAAGCCGCTTTGCCCAAGTTGGCGCTGAGGATGTGTCTGGACCTGCCATTTGGTTAGAACCGCTAAGCAAAGAAGATATTTTGGGTCTACTGGAGCGCCTGTCAGAAATTCATGCGGCTCATCACAACACGAAGCCACGCCTTACGGAACGAGAGCTTCAAGACTTTTTAGGCGCTGTGACCAGTCGAGTTGGAGCAGAAAGCTTACTTACACCTGGCGAAGTTGTGCGCGACTTTATGGGTGTGTTGAGCGTTTTGCAACAAAATCCCAAAATGACCCTTAGCCAAGTGATGCAACGCTCGACGTTTCAACCAGCGAAAGTACACGTTGATACCTCGATCGATGAAACCAGTGAGTTTGCTGAATTCACGGTCTAAACGATCGCTGCCAGTGGTGGAGACAGCACATTCCAATTCAGCCTTTGACTTTAAAGCCAAAGGCTGACGATTAAACGCGTTGTCTCTACCAGGGGTGATTGTTCTAAGCAGCGCGACGGGTGATTAAGCCCCACAGGAAGATCGCAACGATCGCGCCAATAATGGCAACAACGATGCCACCAATGCTGAAAACTGGAGAAGCCAGAGCAAACGTGCCTGTCGTGAGTAGGGTAAACAACGTGCCACCAATAAAAGCACCAACCACGCCCAAAACCAATGTTGCCAAGATGCCGCCGCCCTGAGCACCAGGGTAAATCGCCTTTGCAATTGCACCAGCAATCAAACCTAGAACAATCCACGCAATAATGTTCATAATTCAACTCTCCTAAAGACCTGGAAACAGTTGCTTAACAAGTAATGGTTATTGCTTGCTAAGCTCATACTGATCTAGAGTATACCGCTCACTCACCCTAAATTTTATTGGCACTAAAAAATTTAATCATCCCGTGGCAGTTTGGACAAACGTTTTGAACTCGCTGGCGAAACGCCTGCTACGTATGAACTTTAAAACTAACGCTGAACTGGTTGCAAAACCAATAAAGTCTATCTTAAAGAGGATGCTAAGTTTAGTAAAACCTACTTTGGATGATGCATGTAAGCGTTAGAAGTTGGATTTCAAAACCCGTAAAGATGACGCTCTTTTTAGTGTTTTAAAGCGGTACGATCGCACCCTTGGCAATGTGTTTCACAGCACAAATCTAGCGGTCTCAGAGGCAGTTTTTAGCGATTGATATGACCTCTCCTTATCACCGTCTTGCACCCTTTATTCAGGAATATATTTACAGCCAGGGTTGGGCAGATCTGCGTCCGGTGCAGGTGGAAGCCTGTCGCGTGCTGTTTGACACTGATGACCACCTGTTAATTGCAGCCGGAACCGCTTCGGGCAAAACAGAAGCGGCATTTCTACCCGTGCTGACCCTGCTGCACGACAAGCCGCCCCAAACGATCGGGGCTGTGTATATTGGGCCGATCAAGGCGTTGATTAATGACCAGTTCGATCGCCTCACTGCTTTGCTTAAGCAAGCGGATATTCCCGTTTGGGCATGGCACGGCGATGTGATGCAGAGCCGTAAAAACAGCTTACTCAAGCAGCCCAAAGGCATTCTGCAAATCACGCCCGAATCTCTAGAGAGCCTGCTCATCAACAAACACACGGAAATCGATCGCCTGTTTGGGGCGTTGCGCTTTGTCATCATTGATGAAATTCATGCCTTTATTGGTTCTGATCGAGGCGCACAAGTTCTGTGTCAGTTGTCCAGGCTGGCTCAGATCACCCATAATCAGCCACGACGCATTGGGTTATCGGCAACGCTGGGCGATTACGCGATGGCAGAAGACTGGCTGCGATCAGGCACCGATCGTCCCGTGATCACCCCTCACCTGCCAGCAGCCCCGCGCACCATTCAACTGGCACTGGAGCATTTCTACACCTCCAGCCTCACCGTGCGGGCAAAAGGCGACACACGAGACGAAGCGTTTAGCCCCTACCAGCGTCATTTATTCGACCAAAGCCATTCTCGCAAGTGCCTGATTTTTGCCAACGGACGCTCCGAAACGGAAACCGTTATTGCCTCGCTACGGCAGCTTGCTCAGGCGAAGGGCTTCCCCGACATTTACCACGTTCACCACGGCAGCATTGCCGCACCGCTGCGGGAAGCCGCCGAAAACGCTATGCGTGACCCCACTAGCCCCACTGTGACTGCCGCCACCGTCACGTTTGAGATGGGCATCGATCTGGGTCAACTCGATCGCGTACTTCAGCTTGAAGCGCCGCCATCTGTTGCCAGCTTTTTGCAGCGGCTAGGGCGATCGGGCAGGCGGGGCAGTCCTGCCGACATGCGCTTTGTGTGTGCCGAAGACAAACCCACAGGCGGCGAATCGTTGCCTGAACTCATTCCCTGGCAGCTGCTCCAGTGCATTGCAGTCATCCAGCTTTACTTAGAAGAGAAGTGGATCGAGCCGATCGCTCCCTTGCACTATCCGCTGAGCCTGCTGTATCAGCAGACGATGAGTACGCTGGTGGCGCTAGGCGAATTGTCTCCTGCTGCACTGGCACAGCGCGTCCTGACCCTGCCGCCCTTTCGATTCATCTCGCAGGACGATTTTCGCCACGTTCTACGCCACCTGATTGAGCTAGACCACATTCAGCGCACTAAAGAAAACGGACTTATTGTGGGGATGACGGCAGAGCGCATTGTGAAAAGCTTTAAGTTCTACGCGATCTTTCCTGACAACGAAGAATATGCCGTTTGGAGCGACGGTATTGCACTCGGTACTGTGGTTGTGCCGCCGTCTGTGGGCGATCGCCTCTCGCTTGCAGGACGTATTTGGGAAGTCACGGAGGTTAACAGCCGCCGCAAAGTGCTTCAGGTTAAACCCGCGATCGGCACGTCTACCGTTTCCTGGCGGGGCAGCAGCGGCAATATTCACACCCGCGTCCTTCAGCGGATGCGGCAAGCCTTACTCGAAGACACGGACTATCTGTACTTGCAGCCCGGTGCCAAAGCACGTCTGGCTACCGCTCGTCACTTAGCCAAGAAAGAAGGACTAGAGCGCGATCGCCTCATACCCCTTGAAGGCAACGCCTGCTGCATTTTGCCCTGGGCAGGCACAATCGCCGTTCGCACCCTGGAACGCTTTCTACGGTTGCACTGTCGAGAGGCACTGAAGATCAAAGGCGTGGTCGGGCGATCGCCTTACTTTTTGGTTGTCAACATGGGCAAATGCAGCACAGTTAGCTTGTATCACGAAATTAAAGCCTTGAGCGATCGTCGTCTTGAGGCGGACGAATTGCTTGGCGATGAAGAAGTGCCCAAACTCCAAAAATACGACGAGTTTATTCCCGCAGATCTGCTCCGCCGTGCCTTTGCTGCCGACCAGCTCAACCTTAAAGAGCTGAGTGCAGTTGTAAACGATTGGTAGTGCGATCAGGTTTTGATGACGTTCTACCGTCTGTACGCCTATCCAGAGGCTATGCAAAAACGACTTGGATTCAGCCTTTAGCCTTTCCCACTTCCGCAGGTTGCGTTGATTCTGGTAGGCTGGCTTCCATTTTCAGGCAGTTTTGCCCGTCTACTTGCAGTTGATATTCGACGCGATCCATCAGGCGATTCAAAATGAGCCAGCCGTAGCCGCCTTCTTGCATGAGGTCTGGAGTCGGCTCCATGTAGGTTGTCACATCGTAGCCAGTGCCGTGATCCCAGATTTCGAGAGCAATATCGCGCTCTTGTAGTTCCAGTCGAATAAGCACGGGCAGAGCAGGCTGATCTTTGTGCGCGTGGCGGACGACGTTAGAGTATGCCTCCACTAAAACTAGCCGCAGCCGATTCGATTGCCGCGTCCAATCGACGTGATTGCCGAGTTCGACTTCCAGGCTACCCAGAAGCCAATTTTCAACAATGGACAAAAACTTCAGGTCACTGGGTACATGCAGCTCAGTTCTCATCAACTACAGAACCTCCAGAGAAAGTATGGTTTGGTCGTCTTCTTGAATTGTATTGTGCGATCGAATCCGCGAGAGTAAGTGGCTCAGGTCAAGAGGCGCATGTTCCTGCATCAACATTTGCCATAAGCCGGCCTGTTGCAGCATGGCAGTCACCGTTGGCAGAGTGCCGCCGTTACCAGCCGTAGCAACCGTTGCTTCAGTAATGCCGTCACTGGTCAACAGCATCACCTCGCCTGGATTTAGCTCCATGTGACCGGAAGCCGCTTGCCAAATGGGTAGAATGCCCAACGGCACGCCACGCACCTTTAAGTAGTGGGGTTCCACCGCAGATGATCCTTTGGCGGCAAGCTGGGCAGCAACATTGCGACTAGACCACACTAAGGGGTAGATATGTCCAGCGTTAGCGTAAACGAGTTGCCGAGTAGACGGACTATAGCGTGCCAGTACCATAGTGATAAAGCAGTTAGTGCTCACCAGATCTTCGGAAAGGCTACGGTTTAAGTTCTGCATGACAAGATGCGGTTCTGGCGGTGATTCCTGGGAAAGTTCCCGCCGCAGGACAGAGATGGCGCTTGCCATAAACAGCGCGGCAGGCACTCCCTTACCAGAAACATCACCCACTGCCAACCAGATATCACCTTGGGGATGGGCATACACCTCAAAAAAGTCGCCGCCCACTTCACGCGCCGGAAAGCAGCACGCCTGCACTTTCATCCCGTCCAGATCGGGCAGGCTTTGGCGTAGCAGATTGCCTTGAATTTGGCGGGCAACCGCAAGTTCTGCTCGCATCTGCTCTGCCTGCTCTTGGGTACGCTGGTAAAGCTTTGCCTGTGACAGAGCGAGTGCTGCCTGATCTGCGACACCTTGAATGAGTTCAATATCTTCAGGCGACCAGGGTGCGTCGATCGCCCCCCGATACAGCGACAGCACCGCCAAAAACTCTTGCTGGTAGGTCAGCGGTACAACCAACTGCAATCCCTTCTCTAAGAGTACGGGTGCTATTTGAATTTGGCGCGTTTGCAACGCCGTTTGAATGAGCGGATCTTCGGTGACATCGCTCAGAAGACCCTGACGTGCCGGAGTTTGTGTTTCTTGAGGTGCTTGGCTGTCGCGCTGGTAGACGAGTGCTTCTGGCAACAGGCGATCGTCTGCAACAGGATGTAGGACACAACGGCTGGCAACAAACGTTTGCCCCAAGGTCTCGGCAATGGTTTGCAGCATACTGTCATAATTCAGCGACTCACGAATTGCCGTGGTCATCGTGTTAAACAGCGATTCGCGCCGGAGTGCCCGCCGCAACTCGTGGGTGTGCTGCTTTAAAACCTGATAGGTTTCAGCCGCTTGCTGTATAACACTTTTAAGCTGCTCAGGCTTCCAGGGCTTGGTGATGTATTTGAACACCTTGCCCGCATTGATGGCTTCGACCAAATCTTCGACATCGGTATAGCCCGTGAGAACAATCCGAATCGTGTCAGGGTAGTGTTCAACCGTTTTGCTAAGAAACTCCGTTCCCAGCATTTCGGGCATCCGCTGGTCTGAAATGATGATCGCCATCTCTCCCTGCTGTTCAAGCATTTCCAGCGCTACGATCGCGCTTTCGGCTTTAATCACCTCAAAGTCGCGTCGAAACGTGCGATACAGCAGATCCAGGTTGTCGGGTTCATCATCGACAACCATCAATTTAAGCTTAGTTTCCATGCCTTGAGCCATGCCAACACTCTATGGTAAACACAAGGGTGCCCCACCGCTAAACTCTAACCGCTATCTCCCCCCACTAGAGTAAAGTACCCTATCCAGTTTGAGCTTGAACAAGGGGGAGGGATGAGGGATGAAATTGAGTGATCCCCTCTGCTGCTGCCCTCTACCTTCTCACCCGCCGCGTGCGATCCAAGTATTTGCTTGTGCCAGCTCAGCTTGCCAAGTCGCATAGCCGTTTGCATTCAAATGCAACCCATCAGTACTTAGCTCATGGCGCAAGTTGCCGTCTGCATCCGTAAATTGAGCGTACAGATCCAGAAAGCTCACACCATCTTGTTGTGCGATCGCGGCGAGTCGCTGATTGAGCCACCCGATCCGGTTGCCAGGAACGATCGCGGTGCGGGTGGGCAAAATGGATTGTAAGACGATGCGTGCGTGTGGATGGGCTTGCTTCAGGCGACGTGCAATCTGACGCAAATTCCACAAGATTTCGTTATCGGTTGCGCCTTGCTTTAAGTCATTCACGCCAGCCATCACGTAGATTGCCTGGGGACGGGCAACTGCAAAAGCAGGCAACCGATGGAGAATAGCGCGGGTAGTTTCTCCCGAAAGTGATTGGTTCAGCCAGAGCTGATCGGCAGGGAGTCGATCGCTTGGAAACCATAAGCTGAGCGAATCGCCTACCATGACCGACAGACGACGGTTACCCTGCCCCCTAGTCGCCGCTTTTGCCTCCAAAGCGAGTAACGTTCGCCATTGTGCATCAGTGGGATTGCGAGTTGCCCGTAGCCAGATTTTACGGAAACTATCGATCGGCAACCGAGTGTAAAGCCTGCCCGATCGAAGGGCGGCAACGCGCTGCCAGTAGAGTTGGCTGCCAGAACAGGGCAAGGCAAACGACGGCTGAGAAGACTCCATAGCATTTTGCCTGGAATCTGGCTGCACATTTGGCTGTAAAATCGCCTTGTCTTGAGATACTGCCCTCAAAGGATGCGCGTGACGGAGACGTGCTGTTTCCCAATCGAAGGCTGTTAACGGAGCGGTAGGCATCGGACTTGTAGCAGGCGGCTGAGGCGCACCTTTTGCTAAAACGGCTGCCAACAAAGAAAGATCGGTCATTGCACTCTAAGAAACTCATGCTTTCCTAGTCACGCTCACCAGGCTGAATCAGGAAAGTTTTTAGCAAAAATTTACGTCATTAGAGTAAATGTTGCTCCAACGTTGGCAATAGCCTTGCCAGCTCAGATTTCTTGGCACGATTCGATCGCTCAGGTGGCTTTGATGTCCTTCTCCAACCTCATCACCATTACGGTTGCCAGCCACAGAGGTAAAATAAAATTAGAAATATCTGCTTGTACAGTAGGAATGCGAGCTATGGTGCTCATCTTCCTTGCCGCAGTGGTTGTGGCTTAACGACATCTCATTTTGATACCGGAGCTAAAAATGACGATCAACTGTGCTGAAGCCTGTGTAAACGGCTGTGTCTTGGGTGATAAATGTCCAAACTTGGAATACAAAGCCAAAGCAACTAAGTTTATTAGCGAAACCTCGTTAGACCAAATGCTGGAAATGGCAGAAAAAGCCATTCGCAAAAAGCGCGAGGAGCCACCTCAATGGGTTTTGCCTGAAGAGTAAGCGGCATTGTCGTGCTAAGTAGTCCGACAGAATTATTTTCACACTAGCTTCGCGACAATCCAGCCTTTCAGCTACTTTTTTGTGTAATTGATTTCGTTTAACTACTTATCAACAATGATCTAAATGAGCTAACAGAGGAAATGAGTAGGCTTGCAAAGATGAAACGATCGCTCCTACGCCTGAATCAAGCTGCTTTTGATGGTTTAACGATCGATGGCGTGACTAGGTTCGATCGTTTCGCGAATGCGGTAGATCGGTCGTCCTTGCGATTCATGGTAGGTTCGCATTAAAAGCTCTGCTAACAGCCCCACGCTAAAAAGTTGGACACCAGCTAAGACTAAAACTACTGCCAGAATTAAAAGCGGACGGTTGCCAATGTCAACGCCATAGGCAAGTTTTAGCACGGTAAGGTATGCACCAATGACAGTACCGATGGCGATCGACCCTACGCCAAACAGCCCAAACACATGCATTGGCTTGGTTAAAAACTTACGCATGAACCAAACGGTCAGCAAATCCATAATGACTCGAAACGTTCGGTCTAAGCCGTACTTGCTCTTCCCGAAGCGACGAGCGTGATGACGGACCGGAATTTCGGTAATCCGCGCTCCTTCAATAAAAGCAAGGGCAGGCAGAAATCGATGCAGTTCGCCGTAGAGGTTCATATCGGCAATCAGTTCTGCCCGATATGCCTTCAGCGAACAGCCATAATCCTTCAGCTTCACACCAGTCACATGACCAATCAGCCAGTTAGCAATTTTTGAGGGCAGTAACCGGGTCAGCGCTGCATCCTGACGGTCTTTACGCCAACCGCTAACGAGGTCATAGCCTTCTTCTAGCTTTGTAAGGAGAATCGGAATATCAGCCGGATCGTTTTGCAAATCGCCATCCAGCGTGACGATAACCCGCCCTCTCGCACTGCTAAAGCCTGCTGCCATTGCTGCCGTTTGACCATAGTTACGGCGCAAAATCACAGCGCGTAGGTCACTCCGCGTTTGAGCCATTTGCTTGAGCAAGGTATCGGAGCCATCCGTTGAGCCGTCGTCGATACAGATGATTTCGTAACGAAGCTGTTCTGCACGGAGGCTAGAGGCGATCGCGTCTACCAGATGAGGTAGGCTATCGTACTCGTTGTGAATGGGCACGACAACCGAGACTTCGGGAAGCGCGGCGTTGGAAGCGCGGCTTAGGCTCCCTTCCAGATGCAATGAAGTACTCATGGTCAATACCGATGGCGATAGAAAGATGAAGCTGAAAGCACTCTACCAAAAAACTGTCACTACTCTGTGATCACTGTGAGCCACTGCGCGGTTGGTAACAGGCTACAACGCGTCTGGCACCGCGCAGTTGAGCATAATACGTTTGGCTGATGCGATCGTCCTCGCTAGACAAGCGATCGATGCCAATGCCGTTGCGCCCCTGATCTTTGCCAGAACTATGGATGTAGCAGTCATCCCCCAGGTAAAGCCCAACGTGAGTGGCTTTTGCAGGTGAACCGAAGCATACTAAATCGCCCGGAAGCAATTCTGAAAGCGCGATCGCCTGTGTGAACGCTTCCTGCTGGTAGGCATCTCTAGGCAACCAGATGCCCACTGAGACAAAAGCAGCTTGCATTAGACCAGAACAGTCGTAGTTTGGTGCCACAGTGCCACCCCAGAGGTACTGGTTTGGCTGTGCCATTGCTGCCTGGGCAAAGACGATCGCGCCCTGCACCCTGGCGCTAATCTCTGTTTCGGGAAGCGCGATCGCTTGATAAGGCGATTCGGCAACATCTAGCTGCTCCAGGTCGGCGATCGCGAGCCAACCTGGATAATCGTCTTCACATAAACAGACTTCTAACGCGCCTTGAGTTGTTCCCTGCTGCGTCTCACTGGGTAGCGAAACAAGGCGCAAGTAGCGTCCTGTCGCTGCCTGTGTGACTAACCCTTCCAGCGCTGAAGAGCCGTAGAGGTTGAGATTTACGCGACAGCGGTAGTGGCGATCGACAGTGGGAAGCGTTGGCTGTGCTTGGAGTTGAGCGAGGGAAACCACGGGGAGTTACTGGTTGTTGAAAGGTAAAGGGTCGGGGAGCGGGAGCGGGAGGAGGACGAAACCACAGAGACGCAGAGATTGCACTCAAAACTCAAAACTTTGCCCCTTTCTCCATTTCCTCCGGATTAGGTAGGGCGATTTGGAATAGAGGAGTGGTAGATGCACCCTGATATTGCCTCTGGCTTCGGCTGGAGGCATTTACTTTTGGGACTGGAGTTAGCTAAGAAAGGCTGGTGTTTCTGGATCGAAGTACGCTACAGAGTCCAGAATACAAGAGTTGGGCAGTTTGCTAAGTGCGTGAATAACGGTTGGACGTATCGAGAGCAGGTGGATCGATCGTCGCATGGCGTGACCGTGTTGGACTATTACACCGATCGCTATCGTCACTCTAATCGAGTGGAGTGGCAAGAACGGATTCGATCGCGGCAAATATTGCTAGACGAAGCAGAAACAACCGCAGAAACTTGTCTATTGGCGGGGCAATGGTTGACGTATCAGCGTTCCCCCTGGCAGGAGCCAGAGGTGCCTCTAGCGTTTGACGTGCTCTACGAGGATACAGATTTAATGGTGGTGGCAAAACCCTCTGGGTTGCCCGTGCTGCCGGGAGGAGGGTTTCTGGAGCACACGCTGCTCTGGCAATTGCAGCAGCGCTATCCGCAGGCAACGCCGACCCCCATTCATCGGTTGGGGCGAGGTACGTCTGGGCTAATGCTGCTGGCACGATCGCCCGCTGCTCGTGCTTACCTCAGCCAGCAACTGCGCGAACGTCAGATGCAAAAAGTCTATCGGGCGCTAGTGCAGGGCACCTCAATGGACGATCGCTTTACCATCACGGAACCGATCGGCAAGCAGCCTCATCCAGCGTTGGGGTATGTCTATGCAGCACACCCCCAAGGCGCGTTTGCCCAAAGCGCTTGTGTTGTGCTGCGTCGTGATGCCGAGACGGCGTTACTCGAAGTGACCATTCTGACGGGCAGACCGCACCAGATTCGCATCCATCTAGCCGCCGCTGGTTATCCACTGGTAGGCGATCCGCTCTATGCGATCGGTGGGCTACCGCTCACTTGTGTACCGTCCGCAAGCGGTAAACTGCCAGTACCGGGTGATTGCGGTTACCATTTGCACGCACTACACTTAAGCTTTACGCATTTCAATGGGCAGCCGATGGCGTTTACCGCTTCACCGCCGCCAGCGCTCGTTAGGTGAGGAGGTTATTAGAGCGTGAGCAAGCAGTCAACTTAGATTAACTACTGCTCAAGGAGAGGTTGAACCTAATCTTTTGCCGTTAGCGCGGTTGCAGCTTGTGTCTCCACTCCCATGTTTGGAAACGCTGACGTTTTGGAACCATAAATTCAGCGTTCATGCAGAAATTTGGTGCAGGATGATGAGTCAATTGGAGGCTGAAAAGCGATTCCATCAAGATTCTGTGAGCTTTTGACGACGAATGCCCCGATCGCTATACAAGCCGCAAAAATTCTGTAGCCTTGAATGTGGGCTAGTTCCACACAAAATCGTCATCCGTAGACTGCTGCATTGTTCCTGCCATTGCTGTTTGGCGAAGCAGGGCACCCGTCACTGAAAGTGAGTCAAACATACTCCTACTTAACACCTTTCTATCCAACCTGCTAAAGGGGGCGATGAAGGACTGCAAGTACTAGACTGAAAGACCGTTCAAGCATGCCATCGGTGGATTTGAACGCACTTCGGTTACGGTTCAAAGTCCCGAGTCTTGTGCCCAATAGCGCTCGATCGCGCGTGCGTTTAAGCACTGCCCTGAGCTTTGCAATCATAAACCTTGTCCTGTTACCCGATGTGGATCGAATGACACTAGAAACTCTGGAACTGATTGAACTTGACGGTCGAAAGTTTGCTCCGGCTGACCAACTACCTACGACTGAATGGCCCTGTGTGCTGAGTGAGCGTCCTCACACCACGTTGACGCTAAAGGACGACGACTTATTCTTGCTAACCGATACGTTGGGCAATATTGGCGGCTGCATGGAAAACGATCGCAGCTCTAGCATGGGGTTGTTTTGCCGCGATACCCGCTTTCTCAGCCGTCTGGAGCTGCAAATTGAAGGACGATCGCTCATTCTTCTAAGCAGCACAGCGGATAAAGGATTTTTTCTGTCGGTTTTGTGTACGAACCCCCAGATTGACGATCGTATCCCTGCTGAATCGATTGGCATTAAGCGCGAACTCGTGCTCAATGGCGGTTTGTTTGAGGAAATTGAAGTCTCCAACTACACCACCCACACTGTCAGCTTTGAAATGAGCCTGAGTTTTGATGCTGACTTCAAAGATCTCTTCGATATCCGGGGCTATGGTCGCGAAAACCACGGGCAACGAATGCGGCTGGTGCCTTCTGAGTTAACGTCTGCCGATCAGGCTGAAGCCTTTGCAAGCGATGGCGCATCTAAACCTGTAGCAAAGCCTACGGAAATGACCCTCGCGTATAAAGGGCTAGATAGTTCGCTGATGGAGTCGCGCCTTTACTTTGCCCATCAGCAGCCCGATATCCTCAAAGGCTCTACGGCCGTTTGGCAGTTGACGATCGAATCTCACGAAACGCTGAAGCTGGGTTATCGCCTGCAAATGTTCAACAACAGCAGTCCCATTTCCGTTGTTAGTGCTCCTGTAACGCTCTCTCAGGCAAAAGCGGCTGAACTGATGGAGGAGCAAACCTGGCGGCAACAGGTCACACGGATTCGATCGGACAAAAATACTTTCAACCAGATCATCGAACGGGCAGAGCAAGATATTTACTTGCTGCGTCAATCCTTTGGTAAAGGTAAAGCGCTGTCTGCTGGCGTGCCCTGGTTTTCAACGCTGTTTGGGCGCGATTCCATCATTGCTGCCTCTCAGGTACTGATGCTCGACCCGCAGATTGCACGCGAAACGCTGACTATCCTGGCGCAGTACCAGGGCAAAAAGGAGGACGAATGGCGCGACGAACAGCCGGGAAAAATTCTGCACGAAATTCGCTTTGGTGAGATGGCGCGCTGCCACGAGATTCCCCATACGCCCTACTACGGCACAGTCGATGCGACTCCTCTCTGGCTGATGCTTTACGCCGAGTACTTCGCCTGGACTGCCGATCGCGAAACCCTCGATCAGTTATGGTCAAATGCGCTGGCGGCAATGGACTGGATCGATCGCAACTGCAAAGAAACAGGCTATCTCAGCTACTTCCGCACCTCTAAACGCGGCTTGGCAAACCAGGGTTGGAAAGACTCTGGCGATTGCATCATTAACCGACGCGGGCAACTGGCAGAAGGCGCGATCGCCCTGTGCGAAGTGCAGGCATACGTCTACGCCGCTAAAATTCGTCTGGGACAAATCGCCCGCATGAAGAAGCGCATTGACCTTGCCGATCGCTGGGAAGAGGAAGCCAGAGATCTCAAAGCCCGCTTCAACCAGGACTTTTGGCTGGAAGATCAGGACTTCTGCGCTCTAGCGCTGGATGGCGAAGGCAAGCCTGTAGACAGCATCACGTCTAACCCCGGACATTGCCTCAACCTGGGCATCTTCACGCCCGAAAAAGCCTACAGCGTTGCCGAACGTCTGCGAGCACCCGATATGTTCAACGGTTGGGGCATCCGCACCCTGAGCAGCCTGTCTCCGGCTTACAACCCAATGGGCTACCACATCGGCTCTGTGTGGCCCCACGATAACGCGATGACGGCGATCGGGCTGCGATCGCTCGGTCTTATTGATCAGGCGCTTGAAGTTGCCAAAGGCATCCTGGATATGACCAAGCGTCAGCCGTATCAGCGTCCTCCGGAGCTATTCTGTGGCTACGAGCGCACTGACGACAATGATCCCGTCCAATATCCGGTTGCCTGTTCACCCCAGGCATGGGCAACTGGCAGCGTCTTTCAACTGATTCAGATGATTGTCAATCTCGTTCCTGACGCACCCGGCAACTACCTCCGCATCATCGATCCTGCCCTGCCCGAATCGATCAACTACCTTTCCCTCCAGAATCTCCGTGTGGGTCCCACGCTGCTCGATCTAGAGTTTGAGCGATCGGGTTCCAGTACCGCCTGCCGAGTCTCTAAAAAACGCGGCAATTTACGAGTGGTGATTGAAGCTTAGCGGCTTTAAACCAATTGACTGCAAGCTTAGGAGATTTCTAGGAAACAAAATACCCACTGTCTTTGACTTCGCTCAGCCACCTTGCACCCCTGGTTGACTGACAAATCTTGCAGCGATCGCTTGCCCCGCCCTGCACCGGGCGGTTGAGCAGCGGAGCAAGCAGCCTTTGAGGACGTTTGTCAGTCAATCAGGCTTGCACCCTGAGCGGAGTCGAAGGGTAAAATCTTTTCTGGAAATCGCCTTAGTTGAGTGAAAGCCTCCGCTCAACTAAGCTCTACAGTGTTTCGACTCCGTTCTGACTCCTAACTCCCGCTCCTGACCATCAATTTACTTTTACTAACCTTTAGACGACCACAATGCAAAAAACAATCTTTTTGGTTAAAAAGTACTAGACAAGACGTAATTTTGATGGTACAAGTGTTCTAAATACCGCGATCGTTTAATTATTGCTATGGAAACCCTTACTGAAGCCCAACAAGAGCTTTACGACTGGCTGATGGGCTACATCCGTGAGTACCAGCATTCGCCTTCAATTCGGCAGATGATGAAGGCGATGGGCTTAAAGTCTCCAGCTCCCGTCCAAAGTCGCCTGGAACACTTGAGAACAAAGGGCTACATCGATTGGAATGAGGGTAAAGCTCGAACGATTCGCCTCACTCAGGCATCCTCTCCGGGTGTACCGATTCGGGGCGCGATCGCCGCTGGTGGCTTAGTCGAAACCTTTCAGGATACCGAAGTAGAACACCTCGATTTCTCTAACCTGCTTCTAGATCCCCGGTTTTTTGCGCTGCGTGTGCGAGGGCATAGCATGATCGATGCGCTCATTGACGATGGCGATGTGGTCATCTTGCAGCCTGTACCCGACCCTAAATCGTTGAAAAATGGCACGATCGTAGCCGCTAGGGTGGAAGGGCAAACGACGCTAAAGTACTTCCATCGCAAAGGTGCCAAGGTCGTGCTGCAACCAGGCAATCCCGACGCCGAAACTTACCCGCCCATTGAAGTATCTGCAAAGGATATTGATGTTCAAGGTAGTTTAGTCGGCGTTTGGCGAACGAGACTGTAACCACATTGAGGCTGAACACTCTTGCTCAAGCTTTGGTAGCAGTTAGAGAATACAGGAAAGCAGTCTTGGCTATGGCATGATGGCTGAATGCTAGATGCATCGCTCCATTCGATACGTTTCCTGACCAAGCCGTGAAAGCCTTCCAATCGTTGTTGAACGTTTTTCAAAGCCGCAAGATGGCAGCGATTTTGCTGCTGGGTTTTGCCTCTGGACTGCCGTTTGCGCTGACAGATGATGCCTTTCGCGCCTGGATGACCAAAGCTGAACTCAACCTCAGCACGATCGGCTGGTTTAGTTTGGTCAGCCTACCCTATTCGCTCAAGTTTATTTGGTCGCCGCTGCTCGATCGCTTCGTACCACCTTTTTTAGGGCGTAGACGTGGCTGGATGGTGTTGGCACAAGTAGGGCTGATTGCGGCAATTGTGGCGATCGCGCTGCAAATGGGCGTGATTGCGTCACTGGAGACACAGCAGCGATCGTTCAATTTACAACTGCTGGCGCTAACGGCTTTGGGTATTGGTCTTTTGAGCGCTACGCAGGATATTGCGATCGATGCGTATCGTGCTGATGTGTTGACCCAGCAAGAGGTTGGGGCAGGTGCATCCATGACCATTTTGGGCTATCGGATTGCCCTTTTGCTCACGGGCTGGATTGCCTTTAACCTTGCCGATCGTATTACCTGGCCCTGGGTCTATGGCTTCATGGCACTACTGATGGGCGCGGGGCTGCTGACTTCTTTCTGGGCACCGGAACCAGTAGAGCGCGATCTGCCACCCGAATCGCTACGACAAGCAGTTGTGCTGCCTTTCCTGGAGTTTTTTCGTCGTCTGGGCTGGCAGCAAGCCCTGTTTACCCTCATCTTCATCATTTTGTTCAAGCTGGGCGATGCGATGGTCGCTAAAATGGCAGTCCCCTTCCTTGGAGGCAAGGGGCTTGGTTTTGCAGATGCTGATATTGGCAATATTCGTCAGGGGATGGGGTTGGTCGCCACGATCGTCGGCACTCTCGCTGGAGGCGCTGTGTTGAGCAAAATTGGTATCAATCGATCGCTGTGGGTTTTTGGTGCCCTGCAAGCTGTCAGTAATTTGGGCTATTACCTTCTCGCAGTAGCAGGTAAAAATTTCCCGACAATGGTCGTTGCCATTAATGTGGAGAACTTTTGTGGTGGGCTAGGTACGGCTGGCTTTCTGGGCTTTCTGATGAGCCTTTGTAATCCTCGCTTCTCGGCAACGCAGTTCGCACTCCTGTCTAGCCTGATGGCGGTGGGTAGAGATCTGATGGCAGGTCCCGCGAGCGGCGAGTTAGCGCAACGGCTCCAACCCTTCATCCAGTCAAATCCGACGCTATTGGGCAATGCTTACTTGGCAGGAGCAACACAACAAGGTTGGGCGCTGTTCTTTCTGATGACGCTAGTAGCAGCGTTACCGGGTCTTTTGCTGCTGCCCCTGTTTGCCCCGTGGAATGGCAAATCGCGATCGTATTTCGCAAATTTTCATGATGAGAATTAACGATGTCGCGTTACGATAAAAGAGCAGAACTTCACAAATCTTGAGTGAAGTCTCATAATTTTCTACCTGAATTAAATACTATTCATACGGCTACTTCCATGGCATTCTTCAGGCAGTACATCGCTCCTCTCTTTATCTTCCTTATCTTTTTTGTCGCCTTAGCAGCCGTTAGCGCTCGTATTTTTCTGCCGTCCGATATGGCGGCTCCTGCCCCTATTGGCGTTAGCCTTCAAAAGGCGAGTGTGCCTAACGCCGAATCCCTTGCAGGGTTGCCTCCAGCGCTTGCGGCTCTGGTAAAAGGCTTGCCTGATGACCCGGCTTTGTTGCAATAACCGCAGTCTCAATCGCTGCGAGAGCAACTGCGGTATGCAGCGAAGGTGTGACGAGCGCCATCCCCCTGAAAAGGCTACCTTAGCGATTGGATTGGCATTGCCGTGTTGAGCCAGATGCCTGCTGGTTATATGCTGCGACTGGGTTCTGGGCTTGATCGCGCTCTGCTGATTAAGTTTATGCATCGGACGTATCAAGAGCAAGACGCAGCAGGTGTTTGCGCTCATCTGGCGCAAACGGTGGAACAATACTTATCGAGCGAGACACCGCTTTGGTGGGTCACGCCAAAGCCTGAAGCTGACTCGGAAGCCCCGTCCACTCTGTCTTCAGATCGATCGTCGCCGCCAGTTGCCTGCCTCTGGTTAGGCACGGCGATCGACCAGGTGCATGGCGATCGTCACGCTCACATTTTTCTACTCTACGTACTTCCAGAACATCGACGTAGAGGGATTGGCAGGGCATTGATGTACTATGCGGAGGCTTGGGCAAAGGCTAGAGGCGATCGTCAAATTGGGCTTCAGGTTTTTCAATCAAGTCAAGCAGCACTTAGCCTCTATCACAGCTTGGGCTTTCAAACGCAGTCTCTATGGCTGGTGAAGCCGTTGAGGTGAAGGTTGAGAGAAGGTAGGAGACGGAAGGGGTAGAGGAAGCAGGGGGAGCAGACGGGACAGCTCAAACCTCAACTCAAACCTTTCTTACTCAGCTAACCCTTTCAACAGTGAGGCTTCAAGGGCTTCGGTGAGGGCTTGAGCGGTTTGTTTATCGCTGCCCTGTCGATAGTTGGCAACGTCCAGCGGGAGGCTAAGCGTGATGATGATGTGCGATCGCCAGCCTGGAGCAGGGTGATAGCGAATGGCAATCGGCACAATCGGAATGTGCAGCGGCTCTGGTGCCGACGCTTCTGCTTGGAGAACCAGGCGCGCTAAACCGGGCTTAAGTAGTCGGACGGGCTGATCGCGAACGATGCCGCCTTCTGGGAACAGCATGAGCTTTTTTCGGGCTTGTAATCGCTCGATCGCGTAGCGAAAACTGGCAATTTTAGGGTGGTTCACATCGACTGGAAAGGCACCTAGCCGCTGCAAGAACCAACCTTGCAACCCAGAGAACTGATTCGCATTGGTCATGAACCAGAGTGGCCCTACACTCAGCAGTGCCAGCACAACAGGATCCCAGCGGCTGTAGTGCTTCGGTGCCAGCACAGCGGGTCCCTGTGTGGGTAGATGCTTGCTGCCGTGAATCACGATCGAGCCAAAGAAAAAGCTTAAAAGCAACCGATGCATGGGTAACAGCAGCCAGTAAAGCCAGGTCACTACCGAAGTGCGATCGCCGATACCAGGTACAGCTCGCTGAAGCGACATAGCAACCTGAGCACTAAGGAACAAGAATTTAATAACCTCGGCGTTTTCCGTAGGGGCGCACGGCTGTGCGCCCCTACCTACGAACGATTTGTCGGTTTTATTTAATCCACGATCCTAAGTAGTGGACATCGTCAAACCAACCTAACTCGTAGCTGCCAGTCGATCGTGGTCTGCCGAAACCTTCACCGATCCTTAGAAATGACGGTACCGCCTCTCATGGCTAAAAACTAATAACTGACGACTGATCTCATCAGGGATCACTCAACGTTCTCACCGTCAGCACTTGGGGCGGGGTTGAATCCGGTGGATAGAGGAAGTCTAGCTGGACGAGGCGACGATCGCCCTTTGGCATTGCCAGTGAAAGCAAGGGTGCGCCCTCTTGCCCCCGCTGTAAGATTAGGTGGATATAGCGGGTTTGGGGTGCGCCACGATCGTCAGTATAGCGCAGCCGCACCGGTCCCCGAAAGAAAATTCGCTCCTCTGGGGGCGTAAAAAACAGTAGCCCACCTTTTGCTTTATCTTCCTTTAAGGGAGCTTGGATTGCCAATGTGACCGTTTGTCGCTGCCCAGTGCCATTGTGCAGTGGTAACGTCAGGCTGTACTGTACGCCATAGTTCCCGTGAGCTTGATATGCCGTATCCGCATAGCGTGCCACCAAAGAGGCGCTCTGAATTTGCCCTGTTCCAAACGTGCCTTGATAAAGTGTGCTAAATCCGTAGGAAAACGCACGACCCCGTTTAGGAATGCTTAGAGAATCGGCTTTGGGGTTATCGGTCAAGTTTGCCTTCCACTCAGACCCCACCGCCACACCCGCCACACGTCCATACACAACGCGGGCATAATCCTTCAAGCGATCGATCGGCGTGGGCGGGATGTCACGCGGTCCTGCCAAACCACCATTCACTAGCAAGTTTTGCCATTCCTCCAAACTGGGGCTACGTTCTGTCTTATCAGGATTGAGCGGCGCAAACATGGCTAAACTTGCGATGTATACGGGTCCATTACTCCGTAGGCGCAGCAGGGTCGAGCGACCGTTTGACGAAGGCGCAACATTGCCAGCCGGGATCGGCAGATTCATTAACATCCAGCTTTGACGTGGGGGCACGACCATGACGGCAGGCCAATTCCCTTGTCTGCGCCCACGTAGCACATCATTGACGATGCGGCTCCCTGGTCCCGCATAGACCCTGCCCATGGGGTCATCAACATAAGAGGGTAAATTGACAAACAGCGCATCGGGGCGCGTGAGATAGCTTGCGCCCTGTAGAATGTCGATCGTCACAGGCTGATACGTTGGGTTATACACCAGCACGCCTTGAAAGAGCGTGCGCGGATCGTTGAAGCCTCTTGTTCTTGAAATATGGTGGGAGAACAAGTCGAACCGACCCTGAAACGGAAAGTTTAGATGCGCGGCTGCTACTGCCTTGCCCTCTGGCGGAAAGGTAGAGAGCAAAATTCCGTCCGTCTGCACCAGCTCTGGGCTGTTACTATTAAAAACCGGGACGGTGTCAAGCTGCCCTGGCAAGCGACGAAGCTCTTGAGGATCAAAGATCTCTTGACGTGGCAGTAGCTCCTGAGGTAACAGTCGTTGCTCTTGATACGGAACGATTTCCTGTGGCGGTGGCACTTTTGGCGGTGCCGTTGGCGGTGAAGGGGATGGTAGAGGAATCGGAGCCGCGATCGTCTGCGCAAGGGTGAAAAAGGATAACAATGAGAACATCAGCAAAACCGAAAGAATCCTACAGCAAAGGTATTAACTGGCAAGGTCTTAACTGGCAAGGTCTTAACTGGCAAAGTCTTTGCTAACAGATTTACCAGACGGGCTTGAAGAACCCGAATGCGAGACACCCGCCAGGTTGAAGAGCAGAGTGTGCCAGCACCAGCACGAGGGCACTACTCGGCGCGAATCGAGAGACTTCAGGTAGAAAAATGACACGATCAAGGCATGTGCCGTCACCTTTAGGTCTTACACCCAGAACATTGACCAAGAGTCGCTAACCATGAGCTAGGTTCAACACCGTTATCGATGATTACACCCATCAGAGACTAGCGTCAGGAGCTTTAACAGTTTCTCGTCAACCGTGAATCCTGACAAGCGATCGTCCAACCTGAACAGAATAAGTATCTTAGCTGATTAGACCTAGCAACCTGCGACCGTAATGCGACAATTTGCACATCTCTTCATGAAGCCGCTTTTGTTTAACCTTATGAAGCCGCTTATGTTTAACCCTGCTTCAGCCTCTAAACTGGGCATCGTTGTACTGACTGCACTCGGTATCAACAATCTGAGCTACTTTTATGATTCCCCCTTTGCTTCTACGATCGCACAGGCGGCTGATCCTGATGGTTACTGTGCAGGGCGATCGCGGGACGGTTTGATTAACGGTAAAGCTGTCTGCACGTTTCCAAGCGGTAACCGCTATGAAGGAGAACTACGCGACAGCGAACGGCAGGGCAAAGGCGTGTTTAGCTTTGCAACCGGCACCCGCTGCGAAGGGGAATTTAAGGATAATTTACTGAATGGTAAGGGGATCTGTACTTTTTCAAGCGGCAATCGCTATGAAGGCGACTTCCGTAACAGCCAACGTGAAGGGAATGGCACCTTTACCTTCGCCGATGGTACTCGCTGTGACGGTGAGTTTCGGAACAATTTGCTCAACGGCACTGGCGTTTGCACGTTTCCTGGTGGCAACCGCTTTGAAGGCACTTTTCAAGACAGCCGTCGCCATGGTCGAGGCGTTTTTACGTTTGCAGACGGCGCTCGCTGCGAAGGAGACTTTCGCAATGAAGTGCTGAATGGCGTTGGCGTTTGTACCTTCCCTAGTGGCAACCGCTATGAGGGTGAGTTTCGTGACGGTCGGCAAAATGGCAGAGGCACCTACATTTTTGCCGATGGCACTCGCCTTGAAGGTCTGTGGAGAGACGGCAGATACTTTAATAATGTCAAAACGGGACGATCTCAAAGCTAAGACGGTTGCTCAGGGGAGCATGTCACTTTCGCAGATTGCCAATTTTGCCCTCATCCCCAGCCTTTCTCCTCAAGGAGAAGGGAGCAAAATTCAGAGTCCCTCTCCTCTGGGAGAGGGCTTAAAACCTTTGGCATACAAGAAAAGGGTGAGGGCGCAAAGGTGACATGCTCCCGTTTCTCAGTGCTTTCAAGAGCCACTAGCCATTCGCCAACAGCGGATGATTTTTTGACGCTCCCATTGCCCTGAGAGTTCTTTGCGTTTTTTTAAGCGCAACGCCCAAATTATTGCTCTTTGTAAGGATTACTGTATCTCAGAACACGTCTTCCCTTAAACTAAGTTTCACTGTGCGTTTTAAGCCTTTCAGGTAAACACATGCCGCATTTTTCTTGGCACGATTCTTTAACGATTCTTTCATTTTTTGCTGCGATCGTCGGTATGGCGCTTCTCTTTAGCGATCGCCAAGCCTATGAAAGTGATTGGGAAATTACCGATCGCGTGTTGATGTTGATGACGTTCACTTATTGGTTGGTTTATTGCGTTGCCGCTGGGCTACAGCACCTGATTTTACCCCAATGGGAGGTGTTGTCGTGGAGCGTGAAGCTAACGGGTGTACTCGCTTATCTGCTGACGGCAGCTTGCGTTTTGAGCCTGCCACTGCATCGCGTCTCGGTACGGCAGCCGGAGTAGTTAGTGGTTGGTTGTTAGTAATTAGTAGTTGGTAGCAGGGTTGTCTGAGACGCTAGCAATAAACCACCGCATAGCCCTGAACGTTAAAGGTTCTGTTTGTTGCTTTCTGCTCATGCTTCGATTGTGCTGAAGCGAAAGCCGCAAGCTTGAAATCACTGTCGTGCGGCTTCATCGGCAATCGCTGTATCGAGTCGAACCTGTTGCATTCCCTTTTGCGAGAATGCTTGCAGTGCCCGCTCGGTTAGCTGTCGTCCCAAGCCCAGTTTGCGGTGGTTTGGCTCGACCCAGAGGTCATGAATGAAACCGAATTCTTTGAGGCGCTAGAGGGGAATTTCGGTTTCGATCGTGCCGATGACAAACGCGACCAATGCGGACGACTGGCTGACAAATGGCTCGTGTTCGGCAACCAGAAAGACGCTACGATCGCTCGTTACCTGCTCTGTGAGCCAGCGCTGGTCACGTTGAGCAGGATTGGGCAAAAAGCCTACTTGGCAACGTCCCACGCCTCACGGAGGGCGCAGAGATTGGCAACCATTGGCAGTACTGCGGGCACATCAGCGGGTGTGGCAGGACGAATTTGCATCACAATTGCTTACCGCCGTTTGAACACCTGGGCAATCGCTGCTTCAAGCTCCTCCTGCGGTAGAGGTGTCAGAATGAAGACTTCTTGCACCGTTTTGCCCTGCCGTGCAATGACCTTAAACCCACCGCGAATGGGCACCGATATTTTCAGCACCATTTTGGGTGCGTGAGAGCGCACGGGACCAATGACACCCGGCGTGACGGTTTGGATGCCAGCTTGATGAGTCAAGCGCTCCAAAAGCGGAATTAGCCCTGGAATGTGGGTGGAATGGTTGAGAACAAGCCTGCCACTGGGATTACTCATGCAAAAACAAGGCGAGATGAGAGGACTGTAACTTGTAGGTTTGAAAGCATTTGAACCAGATCCACCTTGCCTGAATTGCACCCCGCATTGCTTTTCCTTCTATGCGGCTTCCAGAGGAGCCATTGTCAAACCTTCCATCCCGAGCTGCATATGGTAGAGTTCTGCCTGCTCTTGAGGACCAACCCACACGATCGCCTGTCCCTCATGGTGAATCTGATTGGTGAGTTCCGAAGCGCGATCGGGTGTCATGCCCGGAATGTGCTCCATCAAGCTTTCGGTGACGTGCTGAAACGTATTGAAATCATCGTTAAGCACAATGATTTTATAGTTGGGATAATGCTGGCGCGTTACCTGGCTAGACCGCGAAGGGGCTACCGTTGGCGCAGCGGCTGTTGCAGAGGAACCCAGCGGGAGTGTCGTCATAGAGGAATTACCAGAAAAGCGCTAGTTATTAAGATCGCTTAGTCATTCATTTTAACTTACTGGTTCGTCCTCCGCGTATAGATTGGTCAGCGGCTTATCAGCAGTGCGGAAGACGTGGAGGGATGAAGTCCCAGTTTTGATTTTTTCAGTATAAAGGAAGCCTTCTAAACCTTGCCTAACCTGCACGGTGGTTAGTGTGATGACCGCTGCTTCTAATGAACACCACGATCGCCCCTAGCCCCAGCAGTAAGGGTGTCAACCAGTCACCCCAGCGCACATAGAGCGTTTGGGTCTGGCGACGAAAAATCGTCGCTGCGTGAGTTTCATAAAGGCGAGGCTGCGATCGCCATTCGACGTGCCCGTGAGGAGTCACGACGCTGGAATAGCCCGTATTGGTCGCACGGACTGCCCAGCGATCGGTTTCAATGGCTCGCATGATGTCCTGTGCCTGGTGCTGCGCCATTAGCACTTCGCTGTAAGGGTCTAAGTTCGATGCCGTCAAAATGAACTGCCCGCCTGCTGCTGCCTGCGCACGGAACACTTCGGGAAAGGCAGAATCGTAGCAAATACTCGCGATCGCACGTCCAAATGGTGTTTCAAACTGCTGATGGAAGGTGCCTGGTACTCCGTTTTCGGCAATCGGGGAGAGAATGTTGATGATGCCCCCCAGCAAGTTTTGAAAGGGAATGTACTCACCCAGCGGCACAAGCTTGATTTTGTCGTAACGGCTGACTGTAGTGCCATGGGGGGCGATCGTGAGCAAGCTACGGGCAATACCACCTGGTTGTGCTGTGAACGTTCCCAGCCAAAGCACAATGCCCTGTTCCAATACCGCTTGGTAGAGGGGACTCCGGAGCTTGTTGGGGTCAGTCCACAAAAAGGGCAGCGCTCCCTCTGGTGTGAGTACTGCTTCCACACCTTGAGCGGCTAAGGTGCGATAGCCGTTGGTATAGCTTGCTGTGGCACGGCGAATGCCTTCGCCCCCTAGCTTGATGCGTGTGGGTATGTTGCCTTGAATGATGCCGACCTTAAGTGCTGCTCCATTTGCCGAAGCTAGCGGTCGCATGTAGAGTGCATAGCCTAGCAAATGAACCGCAATGAGAAAAACGGCGGCGAAGGCTAATAGGAACGAGCCATTGCGTTTGAAGCGATCGTTGGCTGATGGCTGAGCGCTCAGCCATGCTTCTGCCAGTAGCCCATTGACTGCCACGATAGCGGCGGTCACGCCCGAAGTCCCAGAGATCTGCCCAAGATGCAGCAAGGCTAAATTGTTGGGACTTTGGGTATAAGCCAGCGCTGTCCAATCAAGTGGACCCAGACTCCAGAACCACTCCAAAGCACACCAGAGCGCCGTGCCAAGCAGCACCCGATGAAGCGAAGACCAGGAAGTTTGAGCCTGTGCCCTACCGCCGATGCCCTCCACGGCTTGCATCAGCCATGCCCAACTCGCCACCAGTGCTGCTCCCCAAAGGGTGATAAAGCCCCAACAGAAGAGGACGATCGCCACGCTTGCCAGCCACGGCACACCCAGCCATGTCAGCGGATGCAGTCCCGTAATCCAGGAAAGCGCCAGTCCGTGATAACCCAAGCCCCAGGCAAGGCTAAGACAAACGGCGAAGGGCAAAAAGGAGTGCTTTGCGCGCTCTTGGTTTGAGCGGTTCACTGCCACCGATTCAGGCTCAAACAGCAGCACCCACAGGGGCGCTAACGCCACCCATGCCAGCGGAAAGAGATTGAGTGGTGCAGGCGCTAAACCCATTAAAAGACCGCTGCCAAAGGCGATCGCCAAAGACAGTAACCGACTAGAGCGGAGTGATGTAGGGCGATCGCTACGCAAACGGTGCCACAGTTTGGACATTCTTCTCTGAGTCCAGCTAAGCAATTGGCTGAATACTGTGGTTAAGCATCGTCACCACCATACCAAGCTGTTTGGATTCGATCGCCGATTAAACTGATAAGACCTTGATTCGGGATTAATGCCCTAGAATAGGAAAGCTGTCAAAACAAACCATTCACTGTCATGGCTGTTCCTAAGAAGAAAACCTCCAGCTCTAAGCGCGATCAACGCAAAGCAACCTGGAAGCGCAAAGCAAATCTGCAAGCACAACGCGCACTGTCGATCGGCAAATCGATCCTGACGGGACGTGCAGAAGGCTTTATCTACCCACAAGCCGATGCTGAAGAAGACGAAGAGTCTTAACATGCTGCAAAATACTTAACGTGCCATGCTGGGAAAGTTTTTTCAGAAACCAGATCCGGAATTACAAGACCGTGTTCCTCCCGGTCAACATCTTGCCAAAGGCTTTCCAGTCCTGACCTATGGCGACACGCCAGTTGTCGAGGTGAAAAGCTGGCAGTTGCGCGCGTGGGGACTTGCAACCGAGGTCACCTTTAATCGGGATGACATGATGGCAATGCCCCAAAGCAACTTCACGGCTGACTTTCATTGCGTCACTACCTGGTCAAAGCTAGATGTGCAATGGACAGGCATTAAGGTAGCTGACTTTATGAGCCATGTAGAGCTTGATCCCAAAGCAGCGCACCTGATGGAGCACTGTTACGGCGGGTATACAACCAATATTGCGATCGACGACTTTCTGCGCGAGGAAAACTTTTTCGCGCACACGCTTTTTGGCGATCCCCTCCCGACTGAGCATGGTGGTCCTCTGCGGCTAATAGTGCCGCACCTTTATGCCTGGAAAAGCGCTAAATGGCTGAATGGGCTAGAGTTTCTCGATCACGAAGCGTTAGGCTTCTGGGAACGCAACGGCTACCATCATCGCGGTGAACCCTGGGCGGAAGAACGCTACAGTAGCCGCTAGTAGCTGTTAGTAGGTTGAACTTTAGGCATGTTGTTTGCATCAACGTTCAGCAAGTAACAGCGCCTCGTGCTTGTATGGGTAACCTCACTGTAAACAAGCTGCCTTTACCGAGGTCTGATTTTACGTAGATTTGACCCTGGTGTGCCTCGACAATTTGGCGTGATAGGTGGAGTCCTAAGCCGCTGCCGGAGCGTCTGTGGCTACCAGTAATAAAACTCTCAAAGAGCTTGGGCTGGTCGGCGATCGCAATACCGGAACCCGTATCTTCAATCTCCAAAACGACTGCAATCTGTTTGAGGCTATTACTGTCGGCTGATAGCCGCACTGTAACAAAGCCAGTATCCGTAAATTTGAGTGCATTGCCAAGCAGGTTGGTAATCACGCGCCTTAGCTCAATGCGATCGCCAATTACAGTGTCCGAAGCCTGATCTTGCTGTAATGCGGACTGATCCAGCGTTAGCGTCAGCTTTCTTTCGATCGCGAGCGGCGACAGCTCGGCAATAACGGTTTCGACGAGTTCCGACAAGTTAACCGGCGTAAAATTGAGTGTTTTTCGTCCTGCCTCGTAGCGATAGACTTCCAGAAGCATATTGACCATCGTCAGCAAATTTTGGTTGCTACGGATCATGGTATCGATTGCTTCGCCCATCGCAGGCGGCGGTTCACCCAGAGCGCCTTCCTGAAAGAGGGTCAACATGCGATCAGCAGCTACGAGCGGAGTCCGCAGATCGTGCGTCAAGCGAGAGACAAAATCTTCGCGCTGCCGAGCAATCAAATCACGCTCATCGACACTGTGCTTGAGGCGTAGCAGCGATCGTACCCGTGCGACCAGCTCATCAAACTCAACTGGCTTACGAATAAATTCATCGGCACCGATATCTAAGCCGCGCACAACACTGGGCTGGTCATGTGCGGTAATCAAGAGAATTGGCAGGAATGGTAGTTCAGTGTTTTGGCGGATGCGTCGTGTGACTTCATACCCATCCATACCTGGCATCATGACATCCAGCAACAGCAAAGCAGGTGGGGTCGCCTCGATGTAGCTTAGTGCTTCGCTACCGCTATAAGCGATGTCAATGTGATAGCCCTCTTGCTGCAAAAGCGTTTGAATTAAAAAGCAGTTGTCAGGCAAATCATCAACAACCAGGATGCGATCGATGCTGGCCGGTCGAGACAAGGGCGACTGGTTCATGTTGAGCGATTGGGGCGAAAGCATAGACTCATCAGCTCAAGATTAGATTGTGGTCGCAGACAGAATAGGGTCGAGATAAAATTCCCCACTGTCACCAACTGCAACATAACGTTTTGTTGAATCACACAGTTACGATGTGCCATCTTATACGCTGCTGTAGCTCTATACTTCTCTCTTAAGAGAGATTCTTAGCCCTGGAAAGGCAGGCAAGCGTGAGGATTTACTGCAAGCGCCTGCCGAGTGGTTGGAAATCCCGCTAAGATGAGTAAGCCGATTGGTTAAGTTGGAAAAAATCGATTAGCCTGCCCCTAAAGTTGTCTGCTTATTGGTTGCAGGGAAGGTTAGATGCGAGGTAGCGCTTACGGAAACAGGCAGTGATGGCGATAACTCACAGTCTCCTGCGGCTGTAGCCCTGTCCGGCGAACTTCAACACATGCTTCCCCTAGCGCCCTTGTCTGAGGTATCCATTCAGCAGTTACCACCTGCTGCCCTTGCCTACCTGGGAGACGCTGTTTACGAACTTTACGTTCGTCGCTTTTACCTGTTGCCGCCCAAACGACTCCAGTCCTATCACGGTCAGGTAGTGGCTCAAGTGAGGGCAGAACGACAGGCCGACCATTTACGATCGCTCACTCCATCGCTGACAGAATCTGAACTAATCCTTTTGAAGCGCGGGCGCAACGCAGCCACGGGGCACCCGAAGCGTATTGATCCCAGCATTTATCAGCAGGCGACCAGTTTAGAAACTCTCATTGGATACCTTTACCTCACCAACCCCCAACGTCTGGCACAACTGCTCGCACAACTAGAGCTTGACCCGCCAACCTAATCGAGTTATTGTTCTGAGCCGCCTTGTCACCGAGTTGCTGCCTCAGAGCTTTCGGCTTTCTTATCCGCTTACTTCCGTAACATCATGGCTGCCAAAAATCACAACGACGATTCCCAAGCGCGCGCAATGCCGACTCGCTCTGCTAAAGCCCGCATTAAACTAGCGGCATCAAGAGGGCGATCCCAGCCTGTTAAAGCTGGCAAGCCGAGACTGTCACGCGAAGCAAGCACCGATTTTCACGTTGGTAAGCCTCGCCCAGCTCGTAAAGCAAATGCTGACTCTAACGCCGCTGAGTTTAATTCTGACCGAAACAGTGCGAGACCGCGCGTGAGAAGAGCCAGCAGCGATCGCCCCATCGGCACGGCGCACTCCTCGCGCGAATCAAACGCTGATTTCAAACCTGATCGCTCACGCCCCTCACGGGATGCTGGTGCTGCGCCGAGACGACGCTCAGGGCAATCGCCTCGGCATGAGCGCTCATCTCAACCACGCGCTCAACGATCGCTCCCGCCAGTAGAAGCCAGACCGCAGGCTGAAATGGGACAAGATCCCGCGATCGCAACACCCACATCCTTTGAAGAAGCAGACTTAATCTACGGTCGCCATCCTGTGTTGGCAGCACTAGAAAGCCAGCGATCGCTCAATCGTCTCTGGATCACCAACAAACTTCGCTACGACCACCGCTTTCACGACCTGCTCGTGCAGGCAAAAGCCAATGGCACCGTCATTGATGAAGTGGAGCCGCAGCGGCTAGATCAGCTCACCTTTCGGGCAAATCACCAGGGCGTTGTCGCTCAAGTCGCGCCCCATGCGTATCTGGAACTGGCTGACTTGATCGAACAAGCAAAAGCAGCCTCTGATCAGCCCGTGTTGGTTGTAGCAGACAGCATCACCGATCCCCACAATTTGGGTGCCATCATTCGGACAGCAGAGGCATTGGGCGCACAGGGCTTGGTCATCCCGCAGCGGCGAGCGGTTGGAGTTACGTCTACTGTGGTCAAGGTTGCAGCCGGAGCCTTAGAAACTTTCTCGGTGGCGCGCGTTGTCAACCTCGGTCGGGCGTTAGAAGAACTCAAGGCTGCTGGCTTTTGGATCTACGGTACGGCTAGCAACGGCAGTAAGGCGCTGCACACTGTGCAGTTTTCGGGGCCTGTCGTCCTGGTCGTGGGCGCAGAAGGTGATGGGTTGAGTCTGCTCACTCAGCGTGCCTGCGATAGCCTGGTTTCCATTCCGTTGGGCGGCAATACCCCTAGCTTGAATGCGTCTGTGGCTACAGGCATGGCACTGTATGAAATTTTCCGTCAGCGCTGGTCGAATACTCTGCACCTGGATACAGTGGAGAATGTTATGCGGTTGAAAAAATAAACCGTAAGTAGTATACAAAGTGTAAAGAACCAGTCGTGACAGCATTTAAGTGGCTGTTGCGACACACTCCTCTAGAACCACTGGTAAATCAGCAGAGACCTTAATGAAAGACCTTTTGACAAATCTGTTCAATTTGTTTGGGCTTGCTTGGTGGGTTGAAGTCATCACAGAAATACCTGCTTGTACCTATTACTTTGGTCCATTTCTGGGTGCCAAAGCTGCTGCCGCTTCTAAGAGCGGCTATGTAGAAGATTTGGAGCAGGAGGGTGCTCAGGGCATCAAGGTGACATTAAGACGCTTTAAGCCGACTAGATTGACGGTTGCCGATGACCTGGGGGAGAAATCTAGCCAGGGAGTCGCCCGTACGCTGCGTGGACAGTTTCAGTAGACTTTCTGGCTTTCCTGCTTTCCTGGTTCTACTAGACGATCGCAGGCGGCTACCAGCTACCTGCGGTTTTCTCGATTGCCTCAACCAGAAACCAGTTTCCTGCTGTGTTGAGAGATCCTGACACCGTAACCAACTCCTCTAATGGTGCTGCCATAAGCTGCTCATTGATGGTCGGATCGAGCGTCACCAGGTTGACTGTCAAATTTTTGAGTGCAAGCGGCTCCATCACCTGCATCGTATAGGCTTGTTCGCCCGTTCGTTGAAAGAAACCAGTCACGGTTTGCCCTGTGGAGACAGGAGAACGAGCGTGTGTAGGCTGGCTAGATAAGCGATCGCTTGTGTGCCGAGTGGGGCACCTGCCACTAGCAGGATACGCCTTTGGTTGATTGAGGTAATAGCGCTGCCAGTAAGTCCAGTCGGGATCATCAGCAAGCAGATTCAGCAGAGGAATGACGGCAGCACGGGCGATCGTGTCGCTCAAAAGTGCTTCCTGGAGCGATCGTACGTCTAGGTCTCGTGGCTGACAGCCTTGCTCCACGCAGAGTGCTGCCGCCATGCCAGCCGCTTGCCCGATCCCCAAGACCAAAGGCTGTAAGCGCGTCGCCCCGTTTGCCATGTGGGACACGGAAAGGTTTTTTTCGCAAACCAAGAGTCCGTCCATGCTGGCAGGTATCAGTGCCCGATAGGGGATGGCAAAGGGCGTACCTGTCCAGCGTCCGCCCCAACGCATCGACTTCGGTTTGAGGGTAATGTCACCACTAGGATAATGATGATCATTGGCATAGTTGCCGATCGCGATCGCATCACAGATCGTTTCCGCCTGTGTGTATCCCTGCCCCGGCACGATCGACAACGGTGCAACACATCCATCGCTGACCGGGAGAATATCCTGCTCACGCACGGTCGTTAGCCCACATAAGCGGCGACTTTCCCGATAATACGGATGTAGTGCATAGGCACCACCGCCGAGACTTGTCTTACCCCTTTCCCCTCTCCCCTCTCCCCTTTCCGCCACAGGAAAGACGTTCTCCGCCAACCCATAACGACAACCAAGCTGCGTCTGAATGAAGCGGGCAAAGCTTTGAGTATGCCACCGCGCTTCACGCAAAAATTCCCCACGTTTTTTGGCTAGCAGAAGACGCTCAATCCCTTCGCCATAGTCATTGCCGTGAAGGGGCCAATTGATCATGAAGCGGTTTCCGGGTAAGCGCCCATAGTTGAGAAAGCGATCGCCCCCGTACTTGTCCCAGGCTCCCCGAAAGCGATCGGGATCATTGTTGGGTGGTGCAGGGATTTCTGGAGCCGTTGCGCCCTCGCCGTAATCCTGCATCATCACCACCCACGTTGGAGCCTGCACCGGATATTGTTGCGTCAATCGATTGGCACTGACGGGTGCGCTCGGCTCGCCAAACTCTGCCTGTAATTCCCAACCCCAGCGATGTGGAATGTCACCGAGAGCTAACAAATCACCCAATTCCGTGCCGTCAAGCGTCATGTTGGCGCGAATTGTAACCGCTTGAAAGCGAACTCCAGTGAGACGATGCCCGTCCAGGAGAACCGCTTCTGGCGTTTGTCCAGCGATCCATTGGAGATTAGGCAACGCCGCCACCCAATCGGCAAAAATCTGAGCACCAACCCGTGGATCGTAAGTAAAGAAACTCACCCAACCGTGATCCAACCCCTCTGTCTGTCGCTGCTTTAGCTCTCGCAGAAATGCTCCCCAAAGGCCTGTCTGCAACGCAAGTAACTCATTGCCGTCTGGTGCTGATACACCTGCACTCGTCAACATGCCCCCCAACCAGCCAAATTCGCTGACCAGGATTGTCTTTGCGCCATGTCGGGCTGCTTGGATGGCGGCGGCAGTTCCTCCTGTCCCACCACCGACGACCAAGACATCAGCTATCAGTTCTTGCATTTCATCGCAACAGTAAAACAGCACAGTCGGCAGAAAATTCGCAGTCACCCGCTCTAGTAAGAAACAGAGTAACGGTTCGTCAGTCGCGATCGCGCAAAATTTTGTTCACCCCGCAGCCATAATAGGAATAGCAATCATAAGAATTAATGTCGTGGGATGAGACCAATGGTGTTCACTGCTCAACAGCTAGAAGCCATGATGCCCGATGCTACTCAACTTTTGAGCGATGAGCCAGAAATGGAAAGCTCCCTTCACTATGCTCAACTGGCGCTCCTAGTTGCCTGCTTGGAGTGGCTATGGCGCGATCGAACGGACTTCTTTATTGGCGCTAACCTCACCGTTTACTTTAGCCGACAGCAACTCCGCAACCGGGATTTCCGCGGCCCCGACTTTTTCCTCGTCAAACGCACCGAACCCCGATCGCGCAATGCCTGGGTCGTTTGGGAAGAGGATGGTCGGTATCCCGATTTGATTATTGAATTGCTGTCAACATCAACCGCCAACGTCGATCGTACGCTTAAGAAAGACCTGTACCAAAACCGCTTTCGGACACCGGAGTACTTCTGGTTCTCGCCAGACACGCTGGAATTTCAAGGCTTTCGGTTAGCAGGGCACGCATACGAAGTCATTATCCCTAACGAGAGTGGCTGGCGCTGGAGCGAGGAACTTGGACTCTATCTCGGTGTAGAAGCCAATCAGCTACGCTACTTCAGCGCTCAGGGTGAGAAAATACCGACACTAACGGAAGCGATCGCGCAATCAATGGCAGAAACAGAGCAGGCGATCGGTCAAACGGAACAGTTGGCTGCACGAGCAGACCAGGCAACCGCTCAAGCGGAACAGGCCATCGCTCAAGCAGAACAGGCATCTGCACGGGCAGACCAGGCAACCGCTCAAGCGGAACAAGCAACTGCACGAGCAGAGCAGACAGAACAGCGGCTTGAACAGGAAAGGTTGCAACGGCTTGAAGCGCAGCAGCGAGCCGAACAATTGGCAGCCCGCTTAAGAGCACTGGGAATTGATCCCAATTAAGCGCATCAGGTCATATTGTCTCGTACGATCGCCTCATTGATAGCGGCACTTTTCATCGTCGTGACCGGAAGCGTTGGATTGGTTCCTGCCTTCAATTGATTTCCATGCGGTTCCACATTGACGCTCTTCACTTGCTGCATCAGGCTCGCCATTTCCAAGGCGCTCATCGCATAGTTCCAGCCCAAGTTACTCTTAATGCCCGCCCGTTCCAGCGCTTGCTGCATCGTGTCGGTGGTGAGCACACCAAAAATCACGGGTACTCCCGTTTGAAAGCCCGTCGCCGCAATCCCCTTGGAAACCTCTGCTGCCACATAATCAAAATGGGGAGTTTGACCTTTGATAATGGCACCCAGGCAGATGATTGCGTCGTAACGGTTGGTCAGAGCTAACTGGCGAGCGACCAGAGGCACTTCAAAGCTGCCAGGAACCCACGCATAATCAACCTGCGTACCGTTAGGATCAGTGTTAACCCCGTGTCGTTTGAGACAATCCTGGCAGCCTTCCAGCAGCTTTGTGGTTACCAGGTCATTAAAACGACCGATCACAATCGCAAACCGCATGTGGTCGGTCTGAGTGAATGTTCCTTCAAAAACTGCCATTTTTGCTTCTAAATTTAGAGATCTTCCCCACCAGCTTAAAGCTTATAAAGTGGATGTCTCTTGCTGATGGGGCGTATGCTGATCTTAAGCGGTGTTTTTATGGTGGAGCGATTCACAACCCAGACATCGCTAGACAGAAACTAAATAACCAGGTAGTTAAGCCCTCCCACCAGCAGCACTAGCACTGTCCACGCAGCAGAACCAAGAAAAATCAGACGTTTAGACTGATCCCAGTTTTGTGGCGTTGCCAGCGCAACAGGCGCACCCACAACCATCACAAAGGACAAGATCACAAGAGCAGCCAGGGAAATCTGGAAGACAATGGTCATAATTTCCGCTTCTCCGATACAGCGATAGATTGAGTAAAAAGGGCTGTTAATGCAGGCGATCGCACTCATCCCCACTTAGTAAGCTATCAGAAAACTGTACCCCTTGGATGGTGGGATTTAGAATTTGAGATGGCAAAGTCAAGAAGGCAAAAACAGAAGAGGGTTGTTGGTTGTCAGTTGTTAGAGGTCAGCAACTCGACAGCAGAACCAGCTCAGCACTCAGCACTCAAGACTCTCCTCACTCCTCGCTCCAATGAAGCTTATCCTTTGCCACACTACTGCTGATTTCGATACCCTGGGCGCTGCCGTCGGCTTGACACGTTTACAGCCAGGGGCACGGATTGTGCTGGCAGGTGGGGCACATGCAGCCGTGCGGGACTTTTTAGCGCTGCATCGGGATGAGTATGCGCTGATCGAGCGTCGATCGGTCAATGTGTCACAAATTCGATCGATCGCGGTAGTGGATACCCAGTCTCGCGATCGATTGGGCAAAGTGGCAGAGTGGCTAGACTTACCCGGTGTGGATCTTTCGGTCTACGATCACCATCTCGGCATCGAGACTGACATCCTGGCAACCCAACGCCAAGTCGAAACGGTTGGTGCAACGACAACTCTGATTGTGGAGCAGCTTCAGACGCAGCAGCTTACGCCCACGATCGCTGAAGCCACCGTGATGGCATTGGGCATTCATGTCGATACGGGATCGCTAACCTTTGACCAAACCACAGCACGGGATGCTAGAGCCTTAGCATGGCTGATGGAGCAAGGAGCCAGTCTACGAGCGATCGCCCATTATGCTGATCCGGGTCTTGCGCCTGAGCTACAGCCGTTGCTGACGACTGCTCTTAATGAGATGCAAACAGAAACCGTGCGCGGCAGCACAATCGGCTGGGTCATGCTCACGCTGGATCACTTTGTACCAGGATTGTCCAGCCTCGCATCGCACTTGATCAGTCTGACGGATAGCGACGCGCTGCTGCTAGCGGCTCACTACTGTAAAAATGCTACCTGTCGCACTGGGCTAGCTGAGAACGATGACGGTGCTTTAACCGTGATTGGGCGATCGCGCATTGATGGGACTGATTTGAACGCCTTGTTCAGCGCTAGTGGGGGTGGTGGGCACCCCCGTGCCGCGTCGGTGAATCTCCATGCCGTTGATCCACAAGCAACGTTCGCTCAACTGGTGGCTCAATTCAAAGCGCAGATTCCCCAGCCACCGATGGCAAGAGATTTAATGTCATCGCCCGTTCGTACCATTCGCCTCGAAACCACGATCGACGAAGCACAGCGGCTTCTACTGCGCTACGGACACTCCGGCTTAGCGGTTGTAGAGGCTGACGGTCAGCTCGTCGGCATGATTTCGCGCCGTGACCTGGATATTGCACTGCATCACGGCTTCAGCCATGCCCCCGTTAAGGGCTACATGACTACTAACCTCAAAACGATTGCGCCTGACACATCGCTACCAGCGATCGAAGTGCTGATGGTGACCTATGACATTGGTCGACTACCTGTACTTGCTCAGGGTCAGCTTGTGGGCATTGTGACCCGCACGGATGTTTTGCGTCAGTTGCACCAAGCAGTGAGGAGAGAGCAAGTGAGGGGAGAGCAAGTGAGGGGAGAGGTGACGGGCAGCCGTTTATCTCTCCCCTCACAAAGTGGCAGCACTCCTCACTCCTCACCTCTCACAACTCTCCGCCAATGTCTTGCGCCTGAACTTTGGCAAGTGTTGGCGGCGGCGGCGACGGAAGCAGAGCAACGGGGATGGCATCTTTATCTTGTAGGAGGTGCGGTGAGAGACTTGCTGCTGGCGATCGCGGCTGGAACGGCAACTTCAGGGGCACTCCTGCTGGAGGATGTGGATCTGGTAGTGGATGGGTTTCATCGGGCTGCCGATGATGGGGCTGGTGTGGCGATGGCGCGATCGCTCCAAGCCTTGTATCCAACCGCTCGTCTGGATGTTCACGGCAAATTTCAGACTGCTGCACTCCTTTGGCACAACGATCCTACACTCAAATCCCTTTGGGTCGATTTTGCGACGGCACGCACCGAGTTTTATCCTTACCCAGCAGCTAACCCGGAAGTGGAAGCCAGTTCGATTCGCCAGGATCTTTACCGCCGCGATTTCACCATTAACGCGATGGCAATCCGCCTCACCGAACCCCATATCGGTGAGCTGCTTGACTTCTTTGGTGGCACGCTCGATCTGCACGCGAAACAAATTCGCGTCCTGCACGCCAACAGCTTTATTGAAGACCCCACGCGAATCTATCGTGCCGTCCGGTTTGCGGTGCGCTTAGGCTTTCAGTTGGATGCTCAAACGGAAGGGTATATCCGCTATGCGATCGCCAGCGGTGTTTACGCTCAAGAGCGCTACAGCCACGATCGTCAGCACTCTAAAGCGCCTCTGACTGCCCCAGCTCTGCAAACTCGACTCAAGTCAGAACTCAAATACATTCTTCAGTCTCCCTGCTGGAAACCTGCACTAAAAGCACTATCCGACTTGGGCGCACTCCAATGCATTCACCCGACCTTAGCAATGGATGCGACATTGTGGCAGCAACTGCGATTGGTCGATCGGTGGTTGAGCGGTCAGCGGACTCCTTTGGAGAAGCAAGCTACAGCGGTCAGCGGTCAGCAGTCAGCCTTTAGCTTTCCCCCGTCCTGGCTGGTCTTGCTCGAAGTGCTGCTTGCTCACCTTGCGCCGGAGTATCGTGGTCTTGTGGCAGAAAAGCTCCAGCTACCGACTGACAGTATTGAACGCTTGCAGCAGCTCGAAGCTGCTGCAAGCCGCTTGATGGCACTGTCTATCTGTCAACGCCCCAGCGAGGTTGTCCAGTTGCTCAAGCCATATGACCCACTGTTGCTGGTATTGGTTGCCATTCGTAGTGGGCGATCGACCCTACAAACGAGCCGAGCCGAGTCACCCCGTCGCAAAATTTGGCAGTATCTTACCCACTGGATCGCCCTCAAACCGCCCTTGAATGGCAACGACCTCAAGGCAATGGGCTACCAATCAGGTCCACAATTTAAAGCCATTTTGGACGCGCTCTTTGCTGCGACTGTAGACGGCGCAATTTACACCCGCTCTGAGGCGGAACAGTTTGTGGCAGAACAGTTCTCTCAGATGAAGGGGAAGGGATGAAGTTTTGAGTTTTGAGTTTTAAGTTTTGAGTAGCGCTTTGCGCCGACAAGCTAGAGAGTTTTGAGTTTTGAGTTTTCGCCCCTGCTTCCTCTGCCTCCCCTCCCCTCTCCCGTTCGGCTGAGCGCTCACGTCGAAGCCCTTACTTCTCTCTCAATCTAGCCTTTGGTGACTGCGAGGCGTTAGCATGGTCACGACCTTTGGGAAATGAATGCCCATGAACTTAACGGCTGGTACAGCGCTGCAAAATGGCAAGTATGTCCTTAATAGTCCTTTAGGTCAAAGTGCATTGGGGCTTACGTTTAGGGCTACTCAAGCTCGCTCGCACCAGCCAGTTGTGCTGCAAACGCTGCGATCGCAACCGCAAACCGACATAGCTCATTTGCAGCGACGGTTTGTTGAGGAGGCGCAACGGTTGGCGCAATGTCACCATCCTGGTCTGGCGAGAGTCTTGGATGTGTTTGAGGAAGCTGGGCTACCCTTCGTTGCGATGGATGATGTTGTGGGTCAAACCCTGGCAGAACGAGTGCGATCGCGAGGAGCATTGCCGGAAGCGGAGGCGGTGCAGTATATCCGTCAGGCTGGCTCAGCGCTCAGTGCAATGCACCGCCAGGGGTTGCTTCATCGGGATATCAAGCCAGAAAACCTGGTGCGTCCCCAAGGCGCGTCGTTTGTCGTGCTGGTCGGTACTGGCATCGCCCACTATGCGGTGCTGGGTGTGCCGGAGACTTCAGAGGCGTTACTTTCTCCTTACGCAGCGCTTGAACTGCATCAGCAACAGGTCAATCTGACGGCTGCTACCGACCTGTATGCTCTGGCGGCGACCTTGTACTTTTTAGTCACGGGGCAGGAGCCGATCGCCGCCTCACGTCGTAGTCAGTCACCATTGCTCTCGCCGCGCCAACTGCAACCGCAACTGAGTAGCGCGATCGAGCAAGCGATTCTCAGCGGCATGGCGCTCAACGCGCCGGAACGACCACAGACGGTGGCTGACTGGTTTGCGCTTTTGCCCAACAGCAATCTATCGCCTGCTGTGCCAGGGGCTGCTCATGGTGCCGGACAGCCTCGTGTCGCAATCGACCTACCGAATCCAACTACGACGCTGCCTCGTGGCTCTGGTCGTCCTACAGCTCCTCCTGCTCCTGTGGTAACGGCAACTGCAACCCACGCGGTTGCGCCGCCGACCCGACAGCCTACGCCCAGCCCTGCTACGGCATCCAAAAGCCGATTGCCCAAGGCGTTGATGGTGACAGCGGCAGCGGCGATCGCTGCTGGTTCAGGCTTGGGGCTGGCGTTACGCTTTAGTGCGGCTCATGGCATTGGTCCAACGTTCTTTCAAACCCAGCAAGATTTTCCGCCCGTGCAAAATTGGCCTCTACAAGCCTCCCCCGCTGCTTTACCCACTGCTCCCCCGCTGCCCGAACCACTGCCTGTTCGCAGTTTCGTTCCCGATCGCCCACCCAAAGTTAAGCTCACGCCGAGTCCATCGCCAACACCCCTCACACCCGTGCCCTCACCGACTGAGCCGATCGAGGCAAGTCCGGCACCTGCTCCTAGCCCGATTAGTCCAGTCGCACCGCCATCATCGCTTCCAAGCCCAGCGCTCCCAACAAATCCAACGCCACGCCCTATTCCGTCTGCACAGACTCCAATAAACTCCCCAGGTCTACCGCGTTTGTGACAAGTTAAGCCACTTGATTCAGGTGTCAAAGGTGCGCGAATAACAGGTAGCTACAGACTTCAAACTCGAAACGTTCCCCCTTCCATCCCTCCCCCGCGCGCACTGCATCTCCAGTAAGATAGAGAGAGCGCTGCTCTTCGCAAAGGAACGTCGGACACGGCATGATTGAGACCCTGCAAACTCAGCTTTACTGGCTGGAACACTTTGCCAATACGCTGGTTTCTGAGCAACTCGCGCATCTAACCCCAGCCAGTGTGGGCATCATTTTTATGGCAGGGCTATTGACGAGCCTTACGCCCTGTATGCTGTCGATGCTGCCCATTACGATCGGTTACATTGGCGGCTACGAAACTCAAACGCGGCTACAAGCAGCGGTGCAGTCTACCTGGTTTGCGCTAGGGCTGGCGACGACGCTGGCGGGATTGGGTCTTCTGGCGGCAGTGGTTGGCAAAATTTATGGACAGATTGGGCTGGGGTTGCCGCTCGTCGTAAGTGCGATCGCCATTCTCATGGGACTGAATTTGCTAGAGGCACTACCCTTGCGGTTACCATCCTTGGGTGGCTTGGAATGGATTTCTAAGGATTTACCGATCGGTATGCGTGCGTACCTCATTGGGCTAACGTTCGGCTTGGTTGCGTCGCCATGCAGTACGCCCGTTCTGGCAACCATCCTGGCATGGATTTCAGCGACTAAAGATCCGGTTTTGGGCAGTGCTTTGCTGCTAGCTTACGCTGTTGGCTACGTCGCTCCTTTGGTGCTAGCGGGAACTTTCACCGCATCGATCAAAAAACTGCTGGAATTGCGTCGCTGGTCGGGCTGGATTACACCAGCTAGCGGCGTGTTGTTAGTGGGATTCGGCGTATTCTCCCTACTTTCTAGAGTTCAGTTTTGAGGTTTGAATTATGCTGCATAGCCTCCAGGGAAAGTTCTGATTCTGCTATGATTCGAGAAAAGCTTGATTAGAAGAAACATGGATACGTCGCGTGCCCATCCATACCAGCCTGTTTTACTACGAATATTGCATGGTGTCGCCGCCGTATTACTCGTTTTAGCCTTGATTTCAGGTTTTTTGGTTTACAACACTTATGACAAGCGTTGGGGTGGTTTTGCTTTACCCACAATAGGAGATATTCAAGGTATTCATGGCACGATTGCCCTAATGTTCCTATTGTTTCTACCAGTTTTTGCTCTATACAGCTTTCATATTGGCTATCGTCGTCTAGTACAAGAGCAATCTTTCAGTCAACTAAAACAGTTTGGCAAGCCAGTTTGGTGGATATCAGTACACCGCTTTGCAAATACGTTAATGTTGCTTGCGGCAACGTTTGCTGTGGTAACTGGTCGAATGATGAAAGAAGAATGGCTTCCTGCTGGAGAAATTCATCGTCAATGGTATCTAGCACATTTGGTGGCGTGGATATGTGTGTTCATGAGTTTTGCATTACATCTACTGATGGGAGCTAAAGTTGGCGGAGTCCCCTTACTTGTATCAATGTTTAATTGGAAAATGCGAGGCGAGGATACTCCACGTTCCTGGCTTCAAGGGGGCAAAATAAAACACTCTAGTTTGGTCTTGAAGATTCTTGAGGGTGTTGTGATCGGAGGCATTATGATCGCATTTCTTCTGCCAGTCTTTAACTCCTAAAATATACTTTAACTCCTAAAATATAACCGTATAACAAATCGTTGCAGCAGCGAAATAAAATGGTCGATGGGAGTTCAAGGTTGTCTTTTGCTGCTGAACTCAGTCGTTAGAAGTGATGACTGCTCACTGACCACTGCTCACTAACCACTGCTCACTGACCACCGCCCTAATGTCTGCAAATCCTTCCTTCTTTGCGCGTTTGTCTGGTTTAGGCACGGCTCCCCAAAACTTCTTCAGACGGGAACTGTTGCCCGTGCTGTCTGATTTGCGGTTGGCGATCGTCCTGCTGTTGGCGATCGCGCTCTTCAGCGTTTCGGGCACGGTGGTAGAGCAGGGGCAGTCTGCTGCGTTCTATGAAGCAAACTATCCAGAACATCCGGCGTTATTTGGGTTTCTGACCTGGAAAGTGCTGCTGGCAGTCGGCTTGGATCACGTCTATCGCACGTGGTGGTTTCTGGCGCTGCTAATTTTATTTGGGTCGAGTTTGACTGCCTGTACGTTTACGCGACAGCTACCCGCCTTGCGCTGGTTTTCGCGCACGTCTCGCAAGTTCTACAGCCAGCCGCGCCAGTTTCAAAAGTTTGCCCTCAGCGCTGAATTTCAACAAACGTCACTAGATGACGTGTTGCCGTTGCTGGAGCAAAAGCGATACAAGCTGTTTCGTCAAGATGACGCGGTTTACGCTCGGAAAGGCATTGTCGGGCGGATTGGACCGATCGTCGTCCATGCCAGTATGCTGCTGATTTTGGTGGGCGCGATCGTCGGTGCGTTGACAGGCTTCGTCGGTCAAGAAATGGTGCCCAGCGGTCAAACGTTTCAGATCAAGAACATTCTGGACGCAGGACCCTTTGCAGAGTCGCAGATTCCCAAAGACTGGTCGGTGAAAGTGAACCGCTTTTGGATTGACTACACCCCACAAGGCGCGATCGACCAGTTCTACTCCGATATGTCGGTGCTGGACAGCGAGGGACAGGAAGTGAAGCGCAAAACCATTCATGTGAATGAACCCTTGCGCTATCGCGGGGTGACGCTATACCAGGCAGATTGGGGCATTGCTGCGGTGCAGGTTCGCATCAACAATAGCCCCATTTTTCAGCTACCGATGGCTCAGTTAGATACGGGCGGGAAAGGTGGTCGCATCTGGGGCACCTGGATTCCCACAAAGCCTGATTTGAGCGCTGGCGTTTCCCTGATTGCCAAAGACCTGCAAGGAATGCTGCTCGTCTACGATACCTCTGGCAAACTGATTTCCACGGTTCGCGCTGGGATGTCTACTCCAGTGAATGGCGTGACGCTGGCAATTAAAGCACTCGTTGGCAGCACGGGATTGCAAATTAAAGCTGACCCCAGCATCCCGATCGTCTACGCTGGCTTTGGACTTTTGATGCTGGGCGTGATGATGAGCTACGTCTCTCACTCCCAAATTTGGGCGCTTCAGAAGGACGGGCAACTCTACATCGGCGGTTTGACGAATCGTGCCCAGGTGACCTTTGAGCGCGAAATGCTGGAGATTTTAGAACGGTTGGATACGCAAAAACAGGAAGCAAATGTTGTGGTGACGGTGTGATAAACCATGCGTCCCTGCCAACCGCCACCCCCACTACAACCCGGTGACTTACTGCGAGTCATTGCGCCAAGTGGCACCTTGCGAGAGTTTGAGTCCTTTCAGCGTGGGGTCGAGATCTGGCGATCGCGCGGCTACCGGGTTGAACTCACTCCTGGGTATGACGATCGCTGGGGCTATCTGGCAGGTACGGATAGCGATCGACGCAAGCAGTTGCTCACCGCGCTCAACGATCCAGACTGTCGTGGCATTCTCTTCGCGCGCGGTGGCTATGGCGGTGCCCGGTTGCTCGAAGATTGGTCGTGGTCAGGACATGATCCCAAGTGGCTGATCGGCTTTTCGGATATTACGAGTCTGCTGCTGAGTTTAAGTCAGCAAGGCATTTCGGGCGTTCATGCGCCACTGTTAACGACGCTGGCAGCAGAACCGGAGTGGTCAGTCCAACGGCTGTTTGATTGGGTGGAGGGTCGATCGCTGTCCCCATTGCAAGGTACAGGCTGGGGCGGTGGTCAAACCTCTGGCATTCTCTTGCCTGTTAACCTCACCGTGGCGACGAATTTGCTGGGAACGCCCGTGCAGCCTGATTTTGCAGACACGATTCTGGCATTGGAAGATGTGGGAGAAGCGCCCTATCGCATCGATCGCATGTTGACCCAATGGCGGCTCTCCGGTACGTTCAAGCAAGTGAAAGGTGTCGCGATCGGTCGGTTCAGCCAGTGCGAGCCGCCTGCCAACATTCCCAGCTTTACCGTCGAGGAAGTGTTACGCGATCGCTTGGGCGATCTGGGCATTCCCATCGTCTCAGCGCTCCCGTTTGGTCATGATGGTGCCAATGCTGCACTACCTGTGGGGCTTATTGCCCATCTGGACGGCGATCGAGGGCTTCTAAGCCTTGACCCGACTGCACCAGGCTAAGCGGCAATGGCTTCTGGCTCAAATAGTTGGCGTAGGCAGCGCTGAGATACGGGCGATACGTTGACTGCTGAGCGATATGGGTTTGAAAAAACGCCAGACTCAACGCATCAACATACGCACGAGCGATCGCAGGATTGGGACCTGTCAGGCTTGAAGGAAGGTTCAGTGTGCCCGGATCGTTGGGTACGCCGCCCAACGGTGAAAAATGAGTGCCATACGTGATCAATACGAGGTAGCGATCGGGTGTCGTTAGCCAGGTAAAGGGACGAACCTGTTCCGGTACGGCAGGCGTTACCGTATCGTCGCTGCTCGAAACTAGCATGACAGGCACTTGAATTTGGCTCAACCCAGCGCGACCCAACAGGCTGCTTGTCACGGGGCTAATTGCCAACACTGCCTTGATCCGGCTATCCTGCAAACTCTCGGCGATGGGCGGCAAGGTCAATGCCTGACATTGAACTAAGAGGGCAATGTTAAACGATCGCCCAGTCTGACAATCCTGACGCAGTTGTGCCACATTCAGCGGTGCGCCCGCCAACGTCAGCGCTGCATAACCACCCTGAGAATGCCCCATCACGCCAACCTGCTGGAGATTGAGCGTCTGGAGGGTAGAATCTGTGCGCGATCGTCGCTGAAGTTCGTCCAGCAAGCGTTTCACATCAAGCGGCTGCTGCACTAACTCTGCTATATCCGGTAGTGCCGCCCGTCCAGCCAGAAATTGCCGGAAGCGCTGACTGCTATTGCCGGGGCTTTCTGGCACTGCGACTGCAAACCCGTGCGATGCCAGATGCACTGCCACATAGGCAAAGGTGTTCCGGTCTGATGCCGCGCCATGCAGCAAGACAACAACAGGAATCAGTGTCTTGTCCTCGACATTTCGTTCTGGTCGGTAGAGATCGACAGACACAGTACGCGCTTGATCAGTCAACTGAAATGTTTGTCGCTGCCAGCGGAATAAACCTGGCTGCTTCAGATCGGGTTGCTGAGCAAAGTTGACGGTGAAGTGTGCCGATGCTTCTGCGATCGCAGTTTTCTGGACAGACGCGATCGCGCCATCCCGCTCCTTCGCGCTATTCGCGAACTCTTTGGCAAGGGCAAAGCCAGGTTCCAGGTCAAGACGCACACTGCGAGTGGGATAGTGACGCAGCACATTCACGACTGTCAAGCCTGTGGGATCGGCTGCTGCCAGGAGAAAGGCAGCACGTAAGGCGTAAAAGCCGTTTTGCCCTGCCTCTGTCTGGACGATCGTCCCCAACTGTTGCAGAATGGCTTCTCCCAACGGCGCATAGGTGAGCTGGGAGATCAAAATCGGGTTGACAGGCACCCGTTGCTGGAGCAGCGATCGCAATTGTGCTAACTGCTGCGGACTCGCACGCTTGGTATAGAACGCCAACTCATCGGTGATTTTGCCCTGTGTGGCGTAAAGCTCCAGCGACTCAACTGAGAGCGAAAACTGAAACGAGCCAAAGAAGGTAGTAATACGGTCAGCAGCAGTAGCAGGCATCGCTGCGATCGCGCTGGAGACAAGCCCCAAACTGAGCGATCGCGCCATACTCACCCAACCCTGCCGCCCAAACAAACGCAGTCGGTAGTTCATGCCATTGGGTCAATAATTCTCACCAGCCAGGAAACGATAGTAGAAACAATCGTCAGTACGATCGCCCCAATCAGTGCCGTTAAAAGCCCTTCAATGTGAAAGCCTGGGGTAATCTTTGCCACGAGCCAAAACGTAAAGGCATTCACCACAAACAGAAATAACCCCAGTGTGACAATCGTCAACGGTAGCGTGAGGAGCGTCAAGATGGGTCGAACGATCGCATTGACCACACCCAGAATAACCGCCCCAATCAGTGCGGCAGTGAACGTATCAATCTTAAAGCCTGGTACAAAGTGGGCAGTAATCACCAGCGATAGAGCCGTTGCCAGCCAGGTCAAAATAAAGTGCAGCATGAAATTCACTCAGAGTGACACAGAATCATTCGCCCAATGGGACGATTCTACCTCAACCCCGATCGGCTGCATCAGACAGTAGGGACATTACATGCAATGCCTACTACAGGCGTTCAACCATACGACTAGAAGGCTACCTAAACTTGAGGGGGGTTGTCCTAATGCCCGCTCAATGATGGACTGTCTAGACAATCGCTCCCCCTTCAAAAAATCGTTTTGCCGCCATCAATGACCAAGGCTGCTCCGTGCATTAGTGCTGGGGCATCGCTGGCAAGAAACAGCGCGACTTGGGCGATTTCGGCTGGAGTGCCGAGTCGTCCGATCGGCATTGTCGCAATGCCTTCTGCTTCTGCCTGCGCGGGATCGTCAGCCTGGTCAAATTCACCTTGCAGCATAGGTGTGGCGATCGGTCCAGGACACAGGGCATTGATGCGAATGTTGTCTTTGGCATATTCCAGCGCCAGCGCACGCGTGAACGACAGCACTGCGCCTTTACTGGCACAGTAGGCAGCGTAGAGCGGTTGTGCGACGATCGCCAGCTCCGAGGCGGTATTAATCACTACGCCGCCGCCCTGCTGCTGCATTTGGGGGATCGCCTGCTGGCATAGATAAAATACCGACTTGAAGTTCACAGCCAGCACTCGCTCTAAGGTTTCTGCATCTGTGCTCACAAACGGCTCAATGATTGCGATGCCCGCATTGTTGTAGAGAATATCGATGCGTCCGTACAACTTGCAGCACTCCTCCACTGCTTGCAGACAGGCGGCTTCAGTGGACAAATCGGCAGCAAGAAAGTGAAACTGTGTCTCTGCCTGCAACGTCGCTGCAAGTGCCTGTCCTGCTGCCGCGTTACGATCGACCCCAAACACCTGTGCGCCTTCTGCGATGAATAATTCAGTTGCCGATCGCCCAATGCCAGACGCAATGCCTGTAATTAGCGCTACTTTGCCGCCCAATCGTCCCATCGGTTACTCCCTTTGTGCCTCTGGTTCATTTTGCTTGATGAAAGCCTGTTTGCTGAACATCCTTGTTGCAGTCGATCGTTTAAAGTCCAATGAGATTGTTGAGGCGTGAGCATGAATTCGGTATTGATGAGTTCGTTGAGTTGGGTTGCTTACCAGGAGCGGTTGCAGGATGGCGAACTGGTGCTGCTGTTGCCCTGTGGCGCGTTGGAGCAGCATGGACCGCATTTGCCGTTGGGAACGGATGCTTTGCTAAGTGACGCGATCGCCCAGGCTGTCGCTGCCAAAGTGAATGGGTTAGTCGCGCCCACGCTCAGCTATGGCTACAAGTCGCAGCCCAAATCCGGTGGTGGGCAGCATTTTCCGGGTACAACCAGCCTGGATGGACAAAGCTTGAGCCAGATGACGCGCGATGTCATCCGTGAGTTTGCCCGCCACGGGGTGAAAAACCTTGTTGTTGTCGATGGTCACTACGAAAACCAGTGGTTTCTCACCGAGGGGATCGATCTTGCCATGCGTGAGCTAGGAGCCGCCAACCCACTCCGCATTATGCGCTTAGAATATTGGGATTTTTGCACCGAAGAAACGCTGCACCATGTCTTTCCTGAAGGCTTTCCGGGCTTCGCACTTGAACACGCCGCTGTGATTGAAACATCGCTCATGCTGCACTATTTCCCCCATTTGGTTCATCTAGACGCAATTCCAGACGACAAACCGGCTGACTTCCCGCCGTATGATCTCTATCCAGCCTGTACTCATTGGGTGCCGCCATCGGGAGTGCTATCATCCGCGAAAGGAGCCAGCGCCGCAAAAGGTGCTTTGATGGCAGAGCAGATCACTACTAGCATTGCCAAAGCCATCACGTATGAATTTAGCAAGGGGCACAACAAGCCGCTTTGCTGATCACCGACCACCCACACAATCTCCCCTTCGCTGATGTATTGTGTGTTGCATTCTGCGCTCGTTACAAATGTCAAAATTTTTCGTTAGCTCACAAGGATGGCAGGATTGATGAATTTTTCCAAGTCACCCCGTTGGACGCGTCGTCAAGCTTTATGGCTGATGACAGGCGCGATCGCGGGAGCCAGTGTCCACGCCTGCGCTAAACCGTCCGAAGCGCCTTCAGCACAGTCGTCGGCAACGTCGGCTGGAGCAGGCTCAGCCTCGATCGGTATCACCACCTGGATTGGCAACACACCGCTCCACATTGCTCAGGAAAAAGGCTTTTTCAAGGACTTGGGTTTAGACCTGAAAATTAAAGTCTTTGATACCGTCGCGCAGGCGTTCCCAGCGTTTACATCCGGTCAGCTTGATGGGTTGGCACCCGTGACCTCTGAAGCCGTCACGCTGGCATCCAAAGGGGTCGATTTCAAGGTTGTGACGGTGGAGGATACGTCCGTTGGTGCGGATGTCATTCTGGCGCGGAACAGTATCAAAAGCATCAAAGAATTCAAGGGCAAAAAGATCGCGGTCGAACTTGGTGGCATTGGTCACTTCTTCTTGCTACAAGTTTTGGCAGAAGCAGGGCTGACTGGGAAGGATGTCACGCTCGTCAATACGCCTCCCGATGCGGCAGCGGCAGCGTTTCAGGCAGGCAAGGTGGAAATTGCTTATTCTTACTCACCGTTTAGCGACCAGGCGATCGCAGCCCAAAAAGATGGACGCGTGATCTATAGCTCAAAGCAAATGCCCACGGCGATCGCCGACCTCTACATCTTTAGCTCCAAGTTTGTCCAGGCAAACTCCAAAGCGGTCGCTGCGTTTGTCGAAGGGAATCTTAAAGGCGTTGAGTTTTTGAAAACCAATCGTGAAGAGGGCTTGAAGATTGGTGCCGCCAAGCTCAAAATCAAGCCAGAAGAACTCGACCAGCAGCTCAAGGGCATTCAGATTCCAGATAAGGCAACTAACGTCGCCATGCTAGGAGATGCCAACAGTGATCAATACTTGCTGAAGCCCATGACTAAACTTGCAGAGTTTCTGAAAGCTCAAGGGCAAATTACAACCGTGCCTGATCTGTCGAAAGTGCTGGAGCCGCAGTACGTTACGGCAATGAAATAGTACTCGCGCGATGTGCTATGAGAAACCGGGATCTGAGAGTAACCACAGATTGCGTGACTCGTTTTTATCGGTGGAATCAACGTATGTAGGTGCGATTGGTGAGTACTAAAGTGCATCCTGCGACATCGCTGCCTGCTACGCCGCATCCGTTTCCGATCGCCCTCAGCCAGACGGCACTCCTGGTCATTGACATGCAAAACGACTTCTGCCATCCAGAGGGCTTTTGCGGTCAGGATCTGGGTGCCGACCTGTCTGCGGTGGGCGCGATCGTCCCTCGTATCCAGTGGGTGATCGAGTGGTGCCGTGATCGCAATCTTTTGGTTGTCTATACCCGCGAAAGTCACTGCTCAGATCTGTCTGATGTTTCGCCCAGTAAACAACTCCGGTACACCAACGCGGGCTATCCAGTCGGGACAATGGGCAACATGGGGCGGTTCTTAGTCCAGGGAGAACCGGGAACCGCCCTGCTGGATGCCTTCAAGCCTCTGCCGACCGAACTTCAGCTTGATAAGCCCGCCCAGTCTGTTTTTATTGCCACCGCCTTGGAGACAACGTTGCGCGATCGTGGCATCACCCATCTCCTGCTTACAGGCGTTACGACCCAATGCTGCGTACTGGCAAGCTACCGTCACGCCAGCGATTTGGGTTTCTATTGCCTGCTGCTAGAAGACTGCTGTGCCGCCTTTGACCCCAATGAGCATCAAGCCGCGATCGCGGTCGTGCAGAGTGAAAACGGCGCGATCGGTTGGGTCGCCACTTCGGAAACCTTGCTGGCTGTGGTTTAGAGGGCAGGCAGAAGCCAAACGCCAAAAGCGGTCTTACGTGGTGATGGCAGCTTGGTCGCGGCGACGGATAGCAACCACCGCAGGAATCGGCGGGTTGTTGGGTTGTTTAGTAGGCCAGTTGGAACCGATCGGCACCGTGCGCGTTTGCATGAACGTCTGACCATTGGGCATCCGCATCGCATACTCACGGGTTTTGGCTGCCATATCTTTGCGAGTGCCATTCAGTTCGCCGGGGTGCTGCACCGACAGAAATAGCGTTTTGGCATCGGGGGCAAAGTACGGTCCAGTGAGTTCAGAATCCATCGGGGCTGTGCCAAACAGGAAGGGTGTCCCTGCGGCTTCACCTGCGAGGGGAATGCACCAGATGGAATTGTTACCGAACAGTCCGCGCAGATTGGAGGCTTTGACGGGAACGCCGTTTTTCTCCAGGCGATCGGCAGGCACAGGATAATTCATCTTATCCGAGGGCATATCCGTCACGATCCAGAGATTGCCGTTGGGGTCAAAGGCTAGATTATCGGGGTTAGAGAACCCTAAACCACCTGCCGCTGGCTCACCCCCTGTTGCCATCATCTGCCACTGAAACGACATCGCGGCTGGCTCATTGCCCTCTTCGGTCAGACGCATCACCCAGCCGTATTCGTAGGCAGCGCTGCCATCCGGTCCTTTGAAGATGCGAACATCAGGACTGCCATCCTCTTTGCTAATCGCTCCTGAGGTGAAGGCAATAAAGAGTGACCCATCTGGAGCAATTTCGGTATCTTCAGGGCGCGCAGTGGAGGTTGCACCAGCCGCATTACCCGCATAATGCGCGTCGATGAGAATAGCACCTTGCTTTTCGACTTCGTTGCCCGCGTAAAGCTGACCGAGCGTTTTGAATTTCTGTTTGAAGGCTTCAATTTGTTCGTCCTCCTCAACCTGCATCACGCCGCCTTGAGGACGCTGCGGTAAGGGCAGCATGGCTCCAGCAAGTCGTGCAGGTGATTCGGGAGCAACAGGTGTACTGGGAGCCAGTGCAATCCAGCGTCCCGTACCGTCTGGGTTAAACTTGGCGGCGTAGAGCATCCCATCGGTCAACAGTTTGGAGTTTGCTTTGTCTTTGGGGTTGCTAATTTTGCCTTTGCTGACAAATTTGTAGATGTGACCACCCCGACGATCGCACCCTGAATAGAATGCCAACCGCTGACCCGCTTCTGCCCGTATACCTACCGCTTCATGACGGTAGCGCCCCAGCCAGGTGTGTTTTTTGCCGTAGTCTTTAGGGTTGGCAGGATCAATTTCAACCATCCAGCCATACTTGTTGCCTGCCAGCCCAAAGACGTTCCCCAAGCCGCTGATTTCTTCGTCCGTGATGTTGAACGGACGGTAGATCGGGTCAAACGACGTGCCATCGGCGTGGACAGGTTCGGGCACCTGCCCTTGAATGTTTTCTTCGGCACTCAAGACGGTGCCCCAGGGCGTTGTGCCGCCTGCACAGTTCTGCATCGTGCCGATGATTTTGGCTCCCAGCTTATCAACATAGCCCTGCCCCTTGGTTTTGCGAAAGATCGTAACGGCGGGTCCAGTCGCGCTCAAATAGCGTCCGTCGGTGAGACCGGAGATGCCTGTCACGCGTCGATCGCTCGTCCCATTCGTTCTCACCCAGCGACCATCCGACTCACGCCGTACAGAAATAACACCCAACCCCAAATCGGTCAACGCTTCCTGAGCGATCAGCTTAACCTTAGCTTTCACAGGGTCATTATCTTTGAGCGCAAAGGCGTTCAATCCCGGCACCTTGTCATCTTTGATCGCTTTGATCGATGCCCTCACAGCACGATCGACCTCTCGCAGCGGCAAGGTTTTACCAATGACCTGCTCGTAGGTTTGCTGCCAGGAAACGGCGCTGATGTATTCAAAGTTAACCGTGAGAAAGCCCTCGCCCTCGCTGGTTTCCACCAGTGAGAGGTAGTCATTGTTGTAGCCAAAGCGAGAATCTCCCACTTTGTCGCCCCATTTCGCCACGATGTCGTAGGTGTACCCTTCTGGCAGCACCAGATCGTCAACTACGTCATAGTTGGCGAACGCCGTCGCCATTTGTTGTTCGCTGTTCGCCGTGAAGGAAACCTGTTTCACGCCCCCTGAGTCGCTGTTGAGCGGGATGGGACCTTTAATCGGGTTGAAGCTTAGCTTTGATGGCGGACTGCCGATCGCACCCGATGTCGCACCCGATGTCGCACGACCCGTCAAAACAGGTGCCTGCTGACTTTGTGGTAGTCCGTTACAAGCAACGGTACCGATACCTGCACCCAAAAACAGAAGAAAATGTCTACGGTTAATTGCCATGCCGTTTTTCCGCCTCAAGGTAGATGTGACAATTCAGGACAAATCGAACTGGGCTTAGGCTAGCTTAACGGCTTTAAGAAATGGTAAAGCTTTGCTCCTCTCGTCGTTTGTTGATGGGTGTGAAGAACTTTGCCAGCGATCGACCCCTGGCTATCCACAAATAATTGAGAGTCGACACACCATATACTTTTTCACGGAGTTTCTTCCGGCATTGCTGGCTGAATGTGAGGATGAATCCGCCCTTATCCTCGACCCTTTTCAAGGAGAGGGGAGGAAGCATTTTGTTCCCTCTCCATTCGCGAGAGGGCTAGGGTGAGGGTGAATTGAATGATTCATCCCACTGTTCAGCCATGCTTCGCTGCTGCGTTCCCCTAGCAGGCTGGTTACTTACCCGCGATCGCCGCCACTTTTGCCGTTGCCTCTTCTGGAGTGTAATCAGCCAGTTTTGCTGTAATTTCATCCCGCACAATCTCGCGGTAGTCGATGAAATGCTCCAAAAGCGCACAGTTGGTCAGGTAATGTTTGAACACACCGGGATTTTGTCGGAGGATCGAAACGAACTGCCACCAAAACTGCCAGCGGGTGCTGCGTTGAAAGCCCTGCCGCCAGCAAATGGTCAGCATGGCTCGTATATCGACTAACCCTGGCAGCTTGAATTTCTTTTTGTTCGGACTGGGCTGCATTGTCAAAAAGTGTCGGTAGACCCGTGCCAGGTAGCGATCGGGTTCATATAGTTCCCAGAAGCAGCGCACATATTCCTGTGCAATTTCCTCTAGTGGGCGGGTGGGCACAAAATTCGTGAGCGTGGTCTGATGAATACCTGCCTCTCCATCATCGGCTCGTAGCCGCCCTTCTTTTTCCAACCGATGCCATAAGGCAGTGTTGGGTAACGCTTGCAGCATACTGAAGAGTGCCTGGGGAATGGCAGTTGCTTCGACAAACGCGATGATGCGATCGCCCGCGCCTGTTTTCTCACCATCAAACCCAATAATGAAGCCAGCCATCACTCGCAAGCCAGTGCGATTGATCGTCTGTACGGCTTCTACCAGAGAATTACGGGTGTTCTGAAACTTCTGCGTCATGGAAAGGCTGTCGGTATCCGGCGTTTCAATGCCCAAAAAGACAGCCGTAAAATTCGCCGCAATCATCAAATCAAGCAATTCCTGGTCTTGCGCCAGATCGACCGACGCTTCTGTGGAGAGGCTGAAAGGATAGCCGTGTGCCTTCATCCAGGGAGCCAGCTCCTTCAGCATCAGCTTCACGTTGCGCTTGTTGCCAATGAAGTTGTCATCCACGACAAAGATGGTGCGTCGCCAGCCCAGGTCATACAGCGCCTGTAGCTCTGCCAGCAGTTGAGCGGGCGTTTTGGTGCGGGGCTTGCGTCCATACAGCACGATGATGTCGCAGAATTCGCACTGGAACGGACATCCTCTCGAAAACTGCACTGACATATCGCCATAGGCATCCAGCTCCAGCAAATCAAAGCGGGGGACGGGCGTATTTGTCACCGCAGGCTTTTCGTCGCCAGCCCGAAACACCCCAGACGTTTCACCTCGTTCCAACGCCTCTACCAGCATCGGTAGGGTAATTTCACCCTCATCCAGCACCAAAAAATCGACTCCTGCTGCCTGCGCTGCTTCTGGCACAGAGCTGACATACGGCCCACCCACGGCAACTGGTTTACCCCGTCGCTTTGCCGACTCGATGAGATACAGCATGTCTGGCTTTTGCACAATCATGCCAGAGATGATCACCAGGTCTGCCCAGTACCAGTCGGCATCGCTCTCACACCGGATGTTGCGATCGACCAGGCGAAACTCCCAGGTTTGCGGCAAAATCGCTGCAACAGTGGTCAAACTCAACGGTGGCAGCGACACTTTACGACCCACCAATTCGAGAGCTTTATCAAAGGACCAGAATGACTTGGGAAACAGCGGATAGAGGAGTAAAACGCGCATGTAATATCAAACCTACAGCGATGATTATTGTCCGGCAAAGCCAAAAAAACTACTGACTGGAACAAGCTCGCTTATCATCGCTCATTTAGACTGGTTTCGGGAAACCTTGCTGAGATCTTAAGTATTTGAAGCCACACGATCGTTTTTGGATCGATGGCGATCGTGCTTGCTTTGTTCCGAGGGCAGGTCAGCGGCAAGCCCCAACACACGCACAGCAGTCTTCTCAACGGAGGTGAGAAATGCCGTCAGAGACACTAGAGGCAGTATAGGGAGGCGACGCGCGATCAACTGACCTGAAACGATCGACCCAGTGGCGTAAATTCTTCCGTCTGCTGGTTTTTCAGCTTCGCTCGAATGTCTTCAAAGCGCCTGATGGTTTCTTCGTCGTACAGACGCTCACCACATTGGAGACAAACCTCAGCCTTCACGCTCACAACTGCCGTATGAAGCCCGCCGCGCAAAAGCTTCTGCACGTTCTTCTCAACTAACTCGCCACTATACACTGGGCACGGCTGCAAAATATTCGTCATTAGGACTTGCGCGTGAAGTGTTCAGATCCCCGACTTCTGGTGAAAAAATTAGTGCCTAGCTTAGCGTGCGATAGAAGTCAGGGATCTATCTTTGCATCAGTTCTCATTTAAGCAAAATCATCAGATGGCAGCGGAATCTCATCCCCATGCTCGTAAACCGTCTCAATCCAGAGTTGCCGCGCCTCTTCGATGGTTGCCATAAGTTCATCCGGCGTTTCGCCCTGCGTAATGCATCCCGGCAAATCTTTGATCAGTGCCACGTAACCACCTTCTGCTTCCAGGTAGATCGTGATTGGATAGCAGAGGCTTAGATCGTGTTCCAAAGCTTTACGACTTGTCTGCTTGGTTCGTATATCATTTTCCATCACTTTGCCGAGCTAAATTACTTTCAATTCACTCCAGACGTTGCAGGGCTTCCAAAACAAACAATTTTCCGATGCGTAGCCACACTTTTCGTAAAAGCCTGCTGCGGTTTCATGTGCAACAGTAACAACCGTAATGTCGTCTTCCCCACCAACCGCTTCTTGGATGCGAACCAATAGTTCACTGCCGATTCCTTGTTTCGTATAAGTCCGATCGACGCCGAGGTCTGTGACAAAAAGGAAGTAGGTAAAATCTGTCACACCAAAAGCGATCCCGATCAGTCTCCCTTCATTATTCCTTGCAGTAATAGCAATTGACCGACGCACCAGGAGCTTTCTAACCCTCTCCTCAAAGCGTTCTTGGGGATATTGACTACCAAGATCGCTCCTTTTCAAGAAATCATAATATTCTTCAAAAGATAGCTCCTCGTTCTCCCGGTATTCAATCATTATCTAGCCACTCAGCACTGTGAAAGCACCCTTATTATCAGCTTGAGCGCTGGAACTGAGCGATCGACCAGCTAAAAATACTGTCCTTACCAACCATTGTTTTTACAAGGCGTAACAATTCAGCGCGATCGTGTGGTTGGCTGGAAAGTTGTTGGTTGAAAACATGAGGAAATCCGCTTAATCATCTGTAATGATTAACACCTCTAGCACTCCTGTCAAAGCGGCTACACACTGCGGTAAGGTGGAAAGAGTGACTTTTGAAGCTCGTTTCAAGCCCTGAATTATGTCGCCTACTGCCACGCCTACTGCTACTCGCACCATTCGGATTGGTTCTCGCAAAAGCCAGCTTGCACTGGTACAAACCCATTGGGTACAGGCGCAGTTGCAAAAAGCCTTTCCAGACAGAACCTTTGAAGTCCACACCATGAGTACCCAGGGCGACAAGATCCTGGACGTGGCGCTGGCGAAGATTGGCGACAAAGGGCTGTTCACCAAAGAATTAGAAGTCGGCATGATCAGTGGCGATATTGATTTTGCCGTTCATTCCCTCAAAGATTTGCCCACTCGGTTACCAGAAGGGTTGGTCTTGGGTTGCATTACGGAGCGCGAAAATCCTGCTGATGCTTTGGTGGTACACGAGAAGCACAAAGACAAGCAGCTAAAAACATTGCCGGAAGGTGCGGTGATTGGTACGTCTTCACTCCGTCGCTTGGCACAACTCCGGCACCATTATCCTCATCTCGGTTTTAAGGATGTGCGGGGCAATCTGAACACCCGACTGGCAAAGCTGGATGCAGGTGAATACGATGCGCTGATCTTGGCAGCAGCGGGGTTGCAGCGGTTAGAGATGGCAGACCGCATTCATGAGGTCATTCCTGCGAACATATCACTTCATGCCGTTGGTCAGGGTGCGCTGGGCATTGAATGTCGCGGTGATGATGCCGAAGTGTTGCTACTGCTAAAGGCATTGGAGCACGAGCCAACCGCACACCGCTGCTATGCAGAACGATCGTTCCTGCGAGAGCTAGAGGGCGGTTGTCAGGTGCCGATCGGTGTGAATACCTTGCTAGAAGACGATCGGCTCACTTTAACAGGCATTGTCATCAGCCTGGATGGGCAGAAAGTCGCCAAAGGTACGGTCAGCGGACTTGCTACTGAGGCGGAAGCGCTAGGTGCAGAACTCGCTCAACGCCTGCGCGATCAGGGTGCCCAGGAGATCTTGGATGAGATTTTGGCAACAGTGCAGCGGGGGTGAGTCTCCCAAATTTGTGTGCCACAATCGGTAGCAGCGCTGCAATAGCTGATCGATGCTCCTTCACGCGCACACTACACTCAATCAAGGCTGGGCTACATGCTGGGAACCCTGCTCAACGGACGTTTTAGAATTATCCAGGCTTTGGGTAGCGGTGGGTTTGGGCAAACGTACATTGCAGAAGATGTCTCGCAGCCCGATCGTCCCCAGTGTGTGATCAAGCAATTTAAGCCCGCACATCAAGAGAAAGGATTCTTGCAGGTTGCGCGTCGCCTTTTCTCTACTGAGGTTGAGACGCTGCGAAAACTGGGAAGCCACGACCAAATTCCCACGCTTTTGGCTGATTTTGAGGAAAACCACGAATTCTACCTGGCGCAGGAATACGTTGAGGGGCAGTCGTTGAGCGATGAAATCTTCGCAGCGCAGCGACTAGAGGAAGCAACTGTGGTTGAACTGCTGCGAGATGTGCTGCAAATCCTGGCGTTTGTGCATCAAAACAACGTCATCCACCGGGATATTAAACCTGGAAATCTGATCCGGCGGCAGCGAGACAGCAAGCTTGTGCTGATTGACTTTGGCGCTGTGAAGGAAATTCAAACGCAGATTACCAGCGTGGTGCCAGGGCAGACCAACCTCACAGTCGGCATCGGCACGCAGGGCTATGGACCCAGCGAACAAATGATGGGCAAGCCGCGCTATAACAGCGATTTGTATGCGCTAGGCATGACTGCTATCAATGCTCTGACAGGATTGCAGCCCTTTCAACTGCCGTCTCATCCCGATACGGGCGAAGCCATTTGGCGCGATCGGGCACGGGTTAGCTCTGGGCTGGCAGCCGTCTTAACGAAAATGACTCGCTACCATTTCGGTCAGCGCTATCAGACCGCAGAGGCAGTGCTGTACGCGCTGGAGCACCCGACCGAAATGATGGCGGATGATACGCGGTTGCCGCTGACACTACCGGAGTATCCACCCACGCAGGCGCTAGACTACACCCTCGATCGCGCCAAACTGCCCCAAACTGCCCAGCTAGCGCTGACACGCTGGCAGCGACTCTCCAGAAGCATTGTGGGCACCGACAGCAAGCCCAAAGAGACGAAGTTTGCAGCACTGTCCATCGGTCTCGCCAGTCTCGCAGTGACTGGATTGTTGCTGGGGATGCGTCAGTTGGGATGGTTACAACCGTTAGAGCTAGCGGCGTACGATCGCCTGGTGCAGCTTAGCCCAGATCCCGGCGTAGACTCCCGTTTGCTGGTTGTGGGCATCACAGAAGCGGATATTGCAGCGCAAAAGCGGTTTCCGGTGGTTGATCGCCCTCTGGCACAAGCAATCAGCGCGCTTCAAGCCTCTCAACCCAGAGCGATCGGGTTAGATCTCCTGCGGGATATTCCTCAAGAACCTGGTCAGGCAGCATTGTTGGCGGCACTTAAGGCATCCAACGTCATTGCCATTACAAACTTGGGCAGCGCGAATGCACCCGCTACACCAGCACCGCCGGGGGTGCCCTTTGATCGGGTTGGGTTTAACGATTTTGTGCTCGATCCAGGCGACATTGTGCGACGCAACCTGATGTTTGCCGACAGCAACGCGACCGCCGACAAGAGCACAACCACTTTCTACTCATTTTCCTTGCGCTTAGCACTGACATATCTCGCAGTTCAGAACCTTACCCTGAAACCACGCACTGACAGTCCAGACCTGTTTCAGCTTGGCAAAACGCAATTTAGCCCATTAGCAAGACACGCTGGGGGCTATCAGGCGATCGATGCGCGGGGCTATCAAATTCTGCTCAAGTATCGCAGACGGACGATCGCGCGACAGGTCAGCTTGAGTGATGTACTCAACGGCAAGGTTCAATCTGACTGGGTGAAAGATAAAGTCGTTCTGATTGGCACCACGGCAGCCAGCGGTAAGGACTTCTTCTCCACACCGTACAGTTCTGCCAGCGAAGATACGCCTCGCATCGCTGGAGTCATGCTTCACGCTCAAATGGTCAGCCAGCTTTTGAGCGCCGCTTTAGACGGTCAGCCTTTAGTCTGGTTTTGGGCTGAAGGGGCTGAAGCCTTGTGGATTGTACTCTGGGCGACGATCGGCGGCATTTTGGCATGGTACATCCGTCAACCGCTAGTACTGGTGCTGAGTGGGAGTGCGCTTTTGCTCAGTCTCGCGGCGCTTGGTTTCGGCATCTTTCTACAGCAAGGCTGGCTTCCTTTGGTTGCACCTGCTTTCGCAGCTACGGCTACAGGCGCTATGGTCGTTGCCTATCGCGCTTACTGGGCACAACGGTCGGACAAATTCGGGCGATCGTAGCAGAGCAGCCTTCTATTTGGGCTGACACACAAACCGCCAAAGGGGATGGCTAGCGCCTTGGAGACGAATGCGTTGCACCTGCTGCTCCAGGCGTTGTCGATCGTGCTGCGAAAGCCCAAACAGCTCGTTGCGGCTTTGTTGCAGGAGCACCGCCACTGTAAACCCAATGCAGGTCGCCAGCCCGATCGCGGGCAGACGGTTAAATGCCAACCCATAACGAACGGCTGCCCACGTAAAGTAGTCCAGCAGCAGCGAAATGGGGTAGCGCAAACTCCAGAGGCTTAGCGAGCCGATCGTAAGCCACAAAATGACGACCACGCTCCAACGACCGTAGAGAGTCAGACGATACAGCCGCTCCACGTCCTGTTGAAAGGCAATATCCGTAGGCTCTGCCGTCAACGGTTGTGGCTCATCAGGCTGGTTCATAGACAGCTACTCGCTCAGGCATCATCTGAACTGGTCGAGATATCACTATCACGATCGCTCACGGCAATATCCACAGCGGCAGTCGCAGGCGTTAGCGCCTCAGCTCGTTCACGCCAGAGTGCTAAGAGTGTACTGGCAATAAAGATGCTGGAGTAAGCGCCCATTATGAAGCCGATAATCAGCGCCAGGGCAAAGTTTTTTAAGGTTTCGCCGCCAAAGAGCAAGATCGCAAACAACGTCAGCAACACCGTGACCGTCGTGTTGATAGAGCGAGTCAACGTCTGGTTCACGGCTGAGTCTACGATGTCATCAATGGGACGATTGGGATGTGCTGCCCTCGTCTCACGAATGCGATCGTAAATCACGACGGTATCATTCACCGAAAAGCCCACGATCGTCAGCAGCGCCACGATAAAGAGGCTATCAACCTCCGTGCCAAACAACAACCCCAGCAGTGCGAAAATGCCCACTGTAATCAAGACATCGTGAAACAGGGCGAGGATGGCAAAAAGAGCATAGTCCAACTGAAACCGAAAGCTCAGGTAGACCGTGATCAGAGCAAACGACACCAGTAGCGCCAGCATTCCAGACGCAAAGAGCTGCTGACCAATCACAGGACCCACCGTATCAATCTGGTTTTTTGCCGGGTCAAAGGCTCCAATCTTGCTGCCTAGCGCATCCAGAAGCTTCACGCGCTCATCAGGGCTAAGCGGTTTCGTGCGAATGGACAGTGCCTGCTGCTCTTGCCCCAGAAGCTGAATGCTGCTGTCGCCCAGCCCCTCAGTGTTCATCACCTCGCGCACCGCTGCAATGTCGATCGGCTTTTCGCACGCATTAGGCTTCGAGCAATCTAGCTCTACCTGAAGGCGGGTACCACCAATGAAATCGAGGCTAGGGCGCAGGGGCGAACCAAACTGCTGCCAGGAAATCAGCATCGAAATGATGCCAACCAGAATAAAAAGCGACGAAAGCGCCCACCAAAGCTTGCGCTGCCGGATCACGTGCAGTTTCATGGGGTTGCCTCCGCTTGAGATTGGGTCGTGGATGGCAGCTTAGGACAGTAGAACTCCAGCTTTCGCAGCCCTTGAATGCCCTGTGCATAGAACAGCAGGGTGCGCGTACAGGTTAGGGATGTAAACAGGCTCAACAGAACCCCTAGAGCCAGGGTGAGTGCAAAGCCTTTGACCAAGCCCGCTCCTAGCCAAAAGAGCGCTGCACACGAAATCAGCGTTGTCACATGACCATCCAGAATGCTCGGAAACGCTCGGTAAAAGCCCGCTTCGATCGAGCGATAAAGCGTTTTGCCTGCGCGCAATTCTTCTCGTGTGCGTTCAAAAATCAGCACGTTGGCATCGACCGCCATCCCAATACTGAGAATGAAACCAGCGATGCCTGGAAGGGTCAAGGTCACGCCCAAAAGATTAAACGCTGCATAGGTAAGCACGGCATAGATCAGCAGCGCTACGTCAGCGACCAAACCCGGCAACCGATAGTACACCACCATGAACACCAGCACGAGAAACAACCCGCCAATGCCTGCATAGATGCTGCTCTGGACGCTGTCTCGACCGAGCGTTGCGCCAACGGTACGGTTTTCGACGACTTCTACGGGTACAGGTAGTGCCCCACCACGAAGCTGCACCGCAATATCAGTGGCACGATCGGCGGTAAAGTTTCCTTCAATCACAGCACCGCCACCTGTAATACCGGTTTGCGCATACTGCACATCCACGGAGTAGGCAAAATCAGCGCTAATCGGTGCGCCATCCAGAAAAATGCCTAATGTGCGCCCCGTACCCGCAATACTCTTTGTCAACTCAGCAAACAGTTCGCCGCCGCGCGGGTCAAACTTCAGCCCGACATGCCAGTTCTTGCTAGTGCCAGCGGGTTCTGGGTAAGCATCTTTGAGGTTTTTGCCCGTTAATTCTGTCTTGTCAAAGAGCGTTGCGATCGCCTCATTCGTAGCCTTCAGTGCTGCCTGATTCTTGGCGATCGCGGCTTGATCTGGCGCTTTTCTCAGTTGCGACTGTAGCTCCGTCTTCTCGCGCAAATTTTGCTTTTCAATCTGCAACTGTGTTTCTGTGCCAGGTTTCTGCTTGCGGAAGTCTAGCTGAGCGGTGCCACCCAAGACGCGCTCTGCCTGCTGCGGGTCATTCACGCCCGGTAGCTGCACCAAAATTTGGTCTTTGCCAACCGTTTGCACCAGTGGCTCTGAGACCCCTAACCCGTTGACGCGCCCTTCGATTACTTTGCGAACTGCTTCGAGTTCCCGCTCTGTAATCTGCGGAATCTCTTGAGTCGTCTTTACTTGAATCGTAAGCTGTGAACCCCCCTGAAGGTCTAAGCCCAACCGTGCTGGCACCTTAACAATGACCACCACAGCGGCGATGAGCAGCACCAAAATTAAGCCTAAAAGCGATCGCTGTCTTCCCATACTGTGACCCCTGTAACAAACGCTATGATAGCGCTTTAAAGTATTTGATTTTTGCGCTGTGCGGGTTGAATTTGACCAGCGAGCGTCGATCGTGTCTGGTTAAACCTTCCCAATACTTGCAGTCGAATAGACAGACTCTAGAGAATCTTGCCGTCGTAAGCAATCGTTCCAAACCAATTATTCAGCCCAGCGGTTTTTGCTTACTGCCTGTATTTACACGTTCCTATGGGGTTGGTATGAGTTCCCAAGGACAGGTCGCTTTATATAGTCTTTACAGAATGGACAGGCTCAGAATTGTGGTCAGAGAACCACTGAAAACTCTTAAATCCATATAGTTCAACCATTCGTAAAGCAGTGGCTTAGCTTTAACGAGCGCGTGTTTAGTGAAGTCTCAGTGGTAGCACTAGGCAACGCGATCGAGAATTAGTTAGGTTACAAACGTAACTCGCGCTGCTGTTTAAGGTAAACCGTTCAGGCTTCGAGCCTGTAGCGCACACTTAAACCTTCAAGAAGGGTAAGCATTTTTGAGACGGTCTGCTGCTTTTTAATTTTGCTCAAAGCAATTGAGACGTTAAAAAGCAGGTTTTTACTTACATCTAGCTGTGCATCATCGCAAGTTTTGAAACAAAAACGGCTGGAAGAAGTGCTTACTTCTCCTGCCAAACAGCATTGTGATTATGTCAAATCAGCACCAAACCAACAGTTCAGCCATGCCTACGATGCAGAAACTCACGGCTGGAAAGACTTTTAAGCCTCTCTGTGCAGCGATCGTAAGCCTTGTAACCCTTAGCGTTATCACAGCCGCCAAGCCTGCTCATGCCTTTGGTGTCACGTATAACTTTACCGTTCAAATTACTAGCGATGCCTACGAAGCGCAGGGCTTGCTTAACGGTATGACTGAGCAGGGGAGCCTGACGTATGACGACGCAAACCTAACAGGCATTGGCAGCGAATACGTCTCTGGGGCGCAAGGAAATCTCATCCTACAATTCAATTTTTTGAATAAAGTTTATACCGAGCGAAATGATCTGAACTACGGCAATAACTCGTATCTTTACGATTATCCAGCCGCCTTTTTTACGAACGGAACATTACTGGGGCTAGATTTTCTGGTTGTTCCGTCTCAACTGCAACCGCCCCAAGATGCTCCTGGCTTTCGCATCTTTAACAATGGTTTTTACGCTGGTGCAACGGATAACTTCAATAGCGGGACGTTAGTCGGTATGGTCGCCTACGGCATTCCGGCTATTGGCTCTGAGCCTACTGACCCTGACGATAGAACAGCGGCTGTACCTGAACCGTCTGAAGTGGGCGGTGCGATCGTTGCCTTAAGTGTTTGGGGCGTTTGGGCGAGAAGGAAGGTGAAATGAGGGAGTAGGGAGTAGGGAGTAGGGAGTAGGGAGTAGGGAGTAGGGAGAATTCAAAATTTTCCTTCCCCTCATCTCCTCAGCCCCTCATCTCCTCACCTTCCCCTTATGCCCTTATGCTGGATGGAAGTAAAACGCGGCTCCTAAAATGGCGTAGGTTGCCAGCAGGAGAACGCCTTCTAACCAGTTGGAGCGTCCATCCAGGCTAATCAGGTTAGCGATCGCGACGGCGATAATGACGGCAACAACTTCAAAGAGGTTGAAGCTTAAATCCATTGGTTGCCCGATCGCTTGACCCACCAAAACCAGCACGGGTGCAACGAGCAGCGCCACCAGCAAACTCGACCCCATTGCGACTGAGACGGACAAATCCATATTATTTTTAATGGCGACCCGGACTGCCGTGACATACTCTGCGGCTCCACCGACTAAGGGCAGCAGGATGACTCCTGTAAAGAGTGGCGTTAGACCCAGACCTTTGGTGGCTTCTTCTACAGCGCCCACAAAAATCTCGGACTCAAAGGCGACAGCGATCGTGGCAACCAGCAGCACGCTAATCCAGAGCGGCAAATTGGGCTTGTGTGCAGTATGAGGCACTGCATTGCCAGCACTGTCCTCCAGCTCGACGACGCTTACATCGTAGAGGTAGCTGTGAGTTTTCAACGAGAACAGCAGGGTGAGCGCGTAAACCACAATGAGGACGATTGCCACAGTCGTGGAAAGGCGGCTGATCGCTACCTGATCCACTACATTTGAGGTCGAAATGACCATTGCAGGGAGCACGATCGCCGTGACCGCCAGCGTCATGGTCGAACCGCTTACCCGTGCGATGATTGGCTGAAATTCCTGCTCCTTATACCGCAAACCACCCAGAAACATGGACAGACCCATCACCAAAAGCAAATTGCTGATAATGGTGCCCGTGATGCTGGCTTTGACAATGTCAAGTAAACCCGCTCTCAACGCTGAGAGTGCGATGATCAACTCGGTTGCATTGCCAAAAACGGCATTTAACAGTCCACCGATCGACGGTCCTGTCGCCACAGCAACTTCTTCTGTTGCAGTGCTAAGCCAGATGGCAAGGGGCACAATGGCGATCGCAGATGTAATGAAGACGACCAACGCATCCCATTCCAAGCGCTCCGCTGCAACAGAGATGGGGATGAAGACGAGCAAGCCAAGCGAAACGAGGTTCTTAATTGACATAGTGCCGGTGGGAGAAAGGAGCAGTGGCTGAGTGTGTAAAAGTAGGCAGCGTCAGCAGCGCTTACAGTGAAGTCACGGTTGCAAAACGCCTTCATCATAGCTGCACTCATTTTGACCTGGAAATGGGGCTAGAAATTAAGGTTTAAGAGCTATGGGGGAAAATGCCTTCTCAGTCAATCTTCCCCTAGTCGGATGGTTCAGTAACAGAGCAGACTAAGGTAGTGACGGGGCGATCGTCATGAGTCAGGGAACTGGCAGCGCTTTGATCGCTTGCACGTGCGTTGGATGGCTATATGCAACTGGATTTAATCCAAACGAAGGCTAGATCATGCCGCAACCTGCTAATTGCCCTTCGTTTAGGCAAGCACGGCAGGCATTTTACCAACCTATGTATGGGGCTGGTGACGGCGGCGTTAATCGTAACAACTGGTGCAACGAGCCTAGGGCAAAGTGCTGTGCCGTCTTACCTTCAAGTGCCTAAAGTCGCCGCTGCGCCGAGTCCATCACCTGCTGCCGCTAACTCACCCACGATCGCAACGGCAGATGTCACTCTGGATGGACGGACGCTGTTTACGATCGCCGCTCCCAGCGTCAGCGCCCAACCGGGAAACCAGCCTGCGGGCACACCACCCATTAAGGAACGGGTCAAAAAAGTTGAGGAGACCCTCAACCGAGTGGCTGATAGTAATGCTGATCCAAAAACGTTAGACGTGAAAGCCGTTGTGGATGAGTCCAGTCGGTTGCCCGTCCTTTCCATTGGCGATCGCTACCTGATGACGGTGACGACGCTGGACGCTCAACTCCAAGGACAAAATCCTGAGCAGCGGGCAACAGAGCTAACTCAGACCATTAAGGAAGCGTTAGCCACTGCCCGACAGGAACGTCAGCCTCAGGCGCTCATTAAACAAGGCTCGCTAGCGGGGCAAATTGCACTTAGCGTTGTGGCGGTCAGCAGCCTTTTGGCATTAGTACAGCGCTGGCTGAAGGCAAAACGGCAATGGTTGGTTGCTCAGGCGACGGCGGCGATCGAGCTATCACTAGCGCCTGATCCTACCAGCAGTGAGGCAATGACAGCCGTTCAGGGTCAGATCGATCGCCGCCGCGATCGCAACCTGAATGACATCCAGCGTCGGTTGTTACAAGTGATCCAGTTGGTTCTTTGGCTAGGCAGCATTTTCGTCATCTTGGGGCTGTTTCCCTACACTCGTTGGGTGCAGTCGCTGGTGCTATCGGGGCCGCTAAAAATCCTGGGAGTCATCATTGTCACGTACCTTTTCATTCGGGTGAGCGACGTGCTGATCGATCGCTTCTTTAGTGCGCTGACCGCCAACGAACTGCTTTCACCTGATACTTCTCAACGTCTAGCGCTGCGAGTCACTACCTTTTCACGGGTGTTGCGGAGCGTGGTGGCAACCGTCTGGGTTAGTACTGGGCTGCTTACGGCACTGTCGATCGTGGGCGTTGAACTGGGTCCTGTACTTGCCGGGGCAGGCATTTTGGGCTTAGCCATTTCTTTTGCGTCCCAAAACTTAATCAAGGATGTCATCAATGGCTTGCTGATTCTGTGGGAAGACCAGTACGCGGTCGGCGATGTCATTCAAATTGGCAAAGCATCCGGGCTGGTGGAAACTCTGAACCTCCGCATTACCCAGCTCCGCAACTCTGAAGGGCGGTTGATTACCATTCCCAACAGCTCGATTACGGTCGTCGAGAACCTTTCCAAAGACTGGTCGCGGGTTGATCTGGGCATCACGATCGCCTACGACGCGAATGTTGATCGCGCGATCGCGGTCGTGAAACAAGTGGGTGAAGACATGACCAGTGATCCAGTCTGGAAAGGTAAAATCCCCGAACCGCCTGATGTGCTGGGTGTGGATGAAATTGGCAACGATGGCATCACCCTGCGCGTGTGGATTAAAACCCTGCCGCTCCAGCAGTGGAACGTTGCCCGTGAATTTCGCCGTCGTCTTAAGTACGCACTTGATGAAGAAGGCATCGCGATCGGGCTACCCCAACAATCGCTCTGGTTCCGCAGTGCGTCGGAGCTGCCGCATCTTCCTGATGACAATGATGAGGGCGATCGGGCACATGATAATGCGGGTAAAGCTCCAGAATAGGGATAGAGAAGGGAAAAGTTTGAAATTGATTTAGCGGTCAGCAGTCAGCTATTCGCTTTTGCCTTCTGACCTTGACGTTTCGCCTTCTGACTTAGCCTTTAGCTTTAATCCTTCTGCCCTCTCTCACTCCGACCCTTGCCCATCACGTCGTCCCAGTTCATAGATGCCGCAACCAATACACGCAAGCATCCCGACGCTAATTGCCCAACTGCGCCCCAGCGTGAGTTCGACGGTGTAGTTGCACAGAGCACCCGCCATGAGGAACGGCACAATGCTAAAAATAGAGGCATAAAAGGCGTTTTGAGCCTCCCTCCCTTTACGAGTACGCTCAAACTCTTCTGCGGAGGTGTAGAGCGATCGCTCAGCGAAGTTAAACCACCGATTGAGCTGATGCGTCACCCAGTCGCTAGCTGTGGCGAAACCCAGATACAGCGACAGTGACCACAAGCCTGTACCCGCGATCGCAACCGCGCTCAAATGAATATCGAAGGGGAAGAGGTCAAACATACCAAAGCCAACTTGAAACGAAGACAGCAAAGCAGCTTAGAAGGTCATGCAGCGATCGTAGAAGCCCTACAAGCCCACAATGGCTTTTGAGTATCTTAACGAAAAGTAAACCTTTAGGAAACTAAATGACGTACGACTGCGATCGAGATCATTGTGTAGAAGATCATCGCTTCCGGGAACGTTGAGAGAGGTTCGATGAGCATGAACGCTTTATAGAGCCATTCTCCCCCTCTGCCTCCCTCGCCCCTCCGCCCCCTCCCCAATCGCTCATGGAAAAACTCTACCCGTCTCAGATCAACATCCCACAACTGCTTGCGGCAGCGACTGCCCACCATCAAGCAGGACGGTTAACTCAGGCGGAGCAACTCTATCGTCAAATCTTGCAGCAGCAGCCTCAGCAGGTTGATGCCTTGAATTTGATGGGCGTTATTGCTTGCCAGCAGGGACGACTGGACGAAGGCATAGCGCTCTATCGGCAGGCGTTAGCGCTACGCCCCGGTTACGTTAGCGCACGGGAAAATCTTAGTGTTGCCCTTTGGAAGCAAGGTAAGCAACTGATTGAAGAGGCGATCGACTCTTACAGCCAAATCATCACTTTCCAGCCGGAGCATAGTCAGGCGTACCACAACCTGGGCATCATCCTTGTCGAGCAAGGTAAGTTCGACGAAGCCTTGAGTTACTACCTCCAGGCATTATCGGTGCAGCCTGACGATGCCGTCGCACTCAACACGATTGGCACCATTTTGCAGCAGCAAGGCAAGGCGACAACCGCGATCGCCTATCACCGTCGAGCGCTGGCAATTCAACCTCAGTATCCTGATGCGCTCAACAGTTTGGGCACCGCACTGCAAGACCAGGGCAAGACCCAGGAAGCTATGACGTGCTTCGAGCAGGCATTGGCGCTTAACCCAAACGATGCCAACGCTCGCTACAATCGATCGCTCATACTGCTCACAGAAGGCAACTATCGTGAGGGCTTTCCAGAGTATGAGTGGCGCTTTAAAACCCGTGAATTTCCACCCTGCCCGTTTCGGCAGCCCGTTTGGGATGGCTCTGATCTGACGGGGCGCACCATTTTGCTCCATGCAGAGCAAGGCTTGGGCGATACGATTCAGTTCATTCGCTATGCTGCGATCGTGGCGCAACGGGGGGGACGTGTTGTCTTGACCTGCCATCAGCCGTTGATCCGTCTGCTGTCAACTGTGTCAGCGATTGATGAGCAAGTGCCGTTGGGCTATCCCACCCCCAATTTTGATGTCTACGCCCCGTTGATGAGCCTGCCAAGCATTTTGGGTACAACGCTAGAAACCGTTCCCGCTGCAATACCGTATCTAACGCCGCCAGTAGAGAGCAAAGTGTGCCTTACAATACCTGGCAGCGACACGACCAAGCAGACTCAGAGCAGCAAGCCTCCCTTAAAAGTTGGCATTGCCTGGTCTGGTGGGCATCTGTACAAGAAAAATCAGAGTCGCTCTTGCCCGCTGATGCACTTCCAACCCTTGCTGCAATTACCTGACATTGCTTACTACAGCTTGCAGAAGGGCATTGCCAAAACAACGCTGGCAGAGCTTGGCTGGGAGGCTCAGATCCAGGATTTGGGGAGTCAGTTGGGCGACATGGCAGATACCGCCGCCGCGATCGCCCAGTTGGATCTAGTCATTACCGTCGATACATCGATCGCGCATCTCGCAGGTGCGCTCGGCAAACCTGTCTGGGTGCTGCTGACCTATCTTCCCGACTGGCGCTGGATGCTGCACCGCGAAGATACGCCCTGGTACCCCACGATGCGACTGTTCCGCCAAACTCAACCCGGTGATTGGCAGGGAGTCCTCGATCGGGTTTCGCAAGCGCTGCTCCAACATTGTGAGTCTTAAGCGCTTGGATCTTTGCGTTGAATACAGCATCTACAATTTGCGCAGGCTTAGATAAAATTGGTATCAGCAGCTTCTTGTCAGTCAGCCATTGCTTTAAGGCAAAATACGAAACTCATGAGTCTAATTGTTTCTGACGAAATTTTGAGAGCGAGTGGACTTTCAGAACATGAATTGCTTTTGGAAATTGTGCTGATGCTTTTCCAGCAAGAAAAGCTGACACTTGCTCGTGCGAGTCGATCGGTCGCAATGGATCAAATTCAATTTCAGCGGCTGTTAGCCGATCGCAAGATTCCAATTCATTATGATGTCGCTGAATTTCGTGAGGATATCAAGAGCCTCCAAAACAACGGTTGGCGATGATTGTTGTCAGCGATACATCCGCTTTGAGTAACTTGGCAATCGTTGAACAACTGGCACTGCTCCAATACCTTTACAATAAAGTTGTAATTCCGCAAGCGGTTGCTGATGAACTTATAAGGGCAAGTCCTGAAAACGCCATCATCAAGACGGTTCTCGCGCTTGACTGGATTGAAATTCGACAGGTGAGAAACTTGCTTCTAGTCGAAAGTCTTCGTCGCGATCGTGAACTGGATGCAGGCGAAGCTGCCGCTATTGCGTTAACTGTAGAACTACAGGCACAACGGTTATTGATTGATGAACGCGCTGGTAGAAGAGAAGCTATCCGCTTAGGCTTAGCAGTTACAGGTGTATTGGGCGTTCTGATTGCCGCAAAAGCAGAAGGGGTACTTCCAGCGGTGAAGCCTGTGCTAGATCGCCTGATTCAGCGGGCTGGTTTCTGGGTCAGTGAGCCCCTGTACGCTGAAATCTTGCAGGCTGCTAAAGAATAATTCGGTCATGTAGAGGTTCGATATTTTAGTCGCTTTTGCAAGTCTGCCAGCGCACTATTTAGCCTATAAGCGCCTGGAAAAATGCAGAGTTTAGCTATCGGCAAACCCACCTGTTTAGTTCGGCTTACGTATGGAAACCAACTGCAAGCACGGGCACTACATCGGTAACTACAACTGAGTGCTTACGGTTTGTACCAATGTAGCAAACCTTTATCTGACTTACATTAGGTTCATTGGTATAAACAGTAAAACCTCACCGAAAAAGAGCCGTTTTACAACGTTAATTGCCGCATTTCTTTATTGCTCTCTCAACGTCGTTATATGTTGCAACGCTATACATTTTCGCCTCGTTCAAAGCAGCGACTCGTTCTCAACAAGCCATCCCTTTCAAGAGGTAATCCCACCATGTCACTCATTCGTTGGCAACCCTGGCAAGAAGTTGAAACTTTGAGCCGTCAATTGGATCAATTGTTTGCTGATTTCACCCCGATCAGTCGTGCTACTTCCCCTGTTGCAAGCTCTGTTTCAAGAGCCTGGACACCCGCGATCGAACTCAAAGCCACCGAAACCACTTTCGTCCTTCGTGCCGAACTTCCCGGCATTGATGCGAAAGATCTGGACATCCAAGTAACCCGCGAAGGTGTTTCGATCGCAGGTGAGTATCGTGCCGAAACCAAGCACGAAGACGGCAAACTCTTCCGGTCTGAGTTTCGCTACGGCAGCTTTCGCCGAGTGATTCCGTTACCTGTCGCCATTCAAAACGATCAGGTCAAAGCCGACTTTACCGATGGCATCCTGACGTTGACCCTGCCCAAAGCGGTGAGCGATCGCCCCAAAGTGGTGAAAGTCAATTTGACAGGTGCAACCCCTGAAACCGCGCCAGAAGGCAGCAATGACACCGCTCCTGCTGCTACCGAAGCAGCACAGACGGATGACCTTTGGGCAGAAAAAGCAGCGTAAGAAAGGCTAAGGGGTAAAGGATGAAGTATAAAAAGCGCTTTAGCCTTGAGCCTACTGCTTCGCAGAAGCAAGCTACATCCTTTAGCCTTTCCTCCCCTCAACCGCCCAATCTCAGGTTCGGTAAATACGCCTTCATCAGAGCATCAATCGCGATCAGTATAGAGAGAGTAGGAAGGCGCATTGTGCGTAATTCAGTGGTATCGGTAGCATTGCTGCTCTGCTCGACTCTAACCGATCGCCCTTCCCTGCTCTGTCTGATTGGCTAACGCCACCCCCCGTAATTATTTTCGTACATTTGATGGAGCCGAAGCACTCATGGCAAAAGTTGTTGGAATTGACTTAGGTACAACCAACTCGTGCGTCGCAGTGATGGAGGGTGGCAAGCCCACTGTCATTGCAAACGCCGAAGGATTTCGTACCACCCCCTCTGTAGTCGCCTTTGCAAAAAATGGCGATCGTCTCGTCGGGCAGATCGCCAAGCGTCAAGCGGTGATGAACCCCGAAAATACGTTCTATTCGGTGAAGCGGTTCATTGGTCGGCGTTTTGACGAAGTGACCAACGAAGCGACCGAAGTCTCGTACAAGGTCTTGAACGTTAGCAATAACGTGAAACTGGACTGCCCCGCTGCCAGCAAGCAATTTGCATCCGAAGAAATTTCTGCGCAAGTGTTGCGGAAACTGGTGGAAGATGCCAGCAAGTATCTGGGCGAAACGGTAACTCAGGCAGTCATTACCGTTCCGGCTTACTTTAACGATTCCCAGCGTCAGGCAACGAAAGATGCCGGAAAGATCGCGGGTGTGGAAGTGCTGCGGATTATCAACGAGCCAACTGCTGCATCGCTGGCGTACGGCTTAGATAAAAAGAGCAACGAAACCATCATCGTGTTTGACTTGGGTGGCGGCACGTTTGACGTCTCCATCCTGGAAGTGGGCGATGGCGTGTTTGAAGTTTTGTCAACCTCTGGTGACACTCACCTGGGTGGCGACGACTTCGACAAGAAAATTGTGGACTATCTCGCCGAAGAGTTCCGCAAAGCAGAAGGCATTGACCTCCGCAAAGACAAGCAAGCGCTACAACGCCTGACTGAAGCGGCTGAGAAAGCTAAGATTGAACTGTCGAGCGTGACTCAGGCAGAAATCAACCTGCCTTTCATCACCGCGACTCAGGATGGCCCCAAGCACCTGGATACAACCCTGACCCGCCAGAAGTTTGAAGAACTCTGCGCTGACTTGATCGATCGCTGCCGCATCCCGGTTGAAAACGCACTGCGCGATGCCAAGCTTGACAAGAGCAGCATTGAAGAAGTGGTACTAGTGGGCGGTTCCACCCGCATTCCCGCTGTACAAGACCTGGTGAAGCGCGTTTTGGGCAAAGAGCCAAACCAGACTGTGAACCCTGATGAAGTGGTCGCTGTGGGTGCTGCTGTCCAGGCTGGCGTTCTGTCTGGCGAAGTCAAAGACATTCTGCTGCTGGATGTTACCCCACTGTCTCTCGGTGTCGAAACTCTGGGCGGCGTGATGACCAAAATCATTCCACGCAACACCACCATTCCTACCAAGAAATCGGAAGTCTTCTCGACAGCGGTAGATGGTCAGAGCAATGTGGAAATCCACATCCTGCAAGGCGAGCGCGAAATGTCGAACGACAACAAGAGCCTGGGAACCTTCCGCTTGGATGGCATCCCCTCTGCTCCTCGTGGTGTGCCTCAAATCGAAGTCACCTTTGATATTGATGCCAACGGGATTCTCAACGTCGTTGCCAAAGATAAAGGCACTGGCAAAGAACAGTCCATCAGCATCACAGGTGCCTCCACCCTGCCGAAGGATGATGTCGAACGCATGGTGCGTGAAGCGGAACAAAACGCTACCGCTGACAAAGAACGACGCGAGAAGATCGACCTGAAGAATCAGGCAGATTCGCTGTCGTACCAGGCTGAGAAGCAAATTGCTGAACTGGGCGACAAAGTACCTGAAGCTGATAAAACGAAGGTTGAAGGGCAAATTAAAGATCTGCGTGAGGCGATCGCCAAAGAAGATTTTGACCAGATCAAAACGCTGACAGGCGAACTGCAACAGTCGCTCTACAGCATCAGCAGCAACCTCTATCAGCAAGCGGGTGGCGAGGCTGGTTCTCCCCCTCCCGGCGGTCCTGATATGGGTGATTCCACACCTCCCTCTGGTGGCGCTGACGATGACGTAATCGATGCTGACTTCACTGAATCTAAATAGACTGAGCGATCGTTGCTAAGTTGACCGCTCCTTAACTTCTAGGCTGATCGAGATAGCGAAAGCGAATCGATCAGCCTTTTTTGTGAGAACCAGATCCCCGACTTCTTCAAGAAGTCGGGGATCTAAACGTTAGCGCCACAAAATTTCTGCGTGATGCCGAATGTGGTCTTCGACAAACGTGGAAATGAAGTAGTAGCTGTGGTCGTAACCAGCTTGCAGTCGTAGCGTCAACGGTTGACCTACTTTGGCACACGCTTGCTCAAAGACCTGCGGCATGAGTTGCTTTTCCAGAAACGTATCAGCCGTGCCCTGATCAATCAGAATCGGCTGCTGGAGATGAGTCTTCAGCACGAGTTCGCTGGCATCGTACGATCGCCACGCCTCCTGATCCGCTCCCAAATAGTTAGTAAACGCCTTTTGTCCCCACGGCACGCGCATGGGTGCCACGATCGGCGCAAAGGCAGACATCGATCGATACTGTTTAGGATTCCGCAGCGCACAGACTAACGCACCATGTCCGCCCATCGAGTGCCCGAAGATGCCTTGACGATCAACGTTTACAGGAAAATTTGCCGCAATCAACGCAGGCAATTCTTGCGTGACATAGCTGTACATGCGGTAGTGCGATCGCCAAGGCTCCTCTGTCGCATCCACATAGAATCCCGCTCCAGTGCCAAAGTCCCAGTCGTCATCTTCACCAGGAATGCCTGCACCACGCGGACTGGTATCCGGTGCCACCAAAATCACGTTATGCTTTGCCGCAAACTGCTGTGCGCTTGCTTTCGCCATAAAATTCTCCTCGGTGCAGGTCAGCCCCGACAGAAAGTACACCACGGGTAAAGGTTCTAACTGCGATCGCGGCGGCAGGTACACTGCAAATTTCATCACCCCATTGCAGCTAACCGACTGATGGCTGTAAAAGCCAACGGTGCCACCAAAGCAGGCATACTGATTCACAAGACTAATGGATTGAGACATAAACCAATCAAGTGCGGCGCAGTAGACAGAGCGCTTAACCGAAATTTACACCAAACCTGTACGCGCTGACCAACTGCTTCCTCTAAGAGAATGCCTTTCTTCTCCCTGCCTTACCACATCCTGGTGCCCTCTAACGAGTTACCTGTGTTACCATCTGTTAAACTCTTGTTTCACAAGAATCACACATGGGCAAGGTTCTGGTGCTAAATGCGTCCTACGAACCGCTCAACATTACGAGCTGGCGCAGGGCAGTTGTTTTGCTAATCAAAGGCAAAGCAGAACAGGTTGAACATAATGGCAAATATGTCTACTCTGGCTTGCCGCTGCCAACGGTGATTCGGCTGCGTCATTACGTCCGCGTGCCCTACAAGGAAATCCCGCTGACGCGTCGTAACCTGCTTCACCGCGATAGCCACTCCTGTCAGTATTGTAGTTATATCGGCGATGAGCTTACGTTAGATCATGTGATCCCTCGATCGCGCGGCGGCGGTGATTCCTGGGAAAATATGGTGACGGCATGTGTGCGTTGTAACGTCAAAAAAGGCAATCGTACTCCGAAAGAAGCCAACATGCCGCTTCACGTGGCACCGCGCAAGCCTTACAGCGGTCTCTATTTTGAAGTAACTAAACATCTGAAGAATGGAGTGAATCAAGAGTGGCGTAAGTATGTCATTGGTATTTAAGTGTCATTGGTATCTAAGTGTCATTGCGCTCTAAGCGCTTGTGTTGAAGTGCCAGCAACTCACAGGCTTGTGGTCAACTGTTAGTAGTGATGAACGATGAACGACTGAGTGCGGTCATTGATTCTAAACCTGAGTAGTCGCATCAGCAGGTTACTCGTCTAGAGATCTGGCGTTTGGCTTATGACGTTTTGCGTTTTTTTTGCGAAGATCATAGTAGTACCGATCGCACCACATCTGGTGAAGTCAGTCGGGCGATCGCACAGAAGCCTAGCTTCATCCACCTCCTAACCCAAATGCACGATTCGCCTCCCTCGCTCGACAATCTGATCATGTTGACAGAAGCCCACCCGCTCACTGCTCCTACGGCATCAAGTGCTGTCGAGCAAATTGACATATTGCCAGTAGTGAAGCCCATGCATCAACCACTGCCGCAACAAGCAGTGCAACCCTTTGGTTACGACATTCCCCGCTCCGCAGAGCAAATCCAGAAAGTAGATGCCTTTCGTCAAATCCTAGAGCGGCATCGGGGCGATCGCCACTTGCTTGTGCTCCAGGATTTTCCCGACCCAGATGCGCTCTCATCTGCCTGGACATACAAGTTGATCGCTCAGAAATATGACATCCAGTGCGACATGGTTTACGCAGGCACCCTCAGCCATCAGGAAAATATTGCCCTGGTCAAGCTGACTAATCTGCCTGTGCAGCGCATGACACCGCAAACGCTGAAAGCCCGCGATCTGTCGAAATACCAGGGCTGTGCGTTATTAGACAACCAGGGAACCACCAGCCAACTGTTGCCGTCTGTGCAGCAGGCTGGCATTCCCATTACGGTTGTTATTGATCATCACAGTATGCAGGGAGACATCAAGGCTGAGTTTGTGGATATTCGTCCCTACACTCGTGCGACAGCAACGATCCTGACGCAATACCTCCAGGCTGGGCTACTTAAGCTGGACAGCAACACCAGCGAACATGTGAAGTGCGCTACTGCATTGATGCACGGTCTACGGTCTGATACCAACGCGCTGCGACAGGCTGGCGAAGAAGATTTTCTCGCCGCCGCGTACCTGAGCCGTTTTTACGATGCTCAACTGCTGAATGCGGTGCTTCAGTCGTCCCGATCGCGCCAGGTAATGGATGTCATTGAGCGATCGCTCAAAAACCGCATCGTACAAAACAACTTTTCGATCGCAGGTGTTGGGTATTTGCGTTACGACGATCGCGATGCCATTCCACAAGCAGCAGATTTCCTGGTGACGGAAGAAAACGTTCACACAGCGGTTGTCTACGGCATTGTCCATGACGAAGACGAAGAATTAGAGCTTGTCGTTGGTTCTCTACGAACGAATAAACTGACGCTTGACCCAGACGAATTTATCAAAGAAGCCTTTGGTCAGGATGCTCAAGGGCGCTTCTTTGGCGGCGGACGATCGCAAGCAGGCGGCTTTGAAATTCCCCTCGGCTTCCTGTCAGGTTTTACCGAAAGCTCCGAGTACGCCAAGATGAAATGGGGCGTGTTCGATGCTCAGGTCAAACAAAAGCTTCTGCGATTGGTCAACCCAGACCAGCACTATCCCAATGGGGTAGGTTAAAAAGAAAGGCTAAAGGATGAAGGATGAGTTTTGAGCGGTTTGCACCACTCCCTAGTCTTCCGATCCCTTAGCTTCTATCGCCTGCCTTCTATTTTTAGCCTTTAGCCTTCATCCTTTAGCTTTCAAGTTATGACCGTTGCTTTGTACTTCATTCGTCACGGGCTAGCAGGAGAACATGGCAGCTATGCCAACGACGATGAGCGTCCCTTAACTGACGAGGGCAAGCAAAAAACACAGCAAATCGCCGAACGGCTTTATGCGTTGAAGCTGCGTTTTGATCTAATTTTGACCAGCCCTTTGATCCGCGCCCGTCAAACGGCAGACCTTTTGCTGGATGCGAAGCTGTCGCCTGAACTACAGGAATCGCCACAGCTTGCTCCAGGCGGTAGTTTAGATGCTTGGCTGGACTGGTTTCAAGGTTGGCGATCGCCCCAAAGCATGGCTCTCGCACTGGTTGGGCATGAACCACAGCTCAGCGCCTGGGCAGAAACCCTCATTTGGGGTGAAGCGAAAGGGGCTTTGACCTTAAAAAAAGCGGGTGTGATTGGCTTAACGCTGCCCGATCAACAGCCACCCATTGGGAATAGCGCCTTGTTTTGGCTAACGCCACCCCGGTTTCTACTCTAGTGCAGTGAGGAAAGCCGAGTAAGTAGGCGCTTGAAACCACCCACGCCATACCATATTCTAGAAATAGTAAGTACGCTAAGTAATGAGGTCAAGCCAGATGGTGTCTCAATCAGTTGGGCAAGCTATGCCAGAAGGATTTCAGGCAGTCATGGCACCTCATGGAATTGGCTACCGGATCAAGCTGTTATCCCAGCTTTTGGCACGGCGCTTTCAAGAGCAGCTTGACCAGTTTGACTTGACGATTTTTCACTGGGTAGTGCTGTGCTGTCTCTGGAAAGAGGATGGTTTAGCGATCTCTAGCATTGGTGAGCAGCTTCAGCAGGTGGGTGGCACGTTGACGGGCGTGCTCGATCGCATGGAAGGTCGAGGCTTAATTCGGCGAGAGCGCGACTCCTGCGATCGGCGCATTTGGCGCATCTGGCTGACTGAGGACGGTCGCAATTTTGAGGCAATTCTGCCGCCGATCGCGATGGCAGTGCGGGAGCAGGCGATGCGAGGGATGTCTCATAGTGAACGCGATTATTTTTCAGCGTTGCTAAATCGAGCGATCGCCAATCTTTCCTAGCGCTGTGTCTTGAGCCGCTTGGGTGAATGCTTGGCGACAGTTCTCACCCAGGTTGGTAGTGCTGTTAGAGGAAGCCATTTTGTGAGCTTTAGACGACTGTGAAGATACGACTCAAGTAAGAATGCTGGTTACATCTTCCTCAAGTGTTACGCATTCTTAATACAGGTTTGATACGCTACTGATACTGAAGAGTTTGTAAGCGAAAACTACGTACATGAAATAAATAGGCTCGTACTACCTCTTTGTTGGTCTCTTCACGTTTCACTCACTGCTCTGCAACGTTTTTATAGCGATCGTCACAACGTTTAGGACATGGGGATCAAAGGGGGTGTGTGGGCGTTGCCCCCAGCCAGGGGTGGAACCCCTGCACCCCGTCCTAACCCATCTGTCTATTGCTATAACTCCACATCATCACCGTTTTTAAGTCAGGTAATCGCTATGGAACGCTCGAATGGTCAATCAGTTAATGGGCGCGGTTTCAGTGTCTTGGAACCCACGCCGATTGAGCCAGTTCAACCTGCTGAAGCGCTTAAAGAGTTTGCTCCTGAAGACGCGGATTCTGTTGCAACATACCCTCCCACAACGGCTGCTGTACCACCGGATGCCGAGCCTCCGGTCGCTGAACCAGCGCCGCGTAAACGTCCGATCAAGCTGATTCTGGCTGCTGCTGGGGTTGGGGCGATCGCCGCTGGAGCGTTTGGGTTCCATTGGTGGCAGTATGCCTCTAGCCATGAAGAAACCGACAATGCGACAGTCGCGGGGCACATTCATCAAATTAGCGCCCGCGTCCCCGGCACTGTGCGGCAGATCTTGGTGGACGACAACCAGCAGGTAAACGCTGGACAACCTCTAGTCTTACTCGATCCGCGTGACTATCAGATCAAGCTTCAGCAAGCACAGGCAGATCTGGCAGCGGCACAGCAAAAAGCGAATTCGGCACAAATTAGTATTGCGCTCTCTGCCAAAAACGCTGAAGCGACCACAACTCAATCGCAGGGTGATCTTGGCAAAGCACAAGCTGCGATCGCGCAGGCACAGGCGCAAGTAGCCGAAGCGCAGGCAGGTGTTCCACAGGCACAGGCACAGCTCCAAGAAGCAAGAGCGAATCTGCAAAAGAATCAGGCAGATTACAAGCGCTACACAGACCTGTTTAATGAGGGTGCAATCTCTGCACAGCAGCGAGATGCTGCCCTACAGGGGTATAGCGTTGCTTCAGCGCAAGAGCGAGCGGGTAAAGAAGCCATTCGGCAGGCGGAAGCAAAGGTCGCACAGAGTCAACAGACCGTGGCAACTGCTGTGTCAGGGTTAACCTCATCTCAAGGTGGGCTGCAACAAGCCGAAGCGAAAGGCATCCAAACGCGCGTTAGCCAGAGTGATTTTGGCACGGCGAAAACGGCGATCGCACAAGCCAAGGTTGCCCTGCGCAATGCTCAACTACAGCTTTCCTACACCACCATTACGGCTCCAAGCAATGGACGTATTGGACGCAAAACCGTTGAGATTGGTCAGCAAATTCAGTCTGGCACGCCGCTGATGGCTCTGGTCAACAACGAGTACTGGATTACTGCCAACTTTAAAGAAACCCAGCTTGAGGCAGTGCGTCCAGGACAAACGGTTGAAATCAAGCTCGACTCCTTCCCGCATAAAACGTTTGTTGGTCGAGTGGACAGTCTTTCGCCTGCGTCGGGTGCCGAGTTTGCCCTCTTACCACCCGATAACGCAACAGGCAACTTCACCAAAGTCGTACAGCGCGTTCCCGTCAAAATCGTCTTTGACTCTAACAGCATCAAAGGCTACGAGACGATGATTGCGCCAGGGATGTCGGCAGTGGTGACGGTGGCGGTGAAGTAAGAGGTGAGGTGAGAGGGGTGAGGAGTGAGGGGGCAGAAGGCAGAAGGATAAAAGCTAAAGGCTAAAGGCTAAAGGCTAAAAAGCTTGATTAGTCGTTAAAGCTCAATCCTCACCCCTCACTCCACCGCAAAGCAGAAGCAAGCTTGTGTCTTAAAACTCAAAACTCTTCACTCAAAACTCAAAAATCTCTTTGACCCCTCTCACTTCTCACCTCACTCCTCTCCCATTTGAAGTGAACCAGTAGATAAAACGGTAATGAACTTTGGACTTGAACGCTTGAAGCCGATGTTACGCGCCTTACGATCGCGCAACTATCGGCTCTTTTTCTGGGGTCAGGGAGCATCGCTCATTGGCACCTGGATGACGCAAACTGCCACCATTTGGTTGGTCTATCATCTAACGGGTTCAGCGCTGATGTTGGGATTGGTTGGATTTGCCAATCAGTTTCCCAACTTTGTGCTGACTCCGTTTGCAGGCGTGTGGGTCGATCGGTGGGATCGTCGCCGGACGATCGTGATTACGCAGATTTTGGCGATGATCCAATCGTTGGCGCTGGCTTTTTTGGCACTGACGGGAACGATCGAGGTTTGGCAAATCGTCATTCTGGCAGCGTTTCAGGGGGGGATCAATGCCTTTGATATGCCTGCTCGTCAGTCGTTTGTGGTGACGATGGTTGAGCGGCGGGAGGATTTGAGTAATGCGATCGCCCTGAATTCGTCGATGTTCAGCAGTGCGCGATTATTGGGTCCCGCGATCGCTGGCTTAATCATCGCTGCGACGAATACAGGTGTTTGCTTTCTGATTGATGGTGTGAGTTACATTGCCGTGATTGCTAGCTTGTTAGCCATGCGCTTACCATCGCAAGCGGCGGTGATCGCGAAGCCACGAGAAACGCTTTGGTATAGCTTGAAGGAAGGCTTTACTTACGCCTTTGGGTTTCAGCCGATTCGCTCGATTCTTTTGTTGATTGCTCTGGTAAGTTTGGTCGGGATGCCTTACATGACGCTGGCACCCATCTTTGCCTCCGAGATCCTGCACGGCGGACCGGAAACACTGGGCTTTTTGATGGCATCGTCTGGACTGGGAGCGCTGCTTGCCGCTGTCTACCTTAGCTCCCGACCGAGTGCGTTGGGGTTGAGTAAGTTGATTGCGATCGCTCCTGCCATCTTTGGAAGCGCGCTTATCGTCTTTGCGCTTTCGCGTGTGCTGTGGCTGTCGATGCTGGCGGTGTTACTGATCGGGATGGGTCTGGTGTTGCAACACACCTCTGGTAATACCGTGCTGCAAACGATCGTCGAGGATGACAAACGCGGCAGGGTGATGAGCTTCTACATGATGGCATTCACCAGCACGGTGACGTTCGGTAATCTGGTGGCAGGCAGCCTTGCAACCCACATTGGTGCACCCAATACGTTGATGATTGGCGGCATTCTTTGCATCGGTGGTTCGCTTCTCTTTACCAAACAGTTACCAGAAATGCGGCGATCGATGCGATTAGTCTATCGGCGCATTGGACTCTTGCCTCAAACCGATGCTTGATGCTCAATCTATCTGAAAGCCAACCGACTTAATACCTGTGGAGATAATCGGTGAAAAACCCCATGCTTTAAGTTGTTTGTAGTGCGATCAACCTATGATTTGAGTAAGCAGAGGTAAAGCTTATGAGTATCTCGTTAAAGCCAGAGCAGGAACAGTTCATTCAAGAAAAGCTGAAGAGCGGCAAGTATCAGAGCGTGGATGAAGTGATTATGGAAGCGTTTCGTCTGCTTGAAGAACGGGATGAGCTTTATGGGCTGTGGGTTGAACAAACCCGGAAGGAGGCGGCAGTTGGTTTGGAGGAATTGAGCCAGGGTCAAGGACTGGATGGCGAAACAGTCATTGCCCACCTTCGGGAGAGGTTTCGTCAAGCCCGCGAGACGCAGGGATGAAGCGCTACATTATTGCTCCTGCTGCAAGCCGAGATCTAAACGAGATTGTTGATTATTTTATCAGTCGTGATGTTGAGGCAGGGGAACGTTTTATTGCAGAGTTCAATAAGAAATGTCGGAACCTAGCTAATTTTCCAAACATTGGACGCAGCTATGTAGAAATTGAGCCTTCACTACGAGGTATCCCACTAGAGGGCTACGTTATCCTTTACCGATTGACAGGTAATAATGTCGAAATTGTGCGAGTTGTCAGTGGCTACCGAGATTTAGGCTCGTTATCTTTTGGCTTAAAGAATGAGTGACGCTTGAGGACGTGGTGAAGAGGCACAGCTAGTTTAATAATGAGCTGCATAAACTTTTTAACTCAACCTATGTTCCTCTCAACTTAGCTGACCAGCAGTTTATAGAGCATGTAAGCAATCAGAAAAATCGCCGATCGCCCCTTAAAAAATTTATTGCTGATTTGCTGTCTCCGGTATCTAACTCCTTTTTTACGCTCTCACCTGGCTATCCCTATGGCAACGTCAATTGCAACTCAACCGCCCTCCGATCGCGTCTCCTTTAGAACCTGGATTGCAGTGCTGGGCAGTATGCTGGGCGCATTCATGGCTGTGCTGGATATTCAGATCACTAACTCTTCGCTAAAGGATATTCAGGCGGCGCTGGGAGCAACGTTAGAGGAAGGCTCCTGGATTTCAACGTCCTACCTGGTGGCAGAGATTGTGGTTATTCCGCTCACGGGATGGCTATCACAGGTGTTTTCGACGCGACGCTATTTGCTGGTCAATGCCACGCTGTTTGTCTTCTTTTCAATGTGCTGCGGCATTGCGTGGGATCTGCCGTCGATGATTGTCTTTCGCGCCTTCCAGGGCTTCACAGGCGGGGTGCTGATCCCGATGGCGTTTACGATCTTGCTGACGATGCTGCCGCCCAGCAAGCAAGCAACCGGGCTGGCGATGTTCGCGGTGACGGCTGTGTTTGCGCCGTCGATCGGTCCTACAATCGGTGGCTGGCTGACGGAAACCTATAGCTGGCACTATGTTTTTTACCTGAACTTAATTCCCGGTGCGCTGTTAATTGCGGCAGTTTGGTATGCCATTGATGCGAAACCGATGCAGCTTCATCTGCTGAAACAGGGTGACTGGTTCGGCATTTTTGCGATGGCGATCGGGCTGGGATCGCTGCAAGTTGTCCTTGAGGAAGGTAGCCGTAAAGATTGGTTTGGGTCACAGCTCATTGTGCGGCTCACAGCGATCGCGGTCATCTTCCTCGCCGTTTTCTTCTTCATCGAATTAACGCGCAAGAAGCCGTTTATCAATCTGCGGTTGATGAAGCAGCGCAACTTTGGGCTGGCGAGTGTTGTCAACATCGCGCTGGGTTTAGGCTTGTATGGTTCGGTCTATATCATGCCGCTGTACCTGAGCCAAATTCAGGGCTATAACGCCATGCAGATTGGCGAAGTGCTGATGTGGGTAGGCATCCCACAGTTGTTCATAATCCCCTTTGTGCCGAAGCTCATGCAATGGTTTGATACTCGGCTAATTATTGCCATTGGTGTGAGCCTGTTTGCCATTAGTTGCTTCATGAATGCGACGTTGACCCATTTGACTGCGATCGACCAACTGCGCTGGTCGCAACTGGTACGGGCGATCGGGCAGCCGCTAATCCTGGTGCCGCTGTCATCGGTGGCGACAGCAGGGTTGCCCAAAGAGCAGGCAGGCTCAGCATCGGGCTTGTTCAACATGATGCGAAATCTCGGTGGTTCTCTGGGTATTGCGGCGATCGCCACCTTACTCACGCAGCGCGAACAGTTTCACTCGAATCGTCTAGGTGAAGCCGTTTCGCTCTATAACCCTGCCACGCAAGAGCGGATGAACCAGATGACGCAGTACTTTATCAGCAAAGGTGCTGATCTGGTCACAGCGCAAAATCAAGCAATGGGGGCGATCGCGAACACTGTTCGCCGTGAAGCCTACGTTATGGCATATAACGACTGCTTTTACTTCATCGCCTGTGCGCTACTGCTGAGCGGTCTTGCCATTATTTTTATCAAGAAGGTCAAGGCGGGAGGCGCGGCGGCAGGGCATTAAGGAAGAGAGGGGTGAGGAGTGAGGAGTGAGGGGTTAAAAGAGGGTTTTGAGTTTTGATTGATCTAGCCTTGAGCAGTCAGCTTTTGCCTTCTGACTCCTACCTACTCCCTTTACCTTCTGACACCTCTCACCTCTCACCTCTCACCTCTCACCTCTCACCTCTCACCTCTCCTCTACAGCGGCAATCCTCACCCCTATCAGTTCGGTTCCACGACTCCTCTTTGATCAATAATCTAGATACCGTCATAGTAAGAGTTATGAGGCGGGGTATCCTAACGACGGGTAGCCCCGATTGGAAGTGAATCTTGTGCCCAAATGGTTATTGCCAACTTTAAGTGAAATTCTGGCGCTAAACGATCCGACCTGGATGGTTCAGTTTGAGTCACCGTCTGCCCAAGAGACTAAAACGGAGCCGATCGGGCAGCACCGTACAGGTCGCGTGGCGCTGCAACGGGTGCGTGCAGAGCGTGAGTGGTCTGGGGCGATCGCCGCGTTAAATAGCTTGCTGCAGCACGTTGTGCCAACGGATGGGGCGATCGACTCTGAGCTAGCAACGCGTGGCTTCATCCTGTCAGGACCGCTTCCAGTCATTAGCCATCCGGCGCTGGTCTGCAATTTTTCTACCTGGTCATTGACCGCAAACCCGCTACATGTGGCTGCCTGGTTGCCGCTACAACTGCTGCCAGCGGATGAAACAGTGGCTACCAATGCAGATGTTGCCCCTTCAGCGAAACCGACGACATCTGCTTTGCCTCTTTTACCAGGCGATCCGCTGGCGGCAGAGCAGTTTTGCCTGGTATTAACACCCCAATTTAGCCTGGTCTTGGTTTTAGGAGAAGCTCTGACAGGCGATCCTGCGTTCATGTTTTCGTTTATGCCGGATGTCGTGATACAAGCGTGGAACGCGATTCGTCCCCGGATTTTGCTCATGAATTCCGACCAGATTGATCAGTTGGATGCGTTGGCGGAGCAATTTGCACCTGTCACGCCTGACTACACCACGGTGATGCAATTCAGTCGCTTAATGCTGGCGCATTTGCCAGAGCCACTGGAAGAACTACGCAGTGAAAAGAACGAAGGGCAGCACGTTACGTCCAAGCAAAAATCGGTCAGGCATCGCCAAGACTTGACTGCCCGTGCCCTTATGGACACCTCGCCTTACCATGCCGCGCTATCTTCATCCAATCCGACTAGCCCCGATATCGAACTCTTGCAGGCACTTGCCCACGAGATTCGCACGCCCCTGACGACGATTCGCACCCTCACGCGATCGCTGCTCAAACGTACTGATCTACCCCCTGATGCCTTGAAGCGCTTAGGCATTATCGATCGTGAATGCAGTGAACAGATCGATCGCTTCGGCTTAATCTTCCGTGCCGTTGAGCTGCAAACGTCACCCGCCCGTCACGACAAGATGGCGCTAACCCGCACATCGTTGGTGCAGGTGTTCCAGCAAAGCATTCCCCGGTGGCAACAACAGGCAAGCCAGCGACAGCTCACCCTGGATGTTGTCTTGCCCCTCCACATGCCGACTGTGGTCAGCGATCCAACCATCCTGGATCAAGCATTAACGAGCTTGATTGAACGCTTTACGCGTAGCCTTCCAGGGGGGAGCCATCTTCAAGTAGACGTGATGCTGGCAGGCGATCAGCTTAAAGTGCAGCTCCAGTCTGAGCCGGATGCTGCGTTTACGGCTCGACAGCACCGCCCGTTGTTGCGATCGCTCGGAAAATTGCTCATGTTTCAACCTGAAACAGGCACGCTCAGCCTCAATCTCGCCGTGACAAAAAGCTTATTTCAGGCGTTGGGCGGCAAGCTCATTGTGCGCGATCGACCCCAGCAAGGCGAAGTTATGACAGTCTTTTTGCCCCTAGAGATGAGCAGCATGGATGTACTGGATAGCTAACCAACTCGTTCTCATTCATTGACAAAGCTCCTGCATCTATGTGCTCTGTAAAAACAGTTTTTGTATGGATAAGAAGAGCGCTTCACGACTCGCTTAAACAACTTATGATGGGTCTTCTACAACAGTTCATTAACCATTAAACTCTTAATCATCAAACAAAAAGCTTAGACGGTATCTCTACTGTCTAAGCTTTTTGCGTGTCAATTTAAACCAAGATTAATTGGTCTAGTACAAACGATTAGTCAATGATTTTCTTGACGTTATCTTTGACATCTTCAACGGTGTGTTGTCCAGCGGCTTCTGCCTGCTTGGCTTGACCTTCAGCCTTGGCTTGAGGATCGCCAGTCACATTTCCAACTGCTTCTTGCACTTTACCTTCAACATTCTTGGCGGTTGCCTTAACTCTATCTTCTAAGCTCATAATGATCTCCGTAGTTAATGTTAGAAAGAATATACTTCTTGGATGAACAACGTCTTTGCTTGCAACGAATTCAACTTCTGAAGTACATGACTAATCTACTGGGATCAAGCTTTTTTACTATCTCCCTTTGGAGATAAAATGCTAGGGGCAAGGCGATCCTAAAGATATAGGAAAGTGCAATCTTAAAGCAGGCATTGCTGCAAAGCTTAGTCGTAAAAATGGCGTGTAAAGCCATTAGCGCCCAGCCTCCAGGACGTAGGAGGCATTGCGGGGTTGACTCCTAACCGCTCACTCATGCTCAACAAGTTGTAAGCAACTGTTACCGTAGCGCCAGAGAGGAGTTCAATGTCAGCGTGAGGTCAGTGTTGGGGTTAATGACAACAACATCTGCCCGTTTTTTGCCAAAGATCAAACCGCCTAAGGCACCCGCTCCACCACCAATCAAAATTTTGCCGAGAGTGATGCGTTTTTTGCCTGTGACACCCGAAATGACGGCGGCAGCACCAGCCCCGATCGCGGCTCCCTTAAGCACAGCACCTGTGTTAGTACCTGGAACAATCTCCTGGGTTCTAGTAACCACTTCAGACGTAGCATCGATCAGCAGCACGGTACCATCAGTCAGCGTGATCTCTTGCGCGTAAAACTGGGAACCGCCATCCACAGGTCTCAGTTCTCCTCTAATCTTGCTGCCCGATCGCACCAGGATCTCACCCGAAGAGGAGCGAATATTTCTGGCAAGCAGCAGCGTGAGAGGGCTAGTTTCTGTGGGTGAAACAACGATTTTTTCCGCGCCATCATACCGAATCGGTAGCTGCGTTCCTGCCGGAACAGCCACTCGGCGTGGTGATTGCTGGGACGGAAACAACTGCGCCACCGTGTAGGGAGCAGGTGTGGCAGCAGCGGCGATCGCAAAAGGCGCGATCGCACTTGAACCTATGCCCAGAGCCATTACAAACGCTGCCCCAGACTGCCATCGACTGAAGTTAACCATAACGGATCACCCAAATAAGACATGCATTAGATGTCTCATAAGACCCGCTGAGAGATTAAAAGGTTCCAGTGAGAGGGACGTGAAGCTTTAAGTTTTGAGCCAACTCAAAGCCTGCACCATGCTTAGAATCGTGGATTAATTAACCTGAAACACCTCTCTTCTGTAAGGACGTTACACGTAACGTCCCTACAGAAAGCATTGCACCTGATTAAATCCACGATCCTTAAGAAAACGTCTTTTAGGCGTTTCGACGCTTGCCTTGTCCCGCCCTGAACTAGAAGTAATGCCTTCGGCAACGCGATGCGAACGGGCTAATGGAGGAAAGTCCACTTCGGTGGCTTAGTAGCCAACTGAGCGGCTCTTCAGTCCGTTTGAACGGACTTCGTTCTGTTAGCCCGCAATTTAGTGCAGGGCGGGCTGATGCTGGTGCAAGATCTAAATTACAGCCATTTCCCTTTGCATTCACTACACCCCACACCCGTTCTCACAGAACTGTGGCTTAGGAACAAGAATTTAATCACCTCGGCGTTTTCCGTAGGGGCGCACAGCCGTGCGCCCCTACCTACGAACAATTTGTCGGTTTTATTTAATCCACGATCCTTACTCAATCAGCAACCGCTGTAAGTCAGTGGTCAACTATCAACTTTTGTCTTTGCTTTTATCTCCCTTTCAGCCGTCTCAGCAACCAATCAAGACGGGTTTCTGCCAGCGCCACATTATCTTGTGCGTCTTGGGTTAGTTCACTCTGGGATAGCTCGGTTGTTTCAACCTGGTTGTTGCTGCCGTAGCCAAGCTGGTTGACGGTGACACGCAGCCGATGGGAGAGAAAAATTGCCAAAGCGCGGTAAAACCGCGAAGCAAAGCCAATATCTTGACGCAGTTTTGTCGCAAGCTGTTCTCTAGGAAGGGAGAGCACGAGGGCGTTTTGAGTGGCGGTGACGGTTGCGGACGGTGGACGAGTATCGATGAAAGACATTTCACCGACCACTTCGCCGCTGGACAGTTGAGCGATTTCTCGATCGCCTGTTGCTGCTACGGAAACGCTGAGCATTCCTTCAAGCAGAATGTAGAGGGTGTCGATCGGGTGCCCTTCACGAATCAGCACAGTGCCTGCAACAACCTCCTGCCGGACGGCTGTTTCAATCACCCAATCAATGTCATCATCATCCAGTTCGCCCAGAATGAACAGAACTTTCTTCATGCGCTTGTGCTGTGCCTCATGCTACCAGGATAGCCCTTCGCTTCTTGAGACACCCTGATTCTGTTTACCGTTTTACCTGAAAAGGAGACTGGCTGGATCCGCGTGAGTGCAAAATTCTTGAGAAACTTGAGAAATAGCCGTATGCACGCAAGAAAACTTCATCAAGTAGTACCCATCACTGTAAAAATGCCTGTACAGAGGTTGTAAACGCTTGTGTCTGCTCCAGATGGATGACGTGACCGCAGTTGGGAATGACTTGTAGTTGAGCTGTTGGGCAGCTAGCAGCCAGCGCTTGATTGATGCTCCGAAATTTGCGATCGTCCTCTCCCACCAGTAGTAAGAGTGGCTGTGTATGATGTTGCAATGCCTCCCAGAGCGAGGGCTGTAGCCCGGTGCTGAGATGGCGCAGTGATTTTGCAAGTTCGACGGGGCGGTTTTGCGATCGTCGCCTCTGCATCTGCTCAAAGGCGGGATGGTGACGCAAGGCATAAAATAACGGCTGGCTGTACCAGTAGGATAGAAAGGACGGGAAATCGGCTTCAAGCTGGTCTGCCAGGTCGCGATCGTGCTGTAAACGCGCGGTTCGTTCAGCGTCCGTTTTCAAACCAGGGGATGCGGATTCCAGCACCACTTTGAGGAAGCGCTGGGGGAAGTGTAGCGCCAGGTAAAGTGCCAGCCGTCCGCCCATTGAGTAGCCCACAAGACAGCACTGGGAAATTTGCAGGCGATCGAGCCAGGTCACGATCGCGTTCGCCGTTTGAGGCATTGTGTACAGAGCGTCTTCGCCCTCCACAAGCGTTTGACCATGACCGGGCAAATCAACCGTGAGACAGCAAAAATGGGTAGACAGGTGGGCGATCGTCGGGTCAAAATCGGCACTGCTGCCCATAAACCCGTGTAAAAATAACACCACTGGCAATGAGCGATGACCGTGAAACGCGTAATGAAACTGATAGCCCATTGCTCTGAAAAGGCGTTTAGCTTAAACGGGAGACGAGTTTGATGAATTTACCAGAAGGCTCGCCTTTACCGGCGCTGCTGCAAACGCTGGCGCTGGTTGCCCAACCCATTGGTTTTCTCGATCGCTGTGCTCAACGGTATGGCGATACGTTCACAACCCGCGTGCTGGGCTGGCAGTCACCGCCTGTCGTCTTTTTTGGTGATCCGTCCGCGATCGCACAGATCTTTACGGCTCCAGTCGGTCAATTTGAGTTGGGCAAAGTAACGCATGTGTTTCGACCGCTGACGGGCGATCGGTCTCTCATTATGCTAGACGGCGAACGACACCAGCGGCAACGGCAGCTCTTGATGCCCCCGCTGCATGGCGATCGAATGCGAGCCTACGGTCAACTTATCTGTGATCTTACCCGTCAGGTCATCGCTGACTGGACGCTGCATCAACCCTTTTCCATTCGGGCATCCACATCGGAAATTTCGCTCCAGGTGATTCTGCGCGTTGTGTTTGGCATGACTCCTGGTTCCCGCTACCAGCAGCTTAAGCAATTGCTCCATACTCTACTGGAGTCAGTAACATCGTCTCTTTACTCTAGCCAGTTTTTCTTCCCCTTTTTGCAGCAAAATCTGGGTGTGTGGAGTCCCTGGGGTGCGTTTTTGCGCCAGCAGCAGCAAATTGATGCGCTGGTGTATGCCGAAATTCAAGAGCGGCGATCGCAGCTTGATCCGTCTCGTGACGATGTGCTGACCCTATTGCTGTCTGCCCAAGATGAGGCAGGGCAAACGATGACGGATGAGGAACTGCGCGATCAGTTGATGACGCTACTGCTGTTGGGGCATGAAACGACCGCATCGGCGCTTTCCTGGGCATTTTACTGGGTGCATGAAGAACGATCGGTCTTGGAGCATTTGCGGCAGGAATTGGAGCCGTTAGGATGCGACCCAAATCCCGATCGCCTAGCCCAACTTCCCTACCTGACTGCGGTCTGCAAAGAGTCGCTGCGGCTTTATCCGATCGCGCTCATTTCCCAGCCGCGTAAGGTCAAAGCAGCAGTAGAGATTGGAGGCTATATGTTTGATCCTGGCGCGATTCTCATTCCGTGCATCTATCTGGCGCATCGCCGCGCTCAAACGTATCGCCATCCAGAACGGTTTCAGCCAGAACGCTTTTTATCTCAAAAATTCTCACCCTATGAGTTTCTGCCCTTTGGGGGCGGCTCACGGAGCTGCATTGGCGCTGCCTTTTCGCTGTATGAGATGAAGCTGGTGCTGGCGACTGTTTTAGCTTGTTATGATTTGGCAGCGACCACTCAAGGCACCGTCCGTCCAGAACGGCGCGGCATCACGTTTGTGCCCTCAAAGAACTTTCGGCTGAGCGCGATCGCCCGACGCAGCCATGCCAACACGGTTGGTTTTAGAGCTTGAAGCAGCGCGATTACCGCGATCGACTTTGGCGGCTAATCTTCTGGATCGCCTACCATGTTGGGGCTAATGAGCGTGATGTCAAACTCGTCTGGCGGCACCGTCATGATGGCATCGCGCTTTAGCAAGTAATAGATCGCGCGGACTTGCGGACCAAACACCACCTCATCTTCGTTTTGCAAATCGTGCGCCTGAAGCTTACGTCCATTAATTAGCAACCCATTGGCGCTGGTCTTGCCTTTAAGGTTGCCGTCTACAACGCGGTAGTAGTAGCTGCCGTTGTCATTCAGTAGCTGCACCAGGGTGGCATGACGGCGTGACACAAATTGAGACACAAGCCGGATATCACACTTCGGGTCTCTGCCGATCGAATACACAGGACCATCAAGGACAAATTCGCGCCGTCCTTTATCGTCCTCAATGATCAACAAATGATTTTGATGCGGTTCTGAAGGCATTGAACAATACGTGACGTGATTGAATTCAAGTGCTGGCTGAGTAGACTATCTGAGGCTCTTTGGCGCTCACCACCCTCTCAGCCCAGCTTAAGCGATGCAATGCAAGAGGCGGCAGTGCGTCACAACGTTAACAGCACTATTTTGACATCATAACGTTGTCGCAAAACCAAAAAAAGTGTTGCTCATGAAAGTGTGCCAAGCTGTAACAGAAAGACCAAGCATTTGCACCAACTGCAAAGAGAGCGCGTAGGACTGCGAAGCTATGTGCAGTCCGTCCCCCAATATGACCACAAAGAGGACGGCACTCATCTATATGCTTCAGTAGACACAATGCAAACTTTTGTACGCGCAATCCTTACAGTCTGGCATTAACCCAGAATGCGCCTGCGCTTTAATTTCAAGCGCGATCGACGTGCCTGTTGTGGCTGCAATGAATGCGCCTGGTTGCACGGTTGGCGCTGCCGCTGAGTCGTATCAGCATCGCCCATCATGCCTGGACTAATCAACGTGATGTCAAATTCATCGGACGGCACTGTGACAACAGCATCACGATGACAAAGATAGTAGATAGCACGCACTTGCGGTCCAAAGACGACCTCATCTTCATTTTGCAAGTTGTGGGTGCGGAGGCGATACCCATTAATCAAAAACCCGTTTGAACTCCGTCTGCCTTCCAAATCACCATCGACAATGCGATAGCTGAAGGTGCCGTCACCATTGGGTAAACGCAGCAGCGTTGCATGACGACGAGAAACAAACAGAGAGTCGAGGCAAATATCGCAGGCTGGGTCTCTGCCGATCAAATATTCGGAGCCGTCCAGCACAACACCGCGCCGTCCGTTGTCATCTTCAACAATCAGCAGGTGACTTTGGTAAGGTTCTGAAGACATGAGACCTAAGAGGCTGTTGGTTTACGTGATACAGGCAATGCCGGAGTAAGCCTGCCCTAAGATACAGCAAGCTACTTAGCGTTTGCGGGTAGGTTTGCTGCTGGAAAGGTGAAGTACAACAACAGGGAATTTGTCACGACGCTGACGGAACTAAGTGCCATCATAGCGCCTGCTGCGGCAGGACTTAATAAAATGCTGGCAGTTGGTAAGAGCAATCCGGCTGCAAGCGGGATGCCCAGGACATTGTAGGCAAAGGCCCAAAAGAGATTTTGCCGAATTTTGTTAAACGTCGCATGGCTCAGCCGTATAGACTCGACCACATCACTAAGCCGATCGCGCATGAGAATAATGCCTGCCGTTTCAACGGCAACATCTGTGCCAGAGTGCATCGCAATGCCCACATCTGCCTGAGCAAGCGCCGGAGCATCATTGATGCCATCACCAACCATCGCAATTTGATGCCCCAGTGCTTGAAGGTCAGCGATCGCCTGGGCTTTCCCCTCTGGTAACACGCCCGCCAAAATGTTGTCTGGATCGAGCTTCAACGGTTGGGCGATCGCAGTAGCTGACTCTCGCTGGTCGCCCGTCAGCAGCATGACCGTTAGCCCCATTGCCTTCAGTGCCGCAACCGTCTCGATCGCATCCGGTCTTAGTGTGTCTGCTACGGCAATAAGTCCTGCCAAGGAACCATTTACAGCGACGTAGACCACTGTTTTGCCTGCCTGAAGCAACGGAGTCGCCTCGTTCACAGCGTCGATCGACACGTCACGCTGCATCAGCCAAGCCTGAGTGCCGAGCGCGACTGTCATGTCTGCATCTGCCAGGGTGACGATCGCTGCAACACCCAAACCCGGCGCTGTGATGAAATCTTTTGCAGGTAAAAGCGGTAGCGCTTGCTGTTGTGCCTGTTGCTGAATGGCGATCGCCAACGGATGACGTGTGCCGCTCTCAACGCTGGCAGCGAGTTGCAGGAGGAGGTAAGAAGTGAGGAGTGTAGCTTGCTGCCGCTTTGCGGTGGAGTGAGGCGTGATGAGCAAAGGCTGACGGCTGACGGCTGATCCGCCGCTTTCCAGTAAAATACAATCGGTTACAACGGGTTTGCCAGTCGTGAGGGTGCCTGTTTTGTCAAAAATGATGGTATCTAGCTGGTGGACGCGCTCCAAGACATCGCCCCCTCGAATGAGCAGTCCGCGCTCTGCCCCAATCCCGGAACCAACCAGAATGGCAGTGGGAGTGGCAAGTCCCAACGCACATGGGCAGGCGACGACAAGAACCGCGATCGCCAGCTTGAGACTAAGGACAAGGGGTGAGGGGTGAGGGGTGAGGGGTGAAGGGTGAGTCATGGCGTGTCCAGCACTCATGGCTAGCGCTGATGTGTGCATGAGCGCATCGCCCCAGAGATGGCTGCCGATGAAGTACCAGAAAAGAAGGGTGAGCGTGGCGATCGCCATTACGCCATAGGTGAAGTAGCCAGCAACCGTATCTGCCAGTTTTTGAATGGGCGCTTTGCGGGTTTGGGCGGCTTCGACGAGGGCGATAATTTGTGCCAGCGTGGTTTCGTTGCCTGTACGAGTCGCACGTAGCGCGATCGTGCCTGTTTGATTCAGCGTTCCTGCTGCTACCGCGTCTCCAGGTTGCTTCAGAACGGGGAGCGGTTCGCCGGTCAGCATCGATTCATCTACCGTCGTCTGCCCAATGACCACATCACCGTCAACAGGGATTTTGTCTCCTGGCAGCACTTGCAGCCATTCGCCGATGCGGACGCGATCGGCAGGAATCTCAATAAAGTTTTGAGTTAAGAGTTTTGAGTTTTGAGTTGGAACTATCGCATCAACGCTTTTAGCAAAGTTTCCTGTAGCAGTATTGATTGCATGATCGCCCTCACGTCCCTTCATCAGACGCGCAACTTTGGGCTGAAGGGCAAGCAGCGTTTGAAAGGCACTGGCAGCGCGGTTTCTTGCCTGCTGCTCAAGGGTGCGTCCCAGTAAGATGAAGCCGACGAGCATGACGGGTTCGTCAAAAAAGCATTCCCAGCCGAGCTGAGGGACGAGTAGCGCAATCAGGCTCGTAATGTAGGCAGTCAGCGTCCCCATGCTGACCAGAGTGTTCATGTTGGGTGCATTGCGCCGCAGTCCGTGCCAACCGTCGATGATCATCGATCGCCCCGGCACCAACAGCGCTATTGTTGCCAGTCCACAGTGAAACCAGATGTTGGTGAGACCAAGCTGCGCTACACCAGGAAGGCTGAACCCGCCCAACTGATCGAGATGCCCAATGCCAGAAAAGAGCAGCAGCAGTGTGGCGATCGCCAACCGCCAAAGCTGTCGCTGTGACTCTGCACGCCGCAGTGCTTGAAGATCGAGACGATCAGCAGTTTGGGTGTCGCAGGCGTTGATGTCACTTATGGAGAGACGGATTTGGGAAGGGAACCCAGTTGCAGTTAACTTTCCTGCCAGAACAGACGGCTTAAGGGCACCGCTTTCAAACTCAACGGTTGCCACTTCCGTTGCCAGATTGACCGTTGCTGTCACGACCCCATGACACTGTTTCAGTGCCTTCTCAACTGTTCCTACGCAGCCAGCACACTTCATCCCGGTGACATCCAGGGTTGCAATTTCTAGCGTTGGCGCGACGATCGCATCGGCTGGGCGATCGCGCTCTGACAGGGTGAGTTTCGTCGCGTCTAAAACCAAGGCAAAACCTTCCACAAGCATCTACAGGGTTCTCTCTTGAGAGTAGATGAAGTGGAAGGTGATTGGACAAAAAACATCAACTTTTTTGAAGCTGAAGCTTAAGTCAGGCTGTCCAGGGTTGCGGTTTAGCCTCTAGAGATCAGATGTTGCAGACGGTAAGCCAACGATGTCTTCATACGCTGCTGCAATTGCGCAGACGGAGAGTGGAATTGTGACCAGTACACCAACGCCCAAAAGCAGGGCACCAACGATGTTGATCAATGCCAGCACGATCGCAAACCCGAAAAAGGAAAACCAGTTCTTGGAAATTAGCTTGCGGCTCAGCTCCATCGCGTCCCAAAAGTTCATTTTCTTTTCAAGTACCAATGGCAGTGCAAACGTGTAAGCAACTGACAGATAAATACCAGGAATAATCAGCAGTATGAACCCGATAACACTAAGCACACCAGACACCAAACTAACTAAAAACAGTGGTAGGTAGTAATTAAACCCTCTGAAGAAATCGCCAAAGGTTGTGGCACGATTTCGCAGTAGCTTAAACGCCACAATCAAAAAGCCTGCATTCAAGGGACCAGAAATCATTAAACTAATCAGCGAGCCTACAGGAGAAGCAGATTGATTAATTTTTGCAATCACAATGTTAATCAGAACTACGAGAATCGTAAAGCCAACAAACCCTCCAATATTCTTCTGAAAGGTTGCCCAACCACTGCTAACGTATTCTCCGATCTTGACTGTGTAGGTCTTTTGAAGCAGACCTTCAAGTCCAGTTGATCCATAGCTTTCCATAATCATTCATCTCCAAAATGCAACATTGATGCTCTCATCTCAACTAACGTGGAAAAGCAGCCATTGAATTGGCGAAAGCAGTGATTCCTCAATCATCTGAGCTAAATTTGGAACGAGTTCATACCCAATTTACTCTTCAGCATTATTGAATGAGGTAATGCCTGAAAAACTTAACTCCACCAGGATTCCTTGTGAGTGACATTGGGGAAATAGCGTGTAATCAATCACACAGCTTTGAATCACGGATTCAAAGCTGCTCAAGTTTGATCGAAGCAGGAGCTCGGCGATAGTCAAGCGAGCTTGACGCAACGTAACCTATGGCTCGATCGCCCTCGTAGCTTCCACCAGAAATGCCTTAGTCAGCGACACAGTCCTCTACAGTGATTCAAATGAACAGTGAGTAAACAGGAACATTCACTCGGCGCTCGGAATCGAAATCATTAATTTTTGCGGAGATGGCAAAACTATAGCCTTAGCAGCTCAACCAATCTGATTTCTTTCAGATGCACCCATTAATCCCGTGAAATCAGTACAAGCGACAGAAAGCGGGCTGTAGTTAACAAAAGTTCATACTAGATCTGAATGCGCTCGCTGCTACTGAGAACTGCTACCGAGTACAAACAGGCTGAGGAGAGTGCCGCTGTTCCAGAGGCTGTGGAGCAACATGGACGTGAGAAGATTACGCGATCGCGCGTAAACAAAGCCCAGCACCATGCCCAACACCATTAAGGGCAACACTTCCGAGAGGCTGAGATGTGCAAGAGCGAAGATGAAGCTGCTAAGGACGATCGCGCCCCAAACGGGCATGTAGCGAGTGAGCGAGGGCAGCAAAAAGCCACGAAACAGGATTTCTTCAAAAATGGGTGCGGCGATCGCAGCAGTCACAAAGAACAAGAAGAGCGCACCGTTGTCCTTACCTTCCAGGGCGATCGGCAGAATGGGATTGCTGCCGCCCTGCCCCTGCCAGATTTTTTGGTTAACTAACGAAATGAGGATAACCAGTGGCAGCGCCGCAAAGTAGCCGCCCATGCCCCACAAAAACCACTTGCTTCGCAACCTGAGCTGAAACCAGCCTTCGGGTAGCGGTAAAAAAGCTCTGATGGAAAAATACATCACCGTCAAGCCGCTTGCTGCCAGCAGCAGGTAGTTTGCCAGGATGTAAAACGCTCTGGCGCGTTCGCCCAACGTGGCTGGATTAAAGCCCGATGCTTGCTGAAAGATGCCAAGTCCCAACGGCAGCAGGATTTGTCCCACCAGAAAAAAGCCAAAAATCAAGACCTCCCAGACAACTTCACCAGTCCAGGGCACTGTCCAGGCTGCAATGCTCTCTGGCGCAAGGAGAGACTGTTTCCGTCGCACCGCCCATTGCCCCACCAGAAACAGTAGAATTCCAACACCAATCAGGCAGCTAATGGTGGGAATGCCGCCCACGATCGCTAGATTGGTCAAGGCACGCTCGGCTGTTTGCTGCTGTACTGCCCGTAAATCTGTCAGCGCTTCCTGCCGTTGTTGAAGCTGGTAAAGCTGGAAGAGCGATCGATACCGAAACCAGCTATCCAGGTTTTGCTTTAGCAATGGCTCAGCATCGGGCACCAGTCGTGGAGGTTCACTCCAAAGTCCTGCCAGCACACCAGCCGTTTTGCTCAAAGGTTCCAGGGTGACGTTCCCATCCGTTCGCTGTATGACTCCTGCCCACGTTTTTTGCGCGATGTCTACTTGTCCTTGCTGCGTTTGCAGTAGACCAAGCCTGAGATCCAGTTCAGTCACTAACCGCTCCAGCTTGGGTTCCGTTGCTTTTAAGGATGGATCACCAGTAGGGGAAGCAAGCAGCATTTGAGTCCGTTCCAGATTTTTTTGAGCCGACTGGCGTAGCTCTTCATACTGCTTTGTGGCTCCCTTGACGGGTTCACCGCCAATAATGCCTTGTCGAATCGATGTCAGTTTTGGGTCGTCTCCTTGCCATTCCGTTGCTTGTAGCACCAGATTTGTTTGGTATAGCTCCAACCGACTTTGGAACTGGGGTTGACTCCAGCTTGCCAGCAAATCTTGACCAATGAGGGCGATCGCCAGCACTGTCAAAATTACCAGAACGACCCGCTTGATTGTCATGAACCCTCCCACTAAGCGATGAGCTGTAGCCGTTAGCGGTTAGCTAAAGACGGCTGGAACGTTTGCACTGTAATTACAGATTACAAATCCCGTAGAACGATTGTCGCTTAGATAGCGCAAAGGCTGTGCGCCAGACAGGGTAAAATTCGTCAGAAGGTGAGGGGGAAGAGGAGAGTTTTGAGTTTTGAGTTTTGAGTTTGGGAATCACGCAAACCTCGGAGGTTTTAATCAAGCATTAAGCAGCGTGACCAAAGTGGTGGTTTAAACCTCCGAGGTTTTAGTCCCCTCCGCTTCCCCTACCCCCTCTTCTACCCCTCATACCTCACACCTATTCACTGGAGGACAAACCCCTGACTACCCGCATCATCCTCGTTCGTCACGGCGAGAGTAGCTTTAACGTTGAACGCCGCGTGCAGGGTCATGGTGACAAATCGACCCTCACCGAAGCAGGGCAACACTCTGCTAATCAGGTGGGTGCTGCCCTCAGCGCGCTGCCGTTTGATGCGGTGTATTGCAGCCCCTTACGACGAGCCAAAGATACGGTCGATCGCATCCTCTCGCAGCTCAAAACTCCGCCCGTAACACCGCTGCAAATCACTGACAACCTGAAAGAGATCAACCTGGTTTTGTGGGAAGGGATGTTGTTTGCCGATGTGGCGAAACAAGACCCAAACGGCTATCGCGATTGGCAAACCCAGCCCCACAAGCTGAAAATGTCCCTTCCGGGAGCAGATGGTCAGACCGACTTTTACCCGGTGCCAGCGCTGTTTGAGCAAGCCGAAGCGTTTTGGCGCGAAATTCTGCCACGTCATGAGGGACAGACGATTCTTGTGGTGGCTCATAGCGGCATTAACCGATCGCTGGTTAGCACGGCGATCGGGCTATCGAGCGATCGCTATCAGTCGGTGCATCAGTCCAACTGTGGCATCAGCGTTCTAAACTTTGCAGGTGGCTTTGGAGACCCCGTGCAGATTGAATCCATGAACCTGACGGCTCATTTAGGCGAAGCGTTGCCAAAACCGAAAACAGGGCAGCAAGGAGCACGCTTTTTGCTGGTGCGCCACGGTGAAACGGATTGGAATCGCCAAAAGCGTTTTCAAGGTCAGATTGATGTGCCGCTCAACGAAAATGGACGGACACAATCGCAACAGGCGGCTGAGTTTCTCAAGCCGATCGCCATTCACCATGCCGTGAGCAGCCCCATGCTGCGCCCCAAAGAAACGGCTGAGATCATTCTGCAACACCATCCGGATGTGCCTTTAGACCTGGAGGATAACCTGAAAGAGATCAGTCACGGACTCTGGGAAGGCAAGCTCGAAGCAGAGATTGAAGCCGGGTATCCCGGTACGCTGCATCAATGGCAACGATCGCCCGAAACGGTGCAGATGCCCGACGGTGAAAACCTCCAGCAAGTTTGGGAGCGGGCGATCGCGGCGTGGGAGCACATCGTCCAAACCGCAGCTAGCCGACCCAACCCAGGCACCACGATGGTTGTTGCCCACGATGCCGTAAACAAAGCGATTCTCTGCTACGTCCTCGGTCTTGATCCAGAGCATTTCTGGAACTTTAAGCAAGGCAACGGAGCCGTGAGCGTCATCGATTATGCAGAGTCATCTGATATCAAGCCTGTTCTGATGGCGATGAATATCACCGTTCACTTGTCGGATGGCATTTTGGACAAAACGGCGGCGGGAGCGCTGTAGGGTGAGGAGGCAGAAGGTAAAAGCTGATAGTTGACCGCTGACCGCTAAAAGCCGTCTTACTTAACGCGGCAACAAAAAATCTAGCTCAGTCGTGGGTTTCGACTCCGCTCAACCCACGACTGAGCGAGTGCCGCTCAACCCACGACTGAGCGAGTGCCGCTCAACCCACGACTGAGCGAGTGCCGCTCAACCCACGACTGAGCGAGT
>ENA-ORBV01000146-ORBV01000146.1-microbial-mat-metagenome-genome-assembly--contig:-NODE-146-length-147531-cov-8.099048_pt1 | contig 147531 bp, 109 predicted proteins | sample MGYA00237777_ERZ505514 | MGnify/ENA primary metagenome ERZ505514 (study PRJEB26160, sample SAMN06269048) | microbial mat metagenome | isolation source: Oligotrophic lake microbial mat | place...
CAGCCAGACCGTGGAAACCGGTAACCTTACCCCGCTTAGCCGGCTCGTCTTTGGACTGAAGGGCGCGGCTCCGGAAGTGACTGTCGAAATCAGCGATCTGCAGGGCCGCAAGGTTTCTTTTAAAATTCTGGGCATCGAACCCGGCCAGGAGAAATACTGGCAGATTCCGGTAAGCCTGCTTGATGCCGTGGATCTGGGCAGCATCACCCTGATTTTATTTCTCGTAGAGGGGCAGAACAGGCAGGGACGCCTGGCGATTAATTATCTGAAAGAACCGCAGATCATTCTGCCGTCGGAAACGCTCGCGCCTGCGGATCTGCTGCCTCTGCCTTCGGGAGAGATCGGTGCTCCGGTCCAGGTTTCCATTGGCCCGCAGGGTTCCGTCAATCTCGCTGCCGCCACTCCGCGCGGAGTTCAGGTGCAATACGGCACGGGAGATCCGGGCTGGGCGGGCGGCGGCCTCAGCTATGATAATTTCTCGACTCAGGGGCTCGAAAAAGCGGATCTCAGCAGTAGCCAGGCCCTGACTTTCGGAATCAAGGGCACGAGCGATACCTTGAAGTTTGAACTCATCGATACCGACGGCGGCAAGTTCACCATTCCGATCAAGAACATTTCTTCCACGGAGGAAAAAGTCTTCCGCATACCGGTTTCGCTCATCAAGGGAGTCAACCTGGCAAAAATCCGGCTCATGTACTTTATCGTCGAAGGGGCGGGGAAATCAGGCACTTTCGAGGTGAACCATATAGCGCCCGCTTTTGAACTCCTGCCCTCCGCGGTTCTCACGCCTTCGAGCATCGTGGACTTCACCACGCAGGGCACGGCGGGACCCACGGCGGTAGCACCCCAGGGTGCGGTTGCGAACGTGGCGGCTCTTCCCCGCGGCGTACGGATCGAGTTCGAGACGCGTGATAAAGGGTGGTCGGGCGGCGGCCTCAGTTTCGACAATTTCTCTACGCCCGGCGTGGAAACGGGAAATCTCAGCCTTTTTTCTCAGGTGACCTTCGGACTTAAGGGAACCGTTTCCAAAGTAAAGCTCGAAGTCATTGATTCGGCCGGAAACAAATCCACGGTGAACCTCGCGGGCATTCTCTCCGGCCAGGAAAAAGTCTGGGTTCTTCCTCTTACCCTTCTGCCGGAAGTGGACCTGACGAAAATCCGCCTCATTTATTTTATTATCGAAGGAAATAATCAGACAGGGAACCTCGAAATCACCACAAAGCCCGCCTAATCCGCTTATTGCCGTCAGCCAAATGCATTCCGTGCTTGAGCCGCAGGACCCGAAACGTTAAAATCTCCTCCTGGCAAGGCGCTTCCTCCCCCGCGCCGGCTCACTAACAAAGGAACAGCACATGAATACTTGCCTCAAAGCGTTAATCTGTTCACGGAAATCTTTCGGTTTAATTCTTCGTACTTTTTTCACGGTTCTCACCGCCGGTTTTCTCACCGCAGGCTGCGCCTCGGTTAATCCCTTTGTCCGGGACTTCAATATCGTCCCGATTCCCCAGGAGCAGGAACTGGGCACGAAGATGCAGGCGCAGATCGCGCAGCAGATGAAACTGGTCCAGGGTACCTCGATGAACAAGCGGGTCGACGGGATCGGGGGAGCCCTCGTGAGCCAGCTGCCCCAGAAGTTTTTTGCTTACCAGTTTCACGTGGTGGAAGACAAGTCGCTCAACGCCTTCGCGATCCCGGGGGGCGATATTTACGTTCACAGCGGCCTTATTTCCGCGGCCTCGGACGCCGAGCTTGCGGGCGTGATCGCCCACGAAATCGGGCATGTCTACGAAAGACATCCGGCCAAAGCAATGTCGCGGGCTTATGGTCTCCAGTATCTCGCCGGCATGGTCGCGCCCCAGAACGCGGGAAAAGTCCAGCAGCTGGCGCTCCAGTTCGCGGCCGGGGGTATTTTGAACAAGTACGGACGAGACGACGAAACCGAGGCCGACGAAGTCGCCTACTATCTCATGAAAAAGACGAGCTATCCGCCTTCGGCACTCATTACTTTTTTTCAGAAACTCCAGGGCGCGAGCGGAGGCGCGGGAGTTCCGGCGTTCCTCAGTTCCCATCCGCCCACGCCCCAGAGAATCCAGCATTTGAAAGACCTCATCGCCCAGGATACGGGCCAGAAGAGATACGGTCTTTAAATACAGCGGGAGTTTTTTTGAGCGCGACAGGTTTTTTATACGACGAACGCTATCTCGAGCATCTTTCTGGCGAGGGGCATCCGGAATCTCCCGCGAGGCTGACAAAGACGGTCGAATTTCTCGAAAAACAGGCGTGGTTCAAAGAGCTCCATTCTCTGACGCCGAGACACGCCGAAGAAGAGTGGCTGGTCTCAACACATTCGATGGATTATCTCAACCGCGCCCGCAAGGCCTGTGAAGACGGCTATTCCTATCTCGATACGCCGGACGTCGGCATTTCGGAAAGGTCTTTTGACGCGGCCCTGCTTGCCGCGGGCGGCGCGCTCGAACTCGGAGACAAATTAATCAAAGGTGACATTAAAAACGGTTTCGCCCTGCTCCGCCCGCCCGGCCATCACGCCGAGACGGAGTTTGCGATGGGTTTCTGCCTGATCAATAATATCGCCGTCCTCGCGCGCTATCTCCAGAAGCGCCACGGTCTGGAAAAAATCTGCATTCTCGACTGGGACGTACACCACGGCAACGGAACCCAGCATACATTTGAAGCTGACCCCTCCGTTCTTTTCGTCAGCCTACATCAATTTCCTTTTTATCCGGGTACGGGCAGCGCGTGGGAAACGGGTACGGGAAAAGGGGAAGGCGCGACACTTAACTGTCCCATGCGCGGAGGTTCGGCGGATACTGATTACGAGAACGCATTCCGCACAGTCATTCTTCCGAAGGTCGACAGTTTCAAACCCGACGCCGTCCTCATTTCGGCGGGTTTCGACGCGCATTACTCGGACCCGCTCGCGAATATTAATTTGAGTACGGAATTTTACGGATGGATGACCGAACGGATGCTCGAAGCCGCGGATAAACACGCGGGCGGAAAACTGCTTTCGCTGCTCGAGGGCGGTTACAATCTCGATTATCTGCCGCGCTGTATCGCGCTGCACCTGCAGAAACTGGCCGGGGTCCCGGTCATCAAGGAGATTGCATGAAATTTACCAGGCTCGAGATTCCGGATATTGTACTTATCGAACCCTCTGTTTTCGGAGACAAGCGGGGGTTTTTTTACGAGTCTTTCCGCGCGGACCGTTTTGCCGAGAACGGCATCAGCGCGCGCTTCGTCCAGGACAACCACAGCCGTTCCGGAAAAGGTGTCCTGCGTGGACTTCATTTTCAGAAGCCGCCCAAAGCTCAGGGGAAACTTGTCCGGGTGGTTAAAGGTTCTGTCTACGATGTTGCCGTCGATATACGGAAAGAATCTAAAACCTTCGGGCGTTATGTCGGTATCGTGCTGAGCGAAGAAAACCGGCGCATTATGTACGTGCCGCCGGGTTTTGCCCATGGCTTCTGCGTGCTCGAAGACGACACGGAATTTCTCTACAAGGTGACGGATGTTTATTCGCCCCAGGATGAAGGCGGCGTGATCTGGAATGATCCCGATCTCGGGATTCCCTGGCCGGAGGTCGGCATGGATTACGTATTCTCCGAGAAAGACAAGCACTACCCGCGGCTGAAAGATCTCGATTCGCCGTTCTAAGTAGACGAACATAAGTATTTGGTTATTGTCATCTTGAACGCAGTGAACGATCTTATGCCACAGCCGGAGATTCTTCGTTTCACTCAGAATGACAGATGCACTGTTACTTAGACGTCGGCGCCCGGCTTGGCGAGATTGATGATTTTCTGAATGAGCTGCGGGTAGTCGACGCCCGCCTTCTTCGCGGATTCTGCGAAGTCCTCGTCGCTGGATAGAATGGGATTCGGATTCGCTTCGATAAACACGACTTCACCCTCTGAGGTCAGCCGCATATCCATCCGGGCGTAGCCCCTGATCATCAGCAGCTGATAGATTTTCTTTGAGATCTTTTCGAGCTCGCCCTGCGAGCCGTTCGGCAGGAGACCCGCGAACTGATTTCGGATGCCCCATTTCTTCCGGTACGTTTCATCCCACTTTGCTTTATAGCTCGCGAATCGCGGCTCGTCTTCCGGAACTTCATGAAACCTGAGTTCCCGCACGGGAAAGGCTTCCAGCCGTTTGTTCCCGATGACGCCAACGTATAATTCCCGTCCTTCGATATATTCTTCCGCGATGACGTCCTGTCCCAGCGTCTGATGGATGTAGCTGACCCGTTCCCGGAACTGCTGATCGTTTTCCACGAAAGAAGACTGGGCGATACCGATCGAGGCTTCTTCTTTGAGCGGTTTCACGAAAATGGGGAAGTTGAGGCGCTTCGGCCTGTGAATCCGGCGGTTTTTCGGCAGGATCACGAAATCGGGCACGCGGATGTGGTGAAACTTCAGGATCTTTTTCGCAAGGCCCTTGTCCTTGCAGAGCGTCAGTCCCGTGGGCCCGCAGCCCGTAAAAGGTATGCCGGTCAGCTTGAAGAAAGACGCGATATCCCGGTCATGCGAAGCCTCGTTATTGAAACGTTCCACGAGATTGAAGATGACGGACGGCTCAAACTGTTTGATCTTTTCGCAGATGAGCTCCGTGTCGTCGAAGACGCCGAGCGTCGCGCACGTATGACCGAGGGATTTTACGGCTTCGATGACGTGGGCTTCCGTCGCCCAGTCAGGTTCCTTGAACCGTTCCGTAAAGTCCTGATCGAGAGTGGCGGGTCCGTCGCTGTTAAAAACCACGAGGACTTTTTCTGTTCTCATTTAGAGCGTTTAAACTTTCCGGTGAAAAGGTGGTTGCTGATCAGCGTCGTGATATAGGACGCCACTTGAAAGCCTGTATCATTATCGCCTTTCCGGACATATAAATTGAGTTCGTTACAGCGGGGGATGAGATTGCGCATGAGCTGGTCGGCCGTATATCTTTTTTCGTTGGTCCAGAAACAGACGGCTTTGAGGATGCTGTCGTAATTCCGGCGCAGGTAGCGGGAGGCTTTTTCATCGCCGCGTTCTTCGGGCTTTGAGGTAAAAAGCCGGGTGAGGTCCCGGTCGTAAAAATCGGGATAATCTTCCTCGTAGATTTTTTTCTTTCGTTTGTAATAGGTAGAGAGTTTGATCGCGAGGCCGGAAACTTCCTTCGCTTTAAGCGGCGGCGTATTCGCAGGAGCGCGCCCCTCGAGCGACTTCATCAGGCTGTCCACATAGGACAGCTTTTCGAGAGCCCCTTTCCAGTTCCGGTATCTTTTCCTCCAGTCGAAGCCCGGCTTCAGCCACACGGCGAAAGTTTCCGCGAAGTCTTCGTCAGGATGGCTTTGCGCGTACCAGTTTTCCAGATGGACTACATAAGAGCGGCTGTAGGGTTTGGGATCGTAGGTTTCGGTATCGTATTCCTGCGACGACAGCCCGAACAGCTTACGCCAGCGCGTTTTTTTATAAAGGCCGTAGGCGTAGGAATAGGCGTGGGCCGTCTCGTGGCGGATGAGTTTCATGAATTCGGAAACCGTGCCTCCCTCGACTTCTAGCATCGTGGTACGTTCCATCCGGCGCAGACGCGGGTCCGAGAGATAAAAAGGAATGCCGATAGCGGGGATGCCGACGGGGACGAACCACTCATCGGCCAGAAAACAGGCGGGGTGAAAAACCAGTCCTTTCGCGTTGAGTTCTCCGTAAAGCCGCCGGATCAGAGGCTCAAGGGCCGTGTGTTCGATTTCAAGGCCGAACTCGGTAATCCTCTTCTCGAGCAGCTGCGAGTCTTTCAGACTGCGCCAGGGCTTTTTTTCCATGGGGAGGAGTATACAGGCAGAGGCGGTGCGGCCGTACGACTTTTTAGTCTTTCAGTGCGGCAGAAAGCACCTGCCCGATGGAAGCGTGGATCACCAGGGCTGCCAGGGCATCGAGCGGGGTCGGCTCATGGTTGATGATAACCAGTTTCGCTCCGGCGTTACAGGCGTAACGGGGCATGCTTGCCGCGGGTTCCACGATCAGGGTCGAGCCGGCGCATATCATCAGGTCTGCTTTCTGGGCGAGGTCAACGGACGCGCTCAGGACTGCGGGATCGAGGGCCTGGCCGAACGAAATCGTATTGGGCTTGAGCAGCCCGCCGCAGGGTAGACAGAGGGGCGCTTCTTCCCCGGCCAGCAGGCGGTCATAGGCGTGGTCGAAATGTTTCACCGCGCCGCAATGGAGGCAGATGACTTCGAGGTTGGTGCCGTGCAGTTCAAAGACCCGCTCACTGCCTGCTTTCCGATGGAGACCGTCGATATTCTGCGTGATGACGCCGAGGCATTTTCCCGCCTTTTCTAGTTCTGCCGCGGCTTTATGGCCGTCTGAGGGTTCCGCATTCCGGATCGTTCCGTACATATCTTTTTTCCGGCGCCAGTATTCTTTTCTTTTCTCTTCGTCGTACGTGAATTCCTGGATCGTGACGGGCTGATAGCGCTGCCACAGGCCGCCCTGGGAACGGTAATCGGAAATCCCGCTCTCGGTTGAAATGCCCGCGCCCGTGAAAAAAACGATCCGCCGGCTGTCCCGGATGAGACCCTTTAGCGCCAGAATTTTTTCGTCGGTATGCCCGGTCATATGTGCCATAATACCAGAATTATTCTCACATCCGGTCATCTTGCAGCGTACGAGAAGGAATTATTATGTCCGAAGAATTTGAAAACAGCTGGCCTTACCTTACAAAAGAAATCCCGCCTATCGCATTTACGATCAAAACCATCCCGGAAGATTTCGAAGTCGAGGAAATCCCTGCCTACGAACCATGCGGGAAAGGCAATCATCTTTACCTCTGGATCGAGAAGAAAGGCATCCCCACTCACGAAGCCGTGCGACAGATTTCGAAGGCCGCCAACATCAGCCGCAAGCAGATCGGCGCCGCCGGTCTCAAGGACGCAAGGGCCTTAACCCGGCAATTTATCAGCCTCGAAGATTATCAGGACGCCGGGCAGAAGCTGCACGACGCCACGCTTCGTAACATCAAAATTCTCTCCATGGCGCGCCACACCAACAAGCTGAAAACCGGCCACCTGAAAGGCAACCGCTTCAAATTGAAACTCCGTGAGGTTGATCCGTCGCGCTGGGATGATTTCGAAAAGGCAGTGGCTTTTCTGACCAGCCAGGGCATCCCCAACTTCTTCGGGTCTCAGCGTTTCGGCATGCGGGGTGACACCTGGAAAATCGGCCGGGCCCTGCTCGAAAATAACGAGAAGCTTTCGGCGAATTTGATTGCGGGAATGCCCGAAGATGGCGACACGGGCGCGATTCTCCTCGCTCGCCAGCTTTTTGAAAAAGGTGAATTCGCGGAATCCGCCCGCATGTGGCCGCGCCAGTTCAACCACTGCGTGACGCTTGCAACCGCGCTCGCGAAGAACGGAGGCAATTTTAAAAAAGGCCTCTACCAACTCGACAGAAAAATCCTGCGCTTTTATATCTCTTCGTTTCAGTCCTGGATCTTCAACAAGATTCTGGCCCGGCGGCTCCATGAACTCGACAGCGTTCGTAAAGGTGATTGGGCGCACAAACATGTTAACGGCGCGGTTTTTCTCGTGCAGGACGAAGAAGGCGACAGCGTCCGGGCGAAAGACTTCGAGATCTCGGCCACGGGTCCTCTCCATGGAAAGAAAATGCGCAAGCCGGAAGGTTATCCCGCCCAGGTGGAAAGGGATGTTCTCGCGGAGGTGGGCGTCCAGGAAGCTGCCTTTGCCGGACATTTTCTCCGCTGCATGGGTGACAGGCGGCCGCTCAGGATCAAGGCCTCGGAAGTGACGATGGGTAAAGGCACGGATGAACACGGGTTCTATTTCGAGGTTTCTTTTGTTCTGCCTTCGGGCGCTTACGCGACCGTTTTTTTGAGGGAAATCGCGAAAGATCAAATGATCGATGCCAGTGACAGGCCGTCAAAAGCAGGGGAACCCGCGGTGGTTTTGGAATCTTCAGCGGGAGAAGCTGATGACCTTGAGGATGATGAAGAGTAGGTTATAAAAGATTCCGCAGAAACTACGGAGCCAGGCGTTCCCGGGTCCAGCGCGTTCCCTTTTTACGATAAAGCAGCCTGTCGTGCAGACGGCTGGGCCGCCCCTGCCAGAATTCGAAGCGCTCAGGTGAGAGAACGTATCCGCCCCATTCTTTCGGGCGCGGAACTTTGCCGTCCGCAAATCGTTCCTGTAATTTTTCGTAGGTACTTTCCAGCTCTAGACGGTTTTTAAGGACGCTGCTCTGATTCGCGAGATGGGCCTGCACCTGATAAGCGCGGGGCCGTGAGCGGAAATAGGCGTCAGAGACCGCCGCAGAGGCTTTACGGGCTATTCCTTCGATCCGAACCTGCCGTTCCGTGACCGGCCAGTAAAAGAGGAGGGCCGCGCGCGGCTGTTTCTTCAAGGCCTGTCCTTTCGGACTGTCATAATGCGTAAAGAACACGAATCCTGCCGAAGAAAAATCTTTGAGCAGAACGATGCGCGCTTCCGGCTTTCCGCCGCTTCCTGCCGTTGCAAGAGTCATCGCGTTCGGCATGGGCGCACCCGACTCGACCGCTTCGCCGAACCAGCGGCGGAAAAGAATCAACGGATTCAGGGATGCGGACTTTTCTTCGAGGTACTGCCCTGAATAATCGTAAAGAAGCTTTGAAGGTTTTTGGGTCATTCGGGATCTCTTTAGGCCGCAGATCATATCATGGAAGGCCTGGCGCGATATAGCGGCTTTTCCTCGGGCTTTCCTGCCGGCCGCCAAAGTTAGCGTTTCAAAAAAAACCATCTCTGCTATAATCTGCGCGGTTTAAAGAGATCGGGAAAGGCTTCGTTTGAAGATTCACATTACAGCGAAACCTAATGCGAAGAAAAATGAGGTCGAGAAAATCGACGAGACCCATTACAAGGTTTCCATAAAGGCTTCTCCTAAGGAAGGCCGGGCGAACGAGGCGGTGATCGAAGCCCTTCACGAGTATTTCCGCCGGCCCCGCTCCAGCATTTCCATTGTTTCAGGCCTCTCATCCAGGCATAAAGTCATCGAGATCAACTAGCACGGGAATTTGCATGGCACAGGTCTGGTTATATTCCATCGTCAGCGTCCTCATCATCAGCGCGACTTCTTTTGCGGGCGTGCTCACTCTCGCGCTCAATCAAAAGAACCAGAAAAGAATAGTGCTCTATCTCGTCAGCTTCGCGGTCGGCGGTTTGTTCGGCGACGCCTTCATTCATATTCTGCCGGAGGCATTCGAAACCCTGGGAGCCAATCTCAAGACTTCGCTCCTGATCGTTTCCGGCATCTTTATCTTTTTTCTCCTTGAGAAATTCCTCCGCTGGAGACACTGTCACGTGGTTGAGGGCGAAGAGCACATCCATCCCGTGGCGATGATGAATCTCGTCGGTGACGCCGTCCACAATTTCATCGACGGGATGATCATCGGGGTGAGTTATTCCGTCAGCATTCCTATCGGCATTACGGCGACCCTCGCTGTCTTTTTCCACGAAATTCCGCAGGAAATAGGGGATTTCGGAGTTCTCGTGCACAAAGGCCTGAGCCGCAGAAAAGCGCTGCTTTTTAATTTCCTTTCCGCGCTCGCGGCTCTGGTGGGCGTGGTTGTCGCCCTTACTCTTGGGAACGCGGTAAGCGGTTTCTCGGCCGCCCTTCTTCCCATGACTGCCGGCGGTTTTATCTACATCGCGGGGGCGGACCTCATCCCTGAACTGCATCACGACGCTGACCCCAAAACTTCCTTTATCCAGCTCATCATGATCGCCCTCGGTATCGGCGCGATGGCGGCGCTGACTTTTCTGGAAGTCTGAGTTTTCGGAGGCATCATGGAAGCCATTCTTTTCCTTTCTCACGGCAGCCGCTCAGAGGAATCGAGGCGGGAAAATGCGGCGATGGCCGGAGTAATCCAGGAGAAAACAGGTTTCCCTGTGGTAGAATACGCCTTTCTCGAAGCCTCTGAGCCTGGCATCCCGGAGGGAATCAAGCGCTGCGCGGAAAAAGGGGCGACTCGAATTACGGTGCTTCTCAACTTTCTGAATTCAGGCCGGCATGTCCTTCAGGATATTCCGGTGATCCTGGAAGCAGAGAGAAAAAAATACGCTGGAATCGAAATTATCATGACTCCTCCCGTCGGTACGCATCCCCGCATCGCTGATCTCTTCTCGGATCTGGTTGAGCGGACGCGGAGCCGGGAACGCTGAGACGCTCTCTCAGGAAAGGCATAAAATGACCGCTACGAACAAAGAAGAAGGCACGACCGAAAGAATTCATAATTTCAGCGCCGGGCCGTCGGCCATACCGCTCGAAGTTCTCGAGCAGATCCGCGATGAACTTTTTAATTGCTCAGGGAGCGGCATGTCGGTCATGGAGATGAGCCATCGCTCGAAAGAGTTCGACGAGATCATCGAAACCGCGGAATCCGGTCTGCGCCGTCATCTGAACGCGAGCGATGACTACGCCGTGCTCTTCCTTCAGGGCGGCGCCAGCTTTCAGTTCGCCATGGTCCCCGCCAATATTGCGCTAAAAGACCGGCCGGTCGATATGATTCACACCGGCATCTGGACGGGAAAGGCGATGGAAGAGATTCCCAAGTTTGCGAAGATGAATGTCGCCGCGTCCACTGAATCGATAAAATTCAGCCGGTTACCGAGACCTGATGAAATGAAATTCTCATCGGACGCATCGTATGTTCATCTATGCTCGAATAACACGATCGCCGGTACCCAGTGGAAAGAGTTTCCGGCAGTCGGAAGCGCGCCGATTGTGGCGGACATGTCGTCCGATATTTTGTCGAGGGCGGTTGATGTCTCGAAATTCGGTCTCATCTTCGCCGGCGCGCAAAAGAATCTCGGTCCCGCAGGCGTGTGCGTTGTCGTGATCCGCAAGGACCTGGCCGAACGCGCTTCGAAGGATCTTGCCACGATGATGCAGTACCGCACGCACATCGAGAACGGTTCGCGTTACAACACGCCGCCCACGTTCGGTATTTACGTGATCGCGCTCACCATGAAATGGATCGAGAAGCAGGGTGGGGTCCAGGCGCTTGAGAAACGTAATAACGCCAAGGCCGCGTTGTTATATGACGCCATTGACTCGACGGGATTTTATTCCTGTCCCGTCGAAAAGAAAGACCGCTCTGCCATGAACGTTGTTTTCCGTCTCAAAAACGGGGATGAAACGCTCGAGAAAAAATTCGAGAAAGAAGCCACGGCGGCAGGGCTCAGCGGGCTAAAAGGCCACAGGCTGGTGGGCGGGCTGCGCGCATCGATTTATAACGCGTGTCCCGAAGATTCCATCCGCGCTCTCATCGACTTCATGAAAGAGTTCGAGCGCAAGAACGGCTAGAGCAAGCCCCGGATTAATTATTTCTCCGACGGCGCCGGATCGGGCGGCAGTTCCGGTTCGGCGATGGGTTCCCAGTCACCGTCGAGAGCTTTCAGGAAAGAGACGAGGTCCGCTTTTTCCTCGGCGGTGAGACCCAGCTTTTCCATCTTGGGATCCAGCCATGGGTTGGGTTCTCCGCCCACATCGTATAATTCCACGACCTCTTCCAGAGTTTTTACACTCCCGTCATGCATGTAGGGAGCGGTTCTCGATATATCTCTCAGAGTCGGAGTTTTAAAAGCGCCCCTGTCTTTTTCCTCTCCCGTTATCACAAAACGCCCCAGGTCCGGATTCTCCTTGCCGGTTCCCACTCCAAGATTATGGAAAAGACCGTCCGTAAGATTAAAACCCACGTGGCAGCGGGTGCAGAGCGCTTTGCCTTCGAAGAGTTTAAGACCGCTTTCGGCGGAAGCGCTGAGGGCGTCGATGTCGTCGGCATATACATAACGGTCCCAGGGTGAGTTCCCGGAGAGAATCGTGCGCTCGAAGCTCGCGAGTGCCTGGGCGATGCGGTCGATCGTCACATTGACGTCGCCGAAAGCGGCTTTGAAGTAGGGTTTGTAGGCCGGTACGGCGTCGACGTTACGCTGCACGCCCTCGAGCGAATGCGCCATTTCGAGCGCGTTCGCCATGGGGCCCTTAGCCTGATCTTCAAGATTGGGCGAACGTCCGTCCCAGAAATGAAAATAACTGAAAGCCGAGTTGACGAGGGTCGGCGAGTTTCGTGTTCCCGTCATGCCTTTCACGCCTTTGGAGAGCGGCGAAGGGTCGGCAAACCCGGATTGAGGGTTGTGACAGCTCGCGCAGCTGATGGTCCGGTCCACCGAAAGACGCTTGTCGAAATACAGCATTTTGCCGAGATGAACCTTTTCCTCCGTCAGAGGATTGTCACCGGGAACAGTATAGGCATCCCCGTCGATACCCAGCGGAAACTTCACCTCGTATTTTTTCTCAGCCGCATCGAGCGCGGGCAGCATGCAGAAGAAAGCCGCAGTCAAGATTAGGTACTTCATAACGCTCCGTTAATAAATGTAATGATGACAAGACAGACTCTTGCGGTTTTGCCGGGCTTGTAGGAAAATGCGGCGTTCGCAAGAGGAGCCTATGATAATCAATTTTGAAACTTCGATGCCGCCTTTTTTTAGTTTTTTTCCGAAGTGGGAACGGGTCGCTTATGTGGGCGAGCCTCTGGACGGTGTCCGCGAATTTGAGGCTTCTGGTCCGGGCACGGGTATTAAAGAACGCCTGATTCTGTCGGAACTCGTTTTCGGCGACGACAAGGCCTTGTGGGAGTCGTGGAAAGAACTTTATACCTTTGCCATCAAAACGGCGGAGGCGTCGATTACAGGGACTTATGACCTGCAGCTCTTATGTCTCGGTCCGGAATCTTCACTCGGGAGTTTTCTTCCCCAAAACCTTGCCGCCCTGCTCGTCAATCAGGCGAGAAAACTGGCGCCTGGGGAACGTGTTTTTTTCTCTTACGCCTCGGGCTGGATGTCTTTTAAAAAACTCCTCCCGGGTGACTGGGGAAAGATTCGTTTCAGCCACAACGTGACAGTGTTCAATAAGGAGCGGAGCCAGCTCGGAGTATTCGTTAAAAAAATCCTGGAACATGTGGCAGCCCATGAAGAGCAGGTATGGATCGGGCTGCGGGACCTTTCCCGGGTAGCTCTCTGGAGGTTTGGAGAAGAACCACAGACGGAACGCTTGGGGAAGCATCTGAAAAAGCATGAGGACGCGATCGGAAAGAAAGTCAGGGCTCTTTACATCCTTCATAATGACGAGGTTTCCGACGTGGCGGGTCAGTTCGGGATTAAAACGAGCGGAAGCTAGGCTTTTTTGTCCCGAAGCTCGGTGCGTTCGACGAGATAGGCGAGAACGTCCTTAATCGAAATGATGCTTAACGGCGCGCCGTCAGCCGCGAGCACGGGAAGATGGCGGAAACCGCCAAGCGACATCTTATTGACCGCGGCCGCGATGGGGTCTTCGGCTTTCACAAACTCCGGGTTCGGAGTCATAATATCCTGTACCTTGACCTTTGAAAGATCTTCGTACTTTCCAGCCACTTCGTTCAGGAGCGTGCGCTGGCTTAGGATTCCTACCAGCTTTTTCTTCTGGTAAATAAGAACGCAGTCCTTCTTTTTCTTCTTCATAATACTGATCACCCGCGAAATTGGATCCGTGCTGCTCGCCACCAGGAGATCTTCACCCGTAAGCAGTGAAGACACCGGCGCCACCATAAAAGCCATCTGAAGGATGTCGTCTTTTTTCGGGCGGGGAAGGTCCCTCTGCATGAGCGTATAAAGACACTGCTCACAGCGGTCTGTGCCTTCGATATTCTCGAAATTGCAGGAGGGACATTTGATTTTCATGGTTAATTGACCGTCCAGGTTTCGCGTCCGTAGACGAGATCTTTGATACTGCCCTTGCCCTTTTTCTTCATGGAATCTTCGACCTGCGCGTTAAGCATCTCTTCATAGGTCGGCCTCGCGATGGCGCGGAACACGCCGAGCGGAACCGGCATTTCGGGATACTTGAGCTGGGCGAGGAAATACGAATAGCCCGTATCTTCGTCTTTTTCGTTGTGGATCAGAAGATCGTCGGCGTTTTTTTCCAGCGTGAGGTCCACGATTTCGGGCTTGTAGCCCTTGATCCGCAGCGCGCGGTCTTTTTTCTTGCCGAAGGTCAGGGCCTTGTCGTGTTCGAGATAGACGGCCCTGTCGTCGCGCGTTTCGCGGCCCGTAACTGGCGCGAAAGCTTTGTCGTTGAAAATAATGCAGTTCTGGTAGACCTCGATGAAGGACGTGCCTTTGTGCTGCATCGCGCGTTCGAAAACGTAACCCATGTGCTTGGGGTCGCTGTCGACCGTTCTCGCGACGAAGGTCGCTTCAGAAGCCAGAGCGATCGAAATAGGATTGATCGGATAATCAATCGAACCCTGCGGCGTCGACTTCGTGACCTTTCCGGATTCGGAGGTCGGCGAATACTGGCCCTTCGTGAGACCGTAGATACGGTTATTGACCAGAACGATATTCACGTTCATGTTGCGGCGCATGACGTGAATGAGATGATTGCCGCCGATGCTGAGCGCGTCGCCGTCTCCCGTGATGACCCAGACCACGAGGTCGGGGTTGGCCGACTTGAGTCCTGAGGCGATCGTCGGAGCGCGTCCGTGGATCGTGTGGAACCCATAAGTGTTCATATAATAGGGGAAGCGGCTCGAGCAGCCGATGCCGGAGACAAATACATATTTTTCGCGAGGGATGGAAAACTGCGCGAGCGTACGCTGCATGACAGCGAGGATGGCGTAATCACCGCAGCCGGGACACCAGCGTACTTCCTGTCCTGATTCAAAATCTGCTTTTACGAAAGGCAATTTTCCTTCGGGTTTGGCTGCGTTCTCTGTACTCATAAGTGTTTTGAGATCTCCTCTATAAGTTCCTGGGCTTTGAAGGGCTGTCCCTGCATTTTGTGATAGCCCGTAAAGTTGCGGCCGGGGAACTGGTTTCTGAGCAGCATCAAGAGCTGGCCCATGTTCAGTTCCGGTACAAGGATCTTTTCGAATCGGGCTAGCATATCGCCCAGGTTCCTGGGAAAGGGATTCATGTAAGTAAGCTGGGCGTGGGAGACTTCACGGCCTTCCCCCCTGAGCGATTCGATGGCCTGATAAATAGGACCAAACGTGCCGCCCCACCCAAGGACGAGAAGCTTTCCGGAATCGGGCCCGTGGACTTCGATGAGAGGAATGTCATTGGCGATCCGGCGGATCTTTTCCGCCCGGTAATTGATCATTTTCTGATTGTTGTCGGGGTCATAACTTACATTGCCGGTGAGGTCAGCCTTGGAAAGGCCGCCGACTCTGTGCTCGAGCCCTGGCGTTCCGGGAAGGGCCCAGGGACGCGCCAGCGTAACGGGATCGCGCTTATAAGGAAGAAACGGGCCGTCGGTACCGGCTGTCGGATGGGTAATTTTAATCGCGGGAAGTTTATCAAGGTCGGGCAGCTTCCAAGGCTCCGCGCCATTTGCGATGTTTCCGTCTGAGAGATAGACGACCGGCGTCATATACTTTACCGCGATTCGCACCGCTTCAACCGCCATGTCAAAGCAATCAGAAGGTGTTTTTGGTGCGAGTACACAGATGGGAGATTCTCCATTGCGGCCGAACATGACCTGAAGAAGATCCGCCTGTTCCGTTTTAGTCGGCATACCCGTGCTCGGACCGCCTCGCTGGACGTTCAGAACGATGAGGGGAAGCTCAGCCATAACAGCAAGGCCCATCATCTCGGATTTAAGACAAATGCCGGGGCCGCTCGTTCCCGTGACGCCGATCTGGCCGCCGAACGAAGCGCCGAGAGCGACTCCGCAGGCCGCAATTTCGTCTTCAGCCTGGAAGGTCTTCACGCCGTAATGTTTGTAAGCCGCCAGAATATGCAGGATCGAGCTCGCCGGCGTGATGGGATAAGAACCGTAAAAAAGAGTTTTTTCAGCGAGGTATGCAGCGGTTACAAGACCGATGGCCGTCGCTTCGTTGCCCGTGATCTTTCGGTAAACGCCGGGCTCGAGTTTCGCCTTCGAGATTTCGTACTGGACCGGAAGCTGTTCGGTAATGTCCGCGAAATTGTAGCCCGCTTTCACTGCTGCGACGTTCGCTTCCGATATCTCAGGCCGTTTCGAAAACTTTTTCTGGATCCAGGAGATCGTGTGGTCCATTTTTCGGCTGTAGAGCCAGAAAAGCATGCCGAGCGCGAAAAAGTTTTTGCAGCGTTCGACTTCGGAAAGTTTCAGGGGATGGTCTTTGAGAGCGTTCTTCGTCAGTTCCGAAAGAGGAATTTTCAGGACCTGATAGTCAATGAGCGTGTTGTCTTCGAGCGGGTTCGAAGTCCAGCTGGCTTTGCGGAGAGAGTTCTCGGTGAAGACACTCTCATTAACGATGATGAGTCCGCCTTTTTTCACGTTCGGAATATTCACTTTGAGCGCCGCCGGATTCATGGCGACAAGTACGTCGGCCTGGTCGCCCGGCGTAAAAATGATGGATTCCGAAAACTGGATCTGGAAGCTGCTGACGCCGGGAAGGGTGCCTGCGGGGGCGCGGATTTCGGCCGGAAAATCCGGCAGTGTCGCGAAGTCATTTCCCATGGCTGCGGCCGTATCGGTAAACTGGTCGCCGGTCAGCTGCATTCCGTCGCCGGAATCGCCCGCAAAGCGGACGGTTATCGAAACGGATTTTTCAACGCTCTTTTTCATAGTCGACATTAATTATCCACCTTCACGTGATTGCATAATTTGGTCCAGATTGGGAGGTAAGTTATAAATTTCAGTAGGATAAAAGCCGGCCAGGTAACGTACCAGGGTCCTGACCGAAATAACGTTCACGAGTTCCTGTTTGCTGTTTACGAGCGGCAGATGGTAGACGTCGCTTTTAACCATGAGCACCATGGCCTGAAAAACAGTATCGTCAGGTGAAGCTATCGGAGGCGCTGTATTCATAAATTCGCTCACTGGGGCGTCCCACTTGATGTTCTCACCGAGAATCTTGCGGGTGACATCTGTCTCCGTGAAAAGACCTGTCAGCTTGCCGCGTTCGGCGATGATGACATAGCCCGCCTTGTTTTTCTGCATGAGGATGATGGCGTCTTTGACGGACATGGAAGGGGGGGCTTGCACCAGTCTCGGATTGATGATCTGGGAGATCTTCCGGGCTTTTAATTCTTCTTCTACCTGACGAGGAGCCATTCGGGACGACCAGTCTGATTGAAAACCCGCCATCTGTACAAGGTCTCCGTTAAAGCAATTACTGCGGAGGAGGTGAACAGTGAACGGGTAAGGAAATTAATAAATATAACGGACGACATTATAGTAGCAAACGTGTCAAAAATCAAGCGGAGGGTTTCGGGTTTTTGCATTAAACCGTATTTCGTGAACGTAATGGCAGTTGAGTGTATGACTTAAGAGTTGCTTTGCTGAGGATTATATCATACTTTGCTTTGATATTTCAGTCTGGTGGGAAAAAAGTTTATTATTGAGTAGAAGCGCGCCCGGAAAGATTCATGAGAAAATTGACCCATCAAAAACTTGTCGAGCGCCAGGCCGCCGTTAAAGACCTGACTCTTCCTGTAACGGTCCTGCTGAATGACGTACGAAGTCTTTATAACGTAGGCTCTGTTTTTCGAACTTCTGACGGGGCCGGCGTGGAAAAAGTCTGGCTCTGCGGGATTACGGGTTTCCCTCCCGCCGCCCAGATCACGAAAACGGCCCTGGGCGCGGAAAACAGCGTGGCCTGGGAATATCATCCGGACGCCTGTGCCGTCATTCGAAAGTTGAAAGAAACCGGCTATGAGATTCTTTTGCTCGAGCAGACAGAAACCAGCCTTCCTTACGACGAATATCGTCCCGTGCGCCCTGTCTGCCTTTTGCTCGGTAACGAGATTACGGGCGTCTCTGACGAACTAGTGTCCCTGTGCGACGCGGCGGTAGAGATCGAAATGGCGGGGACAAAAAACTCTCTGAACGTCACGGTGGCTTACGGAATTCTCGTTTATCATCTTCGAACCTCTTTCAGAAAGCAGGACACAGTCAGGAGGCCGTCATGAGTCACGCGCTTATTCTTCAGAATGTTTCCCGGGAAGGGCCGGGCCTACTCGCGGAAGCTCTCCGGTTGAAAAATTTTACAGTTGAGATCTGCGATCTTGACGCGGGCGGCCCCATTCCACCTCTGGAAGGATTCAATCTCCTGATTGTTCTCGGCGGTCCGGACAGCGCAAATGACCAGAACGTTAAAATTCAGCAGGAGCTGGGCTTGATCCGCGACTGGATTCATTCCGACAAACCCTACCTCGGCATCTGCCTGGGACTCCAGATGATGGTCAAGGCGGCGGGCGGCAGGGTTGTCAAAGCGGTGCAGAAGGAACTCGGGTTTCATGATCCGGAAGGACTCGTCTATGAGCTCCTGCTCACGCCCGACGGCCGGAAAGATCCGCTTTTCAACGGACTGGCGGAACCCATTCCCGTGTTTCAGCTTCACGGCGAAACGGTAGAGCTCACGCCGGATATGGCGCTGCTTGCCCGCGGCGTGCATTGTCAGAACCAGGTCGTAAGGTATAAAAGAAATGTTTACGGGATCCAATGCCACATTGAAGTGACGAAAGATCTGCTGTCAGTGTGGGCGGACGAAGACGAGGACCTGCGGAATATGCCCCGCCAGAAGCTTCTGGATCATTACGCGGTCATTAAAGGTCCGTATCAGGAAACAGGTCTGAAGTTGCTTTCAAACTTTCTCGATGCCGTGATGACAACCCGAGTGGAGGCAGAAAATGAATCAAGGTGAAAGAATATTTCTGATCTGTATTATTATTCTCGTGGACGTGCTCATTTTCATGCTGCCCGTGACGGCTTTTTTCGCGGCTTATATTATAGGGTTCCGGCCGGTCTGGTTCCGTACCTGGATCGATAAACTTTACAGCGGCGAATAATGACAGAAATCAGCCTCCCCGCAGGCAGGGAAAAAATGAACCTTTGGCTGCAGCCGCGCCGTCTAACGACGGGTATGAAAGCCACCGTCCTGCTGTTGTTCTTTTTTCTTCTGGCGATGCCCGCCCGGGCGGAAATCGTAAAGTCTGCCCACACCGAGGCGGAACTTGTTTCCGAGACGACCGTTGTTCTCCCGGGGCAGCCTTTCTGGACCGCTCTCCGGCTCAAGATGGACAAGCATTGGCATACTTACTGGCGGAATCCGGGAGACTCGGGACTCGAAACGAGCATTGACTGGGATTTACCCGAAGGTTTTAAGGCTGATGCCATTCAGTGGCCGTTTCCCGTGAGACTCGATCTACCCCCTCTTGCAGTCTACGCTTACGAAGACGAAGTTTATCTCCTCACAAAAATCACGCCGCCCGAAAACCTCCCGCATGCAGAAGCCGTCGAAATCACAGCAAATGCGCGGTGGCTTGCCTGTGAAGTGAATTGCATACCCGGGCAGGGAACCTTCTCTCTGAAGCTCAGTTCTGGTGCCGTCGACAATGCCGGCACGGCCGAGACATTCGCCGCGGCGCGAGCCAGGCTGCCGCTCGCAGAAACGGAATGGAAAATCACAGCCCGCGCCAGCGACGATTTTATTCTCATTGAAGCAGTTCCCCCCGAAGACGCCTCTTACGTCCATTCGAAACTCGAGTTTTTCCCTTTTGACGGCGAAATCATCGCGCACGCCGGGAAACAAAAATTTTCTTCCTCTTCAGCCGGGGCAAAGCTGCTCGTTGCGAGATCCAGACTTAACACGGGTCAGCTTACTCTCATCGAAGGTATTCTCGTCTCAAAGGAAGGCTGGCGCGGAGAGGGTTCGGAAAAAGCCGTCGAGATCCGTCTTGAACCGGGAGTTCTCGAGAGCATTCCCGTTTTTCAAGACACGCCGCCCGGGATGCAGCAAAGCATAGGAATCGCACTTCTTTTCGCTTTTGTGGGCGGCATGATTCTCAACCTGATGCCCTGTGTTTTCCCAGTTCTGTCGTTGAAGATTCTCGGTTTTGTCGAACATTCGAGGCAGGGCGGCGGCAAGGCCTGGCATCACGGGGCTGCTTTTGCCGCGGGAGTGATCCTGTCGTTCTGGATTCTCGCGGGATCTTTGATCTTTTTCCGGGCCGCCGGAGAAGCGGTGGGATGGGGCTATCAATTGCAATCCCCTGTTTTTGTTGCGGCGCTCATCGTGCTTTTTTATCTGCTAGCCCTCAATCTGCTCGGCATCTATGAAATTGGCGTCTCGCTGACAGGGGCAGGCTCCCGGGCCAAAGCGTCAAAAAGCCTGGGCGGTTCCTTCTGGGGCGGGGTGCTCGCGACGCTGATCGCGACGCCCTGCACGGCCCCTTTTATGGGAACGGCCCTCGGCTACGCCCTGACGCGTCCCCCCGCCACGGCTTTCGCTATTTTCACAGCCCTCGGCCTCGGCATGGCGTTTCCTTACATGCTGCTATCTCTCTTTCCCGGAGTCGCCCGCCGCCTGCCGCGGCCGGGTCCCTGGATGGATAACCTCAAAAAGTTTCTGTCCTTGTTCCTGTTTGCGACCGTGGGATGGCTGATCTGGGTATTTTCTCTCCAGACGGAATCAAACGCTCTTCCGATGCTCAGCGCGGGCCTCCTGCTGGTCATGGCGGGAGCCCGGGTTTATGGAAAAAAATATCAGGCTGATTCAAGCGCTCCGGGAAGCCGGCGATTTCTCGTCATCGCCGCTGTGCTTGCCGTGTCCGGCGCCACGATTTCCCTTCTGAGCGCGGCTTTGAATGAAAGAACGAGTATGGCCGTCACAGAAGAAGATGGAAGCGGGCTTCAGTGGATTCCTTATTCTCCCGAAATCATCCCGCGGCTGAGAGAACAGGGCAGGCCCGTCTTTCTGGATTTTACAGCGGCATGGTGTTTGACATGCCATGTCAACGAGCGTGTCGCTTTGAACCAGAAAGAGGTCAAAAAGAAATTTCAAGAATATAATGTCGCGCTCGTGAAAGCGGATTGGACGAGCCGCGACGAGGCCGTTACCCGGGCCCTCGCTTCGTTTGGAAGGACGAGTATTCCTTTTTACGTCCTCTATCCATCGGGGAAGGGAACGGATTACCAGACTTTGCCCGAGATTCTTACTCCCGGAATCGTGCTCGAAGCGCTGGAAAAAATCGGCCGTAAATAAAATCACCTGTATTACAAAACGCGGATACCCGCATTCAAAAAAAGTGAGGAATAAAATGAAAAAATGGATGTTCTCTCTGGCTGTGACGGCGGCAGTAGTTTTTTACGCATCACCAGTTCTCCTGGCTCAGGTGAAGACGGGAGACGCTGCGCCCGCTTTCTCTTTACCCGATATCAAGGGCGGCGAACAGACGCTTGAAGCAAATAAGGGGAAGTTTGTCGTTCTTGAATGGATCAATCATGATTGCCCCTTCGTGCAGAATCACTACAGCAGCGGGAATATGCAGCAGCTCCAGGCCGAATTGACCGGAAAAGGAGCGGTCTGGTATTCGATCGCTTCGTCCGCGGAAGGTAATCAGGGGCATTTTGGCGCGGAAAAGTGGAATGAGTTGAGCGGGGAAAAAGGGTCGAAAGCGAGTGCCGTTCTTCTTGATCCCAAAGGGGAAGTCGGTAAAGCTTACGGCGCGAAGACCACGCCCCACATGTTCGTGATCAATCCGGAGGGAAAGGTAATTTACCAGGGAGCTATCGACAGCGTTCCTTCCGCCGATTCCAAAGACGTTTCCGGTGCCACGAACTATGTTAGGCAGGCATACGACCAGGCCTCGGCCGGTCAGGAAGTGAGCGAAGGCTCCACGAAAGCCTACGGCTGTTCCGTAAAGTACTAATTTAAATCTAAGGCGCCGGGCCCAAACGCCCGGCGCCTTATGCCGCAGCTTTTCAGGTCTTAAAGTATTTCAAGAAAGATGATTTATTTTGCTTCATTTTACATGTCCTCATTTGCCCGCCTCGCATTGTAATCTAGAAAATTTGGAGTTATCTTTTAGCTAGAGCCAGTGTGCTCAATGTTGTTTGACGGAGTAGGCCCCATGGCCCGCATCTGTATGCTGCTAGCAGTAATTTTTGTCGTGATTTCCGGTTGTTCGAGAGTCGACCGGAAAGGAGTTATGAGCCAGGAGCTCCCGCTAACTGTCGACGACCTCGCTGAAATCCGCGCCGGTGAACGCAACCATCAGGAAGTTCTTCTGCAATACAAATTCTACGACAGTCCCAGGATGGAGACCTATCTCAACACGATCGCCGCGGGCATTGCTGAGGTATCGACAAGGCCTAATCTTCCTTACCGGGTCGTGATTCTCGATGAAGACGAGGTAAATATGTTCGGCGGGCCGGGCGGATTTATCTACGTGACGAGCGGCTTGCTCAAATTTGTCGAATCTGAACCAGAGATCGCCGGGCTACTCGCCCACGAAATCGCGCACATTTCTCATTTCGATTACTCGAACATTCCTCATCTATCTAAAATGCAGACCGTCTACAAGGGAATGGTGCGCGGAACCGAGCTTGCGCGGGACAGCATAGGGACGTACGGTACGGCCGCTTATTATGGAGTGAAAGGGATCGGAAAAGTCGCGCCTTACATCGGCGGGCAGTTTGGGGCGGATCAGGAAATTATGGCCGATGAACTGGCGATCAAGTATCTGCAGAAAGCAGGGTATGACCCCCGGGGCCTGCAGAGCGCCGTAGAGAAGCTTGCTAAGGTAAAGAAAAGCGAAGTCGGGCGCTACGTAATCTATATGGATGTCCATCCGCCTTTTCAAGACCGTAGAACGGTGATGGCCGACGAACTGAGGAGTTATGACAACACGGAAGGGAGTATCGATGTAAAAGAAGACACGCTCAACGAGATGCGCCAGATGATGGTGAATACGCCCGATTCCATCCTTTTTGAATCCAAGCTGGAATTCGGAATGCATTCCGCAGATCCCGTCATGAGTCAAAATCAATCCAAGGATAACCTTCGAACCCCGCCTGACAGAAAGAGGCTTTGGCTTTAACTTCCTTTTCCAGGCATAATTTTCTTTGCAAGATAGGGGAACGCTGTTTATCATGTTTGCTAATCATGAAACTCTCAGACATTTATAGAAACAGCCGCCGCTCGTTTTCATTCGAATTTTTTCCTCCCAAGACGCCGGAAGGAGAGATTAAACTCTTCGACACAATCCGCGAATTAAAGGCCCTCAAGCCTTCCTTTGTATCCGTTACTTATGGCGCTATGGGTACGACGCGCACCAATACGCGCCGCATAGTCAGCCGTATCAAGCAGGAAATCGGTATCGAAGCTGCCGCTCACCTGACCTGCGTGACTCATACCCGGGAGGAAATGATCGAGATCCTCAGGGAGCTGAAGGAATTTGGTATCGAGAACATCGTAGCACTGCGCGGGGATATGCCTAAAGGAGAAACCGAGTTCAAACCTGTCGAGGGCGGATTTTCGTATGCCGGCGAACTCGTGCGGTTGATCCGGAATGATCCGGAATTTTCCTCCGCTTTCTCCCTCGCCGTCGCCGGATACCCGGAAGGCCACGTGGAATGCCGAAGCAAAGAACTCGACCTCGAGCATTTGAAGCAAAAAGTCGATTTCGGGGCCGACATCATTATTACGCAGCTTTTTTTTGATAACCGGGATTATTTTTCTTTTGTCGAAAGAATCAGACGGATGGATATTCATATTCCCGTTGTGGCGGGTATTATGCCGATCACTCACGGCGGCCAGATACAGAAATTTGCAGGCATGTGCGGAGCAAAGATACCGCAGGATCTTCTCACCCGGATGCAGAATCTGGGAGAGGATCAGTCCGCCGTCGAAGCTTTGGGAATCGAATACGCGACGAAACAATGCGAAGAACTTTTGAAGAGCGGGATCCCCGGAATTCATTTTTATACGCTGAATAAATCCAGAGCCACGAGAGAAATTTACAATAACCTCGGTCTTGCTGCAGGCAAACTTTCCTAAGCCGTTTCCTTTAAATATTCCGCCGCCATTGCGTCGGAACTCGGAACATCTCAAAGTTTGACACTTTGTGATCTGGTTATAAATCTATTAAAATCATTTTCTATCAAAAATCATCTTTTTTTACAAAACATGATCTGTATAATGTTTTTTAATTAGGGAAGTACCAGCAAAGATTCCTTTGTATAAACCCCGATACGAAAGGATCCGCTCCTTGAGCAACGTCAACCAGTTCAAAATGTTTTCCGTGGAAGAAGCGAATCAACTGCTTCCGTTTCTCAGTCAGCTTATTGCCCGCCTTCACACAAAGAAATTTGAAATCCTGAAGCGGGAAGTAGAAATCGACGCCATTGAACTTGTATCAGGCGTGAGGGAAGGCAAGCAGAATCCCGAGATCGAAAGCCGCCTCGAATCGTACGAGAGTGCGGTGAATGAGTTTTACAATATCATCGACGAGATCCATCACATGGGGTGTCTATTAAAAGACGTCGATACCGGTCTGGTTGATTTTTATTCCCTTCACAACGGCCGTGTGGTCTATCTTTGCTGGAAGCTCGGCGAGGACGGAATCTCGAGCTGGCATGAAATCGGACGGAGCTACATGCATCGGCAGCCCATCAGGGTCAAGTAACAGAAGTAAAGAGCCCTCCAAAACCATATGAAAATGCGAACCGAGAAAGATTCTCTTGGAGTGAAGTCCCTTCCCGCCAGCGTCCTCTACGGCATTGAAACGGCCCGTGCCCTCGAGAATTTCCCCATTTCCGGCGCACGGTTTCATCCGGATTTTTTTTGGGCCTTGGCACAGGTCAAGAAAGCCTGTGCCGCTGCTAATGCGGCACTCGGCCTCCTCGGCAAACGCCGCGGCAGTGCGATAATCCGGGCCTGCGATGAAATCATCCACGGAAAGCATTCCGAATATTTCATTACAGACGTGCTCCAGTCAGGGGCCGGCGTGTCTGCTCATATGAATGCCAATGAAATCATCGCCAACCGGGCTCTCGAAATTCTGGGAAAGAAGAAAGGGGACTACGGTTTTCTTCACGCTCATGACCACGTTAATATGGGGCAATCGACCAATGACGTTATTCCGACAGCGATGCGTCTCGCCGCCCTGAAACTTCACAGGCGATTCAATGAATCGGCGAAAGAGCTGGAAGGTGCCTTTAAGCGCAAATCGCGGGAATTCTCCCGCGTTATTAAAGCCGGGCGAACTCATCTGCAGGATGCCGCACCCCTGACGCTCGGGCAGGAGTTCGGAGGCTGGGGCAGGCAACTGCAAAAAAGCAGGCTCAAGGTCCTCGCGATGACTCAGGATCTATTTGAACTCGGAATCGGGGGCTCCGCGGTCGGTACGGGATTGAATACGACGCTGCAGTACAGGAAAAAAGTGATTCAAAACCTTCGGAGCCAGACGGGATTTTCCGTTAAAACTGCCCGGAATTTGTTCGAGGTCATGCAATCCGACGCTGATTTTTCAGGGCTTTCCGGCGGACTGCGCACATATGCCCTTTGCCTGATTCAAATCTCAGGTGATCTTCGTCTCCTTAGCTCGGGACCGAACACAGGATTTTATGAACTATTTCTTCCGCCCCGCCAGCCTGGCTCCTCTATCATGCCGGGAAAGGTTAATCCCGTCATGCCTGAAGCAGTGCAGCAGACAGCCTATCAGGTTCTTGGCTTTGACGCGGCGGTTAATGCGGCCGTCGGAGGCGGTCAGCTTGAGCTGAATGTCATGCGGCCGGTTATCGCCTACAATATCCTGCAGGCGCTTGAATGCCTGGCGAACGCATGCCGCGTTTACAGAACCCACTGCATCGAGGGTATCCGGGGTAACGAAGAGCGAATGCGCCGTTACGCCGAGGAAAGCTTTGGCATCGCAGCCGCCCTTAATCCTTACATCGGATATAGCCGTGCCGCCCTTTGCGTAAAGAAAGCCGCCGCATCCGGGAAGACTCTTAAAGAGGTTGTGATCGAAGAGGGGTTACTGAACCGGAACGAACTCGATAGAATCCTGTCCCCGGTTAATTTGACTCGGCCAAAAGCCAGATAAGCAAATGCCCTTTTACCAGGCCGAGCCAAAAGAGGTTTCCATTGAGTCTTAAAGAAGGAAAGAAAGCTCCGGCTTTCGATCTTCCCTCGACTGAAGGAAAAAATATCAGACTCGCCGATTTTAAGGGCAAGAGTAACGTCGTTTTATACTTTTACCCGAAAGATGACACACCAGGCTGTACCCAGGAAGCGTGCGATTTCCGCGACTCGAAGAAAGCGATGGATCTTTATAATACGGTTGTTTTGGGGGTAAGCCCCGATAGCCTTGAAAAGCACCACAGATTTGCAAAAAAATACGAACTACCCTTTACGCTTTTAAGTGATGAAGGAAAGGAAATGCTAAAAAAATATGAGGTTTGGAAGGAAAAATCCCTATACGGACGCAAGTATATGGGGGTTGAGAGATCGACAATCATTATTGATAAGGAAGGAACGATCCGGAAAGTCTTTCCGAAAGTAAAAGTCGGTGGCCATACCGAGGAAGTTATCGAAATTATCAAAAATCTGTCATAATTGGGGCAGGCCAAATCCGGTCTCCCTCGAAGTTTTTAAAGCTCTATTATAGGGGGCTATAAAAAGTACTTGTGGCAAAAACGAATTTTGTTATAATGGGCACCCAACTAACAGCTACTCCAATGCCTTCGCTATGGGTCTTATCCACTCCGTTGAGGCTGGGAAGCGAACAGCCATTTTCTTTAATTTCAAATAGGGAGCGGTAACTTGCCAGAAATAACCATTAAGCAACTACTCGAAGCCGGCGTTCATTTTGGCCACCAGACCCAGCGTTGGAATCCGAAGATGAAGAAGTATATTTTCGGAGAGCGAAACGGCATTTACATTATCAATCTCGAAATCACGCTCGAATGCATAAAAAAAACTCAAGCATTCGTCCGCGATCTCGCCCGCCGGGGGCAGGATATTCTTTTTGTCGGTACTAAGCGGCAGGCTCAGGATTGCATTCGGGATGCTTCCGACCGTTGCGGAATGCCCTACGTCAATCAGAGATGGCTGGGCGGAATGCTCACTAACTTTGATACGGTCCGTAAATCTCTCGACCGGCTCGATCTAATCGACCGCATGGAAAAAGACGGCAGTTTTCAGTTTATCGCGAAGAAAGAAGTCAACATGCTCAAAAAAGAGCGTGAGAAGCTTCAGAAAAATCTTCAAGGCATTCGTGCGATGAAGAGAATTCCGGGTGCTATTTTTGTCATCGATGCTAAAAAAGAAGAAATCGCCGTCAAAGAGGCCCGCAAGCTCAGGATTCCAGTAGTCGCAGTCCTTGATACCAATTGTGATCCGGATCTGGTCGACTATGCGATGCCTGGAAATGACGATGCAATCAGGGCCATTCGCTTATTCTGCGATCTTATCAGCGATGGTTCCAGAGAAGGCCGCGAAGCTTATCAGACGCAGAACTCTCAGGTTAAAGAGCTTAAACAGGACGACAGCCAACCCCTTCCTCAGGAAGCCAGTCAGCCCGAAGTAAGCGCTGAGGACAAAAATAGTCTGCCTGCAGAGGCTGCTGTTGCTGTAGCAGGAAGTGATATGGCTAAGACGGCGGAATCTGATCCTTCGACCTCGGAAACCAAAGAAGTTCTTCAGGAACCGCGTAAAGAGAAACCTGTCCGCAAGTAACCTTCAATTTCGATAATCAATAGTTTAGCGAGAATGTATGACTATGGGTACGGAAGAAAAAGAAAGCAAATCTAATCTCATAAAGCTTCGAGAGCTCACTGGCGCCGGCATGATGGATTGCAAGAACGCGCTTGATGAAGCCAAGGGCAGTTTGGAAGAGGCGCAGAAGATAATTCGCAAAAAAGGCCTGGATATAGCGAAGAAAAAGTCAATGCGTGAAGCCAAGGAAGGTCAGATAATTTCCTATATTCATTCAGGTGGAAAGCTTGGGGTGCTGCTTGAAGTCAATTGCGAGACAGACTTTGTCGCCAGAAATGACGTCTTTCAGGTTTTTACCCGCGATATAGCAATGCAGATTGCGGCGGGGCATCCCCTTTATGTGAGCGAGGCCTCGATTCCCTCCACGGATCTTGAAAAAGAAAAAGAAGTCTATAGAAGCCAGGTTACGGGCAAGCCCGCAGACATGCAGGAAAAAATTATCTTGGGCAAGCTGACGAAAAGGTTTGAGGAGATTTGTCTGCTCAACCAGAAATTTATCAAAGACGATTCAAAGACAATTCAGGATTATGTCAATGAAGTCATTGCTAAAATAGGCGAAAATATTATTATCAGGCGCTTTATGCGGTTTGAAGTGGGCGGAGTCTAAAGCGCTCGCTTCGAAATAGTCATTACCCTTCATCCGAACTTCTTTACACCATAACCTGCTGTCAAATCTCAATCAATTCGTAACATCGATACCGGAAGACCTCATATGACTGCAGATAAGACATTGAAAGAGAAACCGGTTTATAAGCGGGTCCTGCTCAAACTCTCCGGCGAAGCCCTCCAAGGAGACCTTGGATACGGCGTTGATCCAAAGGTCGCAAGCTCCATAGCCGAACAGATCAAAGAGATCTATGAGTTTGGGGTGGATGTTGCCTGCGTTATTGGCGGCGGCAATATCTTTCGTGGACTACAGGGCGCTGAAGCGGGCATGGAGAGAACCACAGCGGATTATATCGGGATGCTGGCGACGATCATGAATTCTATGGTTTTGCAGGAAGCGCTCGAAAAAATCGATGTCCCTACCAGGGTCCAGTCTGCTATCGACGTCAATAAATTGACCGAACCCTATATCCGCCGCCGCGCCATGCGCCACATGGAAAAAAGACGCGTTGTTATTTTTGCGGGGGGCACAGGCAACCCTTATTTCACCACTGATACGGCTGCTGTTCTTCGGGCTGTGGAAATAGGCGCTGACGTAATTTTAAAGGCCACTAAAGTGGACGGAGTGTACACTGGAGATCCCGTAAAAGATAAAACCGCCAAGAAATTCGACAAACTGAAATACCTCGAGGTCTTAAAAAGGCAGCTCCGTGTCATGGACGCTACTGCAGTTTCTCTGTGTATGGAAAACGATTTGCCCATTATCGTTTTCAACCTTACTCGTGCCGGAAACATCAAGCGCGTCATTCTGGGCGAGAAAATCGGGACCTTGGTAACGGCGTAAATGAGAGCTCAATATTGGTGTACCACGTTGTCAATAACTTCTCAAGCGGATAGCAGGAGAGTGCCAAATGGCTTCAGTTCCTGAAGTAAAGAACGTTATTGATGAAATGATAAGAAATATGGCAAAGTCAGTGGAAGCCACGCGCAAAGAATTTAAAAGTATCAGGACCGGCCGCGCGTCAATCACCTTGGTGGAAGGCGTCCAAGTGAACTATTATAATACTCCGACGCCGCTTAAAAGCCTGGCGAACATTTCTATCCCTGACGCAAAAACAATCGCGATTACTCCCTGGGATCCGTCGGGTATTCCAGAAATCGAAAGAGGAATTCTGAAGTCGGATCTTGGTTTAAATCCCATTAACGATGGGAAAATGATCCGGATACAAATCCCTTCACTTACCGAGGAACGCCGCCAGGAATTAACCAAGGTTGTCAGGAAAGTCGCTGAAGAAGGGCGTATCTCAGTACGCAATGCGCGTCATGACGCCATTGAGAAAATTAAAAAGCACGAAAAAAGCAAGACAATCCCCGAAGACGCTTCGCACGCAGGACAGAAGGAAATCCAAAAGCATACCGACAAGTTTGTCAGCGAAGTGGATGAAGCTCTCAAACATAAAGAGCAGGAAATTCATTCGATCTGACATTCTCGGTTCTGCGTTCTGATTTTCAGGGCCCGTAGCTCAGGTGGTAGAGCACATCCCTTTTAAGGATGGTGTCGATGGTTCGAGTCCATCCGGGCTCACTTTCCTCAAAAAAACTTTTTTTTCTCTCCCGCTGCATTTACCCACCCAACGTCTAGTAATTTGTGTCAATTCTTTGTTTTATTCTCGTTCATTCAGAAAATAATCTTCCTCGTAAGTTGTTTTATTGCATCAAATTAGGTATCTTTAAAAAAGAAGATAAAATACTTTTTATATCATTTGACAAAACCGAGTCTATTATCTATCTTTAGTCGCGATTCATGGGGTCTGTACATATCGTTCTATCTATTTTTAAGACCCTGCGGGTATTCTTTAGATAAGGAGCCGTTTACCGTACTTATGCCGTCACCCCGCACATTGCGTTTTACATCTGCAATAACGTTGTTATTTTTCGCAGCTTCCCTGCCCCCCGGCCTGGCGGCTTCGCAGACATCCGGTTTTTTACCGCAGGCCTCTGAATTTGTTCAATCCGCTTATAATGCAGCCGATTCATCGGCCGCATTTCCAGGGATTCCGAATATACCCAAAGAACTAGGCATTCTTGCCCAGTCTTTTGCACCCGAAGCAAATGCTCAATCTGAATACCCAGAAGGGAGGAGAGCGCTTCCGCTTGTCATCCACATTCAAGACGCCCACGCAAACATCGATGCTCAGACTAAAGTGTTGGAGCTGCTCAATTGGCTAAAAAGCTCACACGATGCCAAAGACGGATTTCCACTTTTTGTGGCAGTTGAAGGGGCTGTTGGAGCTCTTAATCCGGAGTACCTGGACATTTTTCCGGACCATGAAAAAGCCAGCGACGCCATTGTAGAAGACCTTTTCCGAAAAGGGGAACTCACAGGTTCAGAAATTTTCTTATGGCAGCGTTACCTCGAGCAAAAAAAAGAGGCAAAGGAGGGACCTGTCAGTCTCGTGTCTCCATTTCCGGTCTACGCTGGAACCTCTGTTTATGGCGCAGAAACTCCCGGACTGTTTAAAGACAATCTCTCCGATTATCGAACTATTCTGTCCAGTCAAGATACGCTCAATGGTCTCGCGGTACCTTTAGAGGCCCGCCTTTCGATCGCAGGGTCAAGACTGCTCAATCCAGCGCTCAGAGATTTCATTAGAGCCACAGAACGGATCGAAACGCTGCCGCTCACTATTATCAAAAATTTGTCTGCGGTCGGAATAAAGTTAGAGAACCCTGTAGAGCAGATTCGGTTTCCCAGCCTCACTCGTTTTGTAAAAGTACAGGAAATGGAACAGTTTCTTGATGCGAAGCTTGCACGAATGGAATGGGAGAGCCTTCTGAAATCTCTCCCTCGAAAGTCCAAAGAAAATGACGAGGCTCTCAAAAACTTCGAGAATGTGCTTTTTGGAGAAGTTTCCGGTACTTATCCCTGGCGTGAAATTCTTCGTGGAATGATCGAAGGTCTTCAGAAAAAAACATCTCTAAATGATTACCCTAATTTCTCACGCTGGCTTACTTATCATGTTCTGAGAAGTGAAATTGACACCAGAGATCTTGTAAGTGAAGTCGAAAGTCTCCGCTACGCGATCATGGACCGCATGGCAAAAGAACCTGCTGAAAGAGCGTACATCGAAGTATACCAACGTTTCTCTAATCTGAAAAAGCTCCTTCAGGCCGAAATATCACGTGATGAATACTCCTTAATCGAAAAAAGAAAACAAGAGTTCCTTCCTTCAGTCATAGCGGATGAAATCGACGCGATGCTGGATGAACGGAAAACGCCCGCGGACATTCTGGCTGAGCACAAAGTCGACCGAAAGGCCCTGAACAAACATTTTAAAACAGCCTTGAAGTTTTATACCGGTGCAGAGAGAAGAGACCGCGCTCTGGTGGAAAATGCTCTTGCGGCATATGGAAGCCTGCAGGATTTTTATTCCGTTCTCAGCCGGTCGGAAGAACAGTCGTCCGTCATGGTGCTGATCACGGGTGGTTTTCATTCCGACGGTATCACGGCGCTTCTTAAAGAAAAGGGTGTAGCGCATATCGTGATTACCCCCCGCCTTACTTCGGTCGAAGATAACGGTCTTTACCACAAAGTGATGAGCAGAAAGCACGCGAATCTCGAGGGCTATTTCAGGGATACGGTTTTCAACAAGCAGGAAGCGATTTTTTTCAGGGAGATCCTCGAAGTCGCGCCGCCCGTTCTTGTTCGAGATTACGGAGTCACGCCTCAACAAATTCCGGATATCATCAGTAAAATAATGAAAGAACATCCCGTTCTCAAAAACCGTCTCACCGGCGAAATTGTAGAAAGCGATGGTAAAACCACCTTTAAGATCGAAGCGAAACCGGCTTCACTGGCTCACGCACACGTGCAGAATCAAACGATTCGAGATGTTTCGCTTCTCGGCCGGGCGGGAAACGGTGCCAGCAGCTTCTCTTATCTTGCCTCTGAGCTGCCTTCGGGAAGAGGTCCTCAAACTGTCGAGATGATCGTCAGTCCGGGAGGATATCTGGTGCCAAAGAATACGGCGCCTGATTCGGGCAGTCTCGCTGACCGCATAGTCAGCGGCCAGATCGGCGGCGTTCAGGCGAGCGTGGGTCCGATTGATCCCGCTATTCTCGGCCAGTTGAAGGATCTCACTGCGGTTCTTGGCGGAGAAGTACCGCGTATAGGCCGCCGCATTTACGAAAGCGGGCCGACTGGTCTCGTGCAACCGGAAGGGCGTTCGGAACTTCGCACCCCGGCGCAGGCGCCCGGCAAACCTTCTGTCGGACAGATTTTGATCACACTTGATAACGAGCCAAAGCAGGAAGAGATCAACCGGATCGTCGATAATAACGAAATTGTTTACGTTACCGCAGACGTCGCGGAACGTACCGATTACGAAGCGTACGTAAGGAAACTCGAAAATTACCTCTCTGCCATCGCGGAAGCCGTCAGACAATTTCATTGGAACCCTGCAAATTACGAGAAACACCGCGTCATCGTCTTCAAGACCTGGACTTCTGTCGGACACACCGAAAAATTTTTCAACGATATCAAAGTCCGGATGAGGCCTGAACAACCGCCCTTTTATGATAATTTTTATTTTGACGTCGTTTTTCAGCCTCCCGCTTTCCAATACGTCGATGAGAGCGGAAACCAGGTCGAAGACGTCACTGTTTTCGGTCTGAGAGAGGAGGGGAAAACTGATCTCCCCGAGCCTTACGTGCAAAGAATGAAGAGGACGAGAGATTTGCTCGAACTCGCTTTTGAGGATGAGAAAGCGGCAGGGAAGCTCGAGTTTACGGATGTCCGCACGGCGGAACAAGTGAAAGAAGATCTTATTATCGCTCTTGCCTCCCGCCTGGCTCATTTTAATGATCTCGCCAAAGTTTCGAGGAGTTATGGAGCCGACCTCAGCGTGATCGCTTATGGCGCAGGGCTCGACAAAAGGATTCGAAAGCTTTTCAGCAATCCCTCCATGGGATTCGGCGGCAGACTGGCGGAAATTCTGGAGTGGATCATTCAGGAACGGATAGAAACGATCCGTAAGACCTACGAGAGCAGCAAGTCATTTATGCCGGAAGAAATGCAGAAGAAGGACGCCGCGGCAAAAAGGCTCTACATTCGTGACATGGCGCGGAAGGCGGTCGGAAAACTCCGCGAAAAATCGAGTAATCCCGATTCCAGCATTACAATCGAAGAGATCCTGAAAGAACTTCCTGTCCCGGAACTTCGCTATGTCTTTCTTCTGGAAAACCTGCTCATGATCAATGAAGCCAACCGTCAGGATTTCATTGCTACGATTCTAAATTATGCGGGCCGGAATTTAAACGGCAAAAAAGTCGCCATCAGCGGCGCCGCCTTCAGGGAAGGCGAGGACAAAATCATCAAATCTCCGATCAAAACTCTGATCCGTCAGCTGGCAGTCGCGGGCGTAAAGGAGTTTTACATTTCGGATCCCAAGGCCCGGTACGCCCTTTTAAAGTGGAAACAGACCGTGATCGCAAATAAAGACGACGCTTTGTCGTCCTTGTTCAACAGCCCGGATTTTCACCTGTATGGAGTTGATGAAGGCTCGAAAAGCTACACTATTTACGAAGCCTTTAAAGAGGCTGATTTGGCGATTATCGCGACGACTGCGGACCCGGAACTGAAACGGCTCGATATAACAAAACTCAAAGTATCTCTCGGCGAAAAACCTCTTTTTGATGCCATCAATATCGTAGGCCTCAGGGCTGACGGCACCTTCCAGCACAGTATCGAAGCCGTTCGCAGCGAAGGCATCCGCTACATCAGCGTGGGAAGGCCCGGGGTCAATGCGGGCCCGGCAGAATATTATCTGGCCGACAGCGTGGTCATCGGAGAAGGCCATAAGCGCGGCGACATCAATTCGGAAAGCATGACCATTGCGGAGTACCATACAAGAATTCTCGATCTCGAAACGGATTCCGCAAGAGAAACGGCGCTCAGAGACGTCTTTCAAGGCAGGGCGATTTCCGATAAAGGGTCCGTCGCAGATGTGGCTTTCATAAAAAATGTCGTCCTTGTCGGCGGGGGGTACGTCGGTCTCACGACGGGAGCCAATATTGCCCAGAACGGACACAATGTGACCGTGATCGACATTCCGCAGAAAAAGCCTTCGATCGACGCTCTCCAGGGGCCTGACACTGAAATGCCCATTTTCGAGCCGGGTCTCCGCGACATGATTATCAACGGAAAAGAAGCGGGCAAGCTTTTCTTTGTCGCTTCGCCTGATGAAAACAGAAAAGCTATCGAGAATTCATCCATCATCTATCTTGCCGTCGGGACTCCCCAGCAGGACAACGGTGCTCAGGACACGATATATATCGAAAATACAATCCGTGGCAGCGTCGAGAAAGTGAGGTCTCCGGCTGGAGGTGCTCTCGCCGAAGTGAAAATGTTTGGTATTGGTGAAATTATCCGGGATCAGCTTGCCGCGGAAGGCCAGGACAAAGCCTTCAAGACCATCGTGATCAAGTCCACGGTGACGCCGCAGGTTTTTGTGGAAATTGAGCGCATTATGCGCCGCGAGTTCGGGCTCATGATCGGAGTGCATTACGCCCTCGCAAGCAATCCCGAATTCCTGAGAGAAGGCGAAGCGATAAAAGACATTACGGAAGATCTCGACCGTACCGTCCTCGGTATTTATGCAGGTATGCCTGAGGCAACACGCGCGCGGGTCGAAAAGGATCTGCTGGAACTTTGGGAACCCCTGATGGTGCGTTATCCTCACACTGTTCTTGTCACGGACACCGCGACTTCCACTTTAATTAAATATGCGGCAAACGCGTTTCTTGCCGTTTCGATCACGATGTCAAATGTCATGGCTGAAGCTTCTACCCTGAACGCCGCTCTTTTCCGCAAAGTCGCAGACCTATTGAAACGCGACAACCGTGTCGGCGCGAACGCCTTTCTTTCCTGCGGACCGGGATACGGCGGCTCCTGTTTCCCCAAAGACGTGCTTGCGGTCAACTTTTTGTCGAGTGACCGCGCCGACTGGCCTCTTCAGATGATCATATTCGCGCATGAAATGAACCAGTTCTTCAAAACGGCCTATATCGAAAAACTGATTGATGCCCTGCGCGGCAACAGGGCCTGGTCGGCGACCGCGTCCCTTGAAGGGAAACATATCGGCATCTGGGGTATGGCCTTTAAACCGCGGACAGACGATATGCGTGAAACCCCTACGGCGCACATTCTTGCCCGGCTTATCAAGCTCAGCCGCGACAAGGCTTTCTTTACGCTCGATGATCCTATATTGCGGGGAGATGAAGCTCCGGCGAGAGAGAAGATCATCGCTAACTTTATTGGAGAGCTCTACAAGCACTTCAAAAACGAACCGGATTTTATCGAGGCTTATCGAACAGCCGATAACCCCGCCTCTCGATACCACCAGGCTTACACACTTGCCCAAAAACCTGCGGATAAGACCCGCTTCTTTGTCGATGTTTTCTTTAAAGTCCGCTATCTCGATGCCGGCATCGTCGCCTTTGCGGTATCAAAAGAAGAAGTATTTACGCGTTTTGGCCAGCCGCCCGATGCTCTTCTAATCGTTACCGATTGGGCAGAATATAAAGACGCTGATCTTACAGCTCTCCAGGGCGGCATTATCGTGGATACTCGGGACACACTTTTCAGAAGACAGGCGGAACTTCAAGATAAACAGATCCGGTTAATCGCGCCGGGCCGGGCAGTGACCGCTCCTGCGCAGCGTTCTGAATTGCGGAATGTAACCGCCCAAGTTGCTTTCGCGGTAGGCGATTTAAGCCGCGAGATTCCTGATACCGATCGCTTCGCTGAACGATTAGGGCAGGTTGAGGTTCCGGTTTACGGAAACCGCGGCATTGACGAACTTACGGAACAATTTCCGGAGTTACGCCGGGAGCAGGCGGTCATGGCGGTCACAGGTTCGTTCTCAGACCCTCGGCTTATGGAAAAAGTGGAACCTTTGGCGGTATGGCAGTTCCTGAAGTTAATGCTCGGTTCGCAGGGCGCGGTTTCTCGCAGCCAGCTGCCGGACGCCGTCGCGCAGGCACGCGAAGCTCTCGGAGAGTTCGCATGGCTTCTTGACCAGTCTGATACACCGATTAATATCATTAACCCTTTGAGCGCCGAAGGTACAAACGACGATTTTCTCCGAGTTGCCGGAGTTCTCGCGGCCACCCATAAACAGATGAAGTTTATTCTTACTGTCCCCGGCGAACCCGGCGAAGCGAGACGTTATGTTGAGTTTCTCAAAGAGCGGCTTCGCGAACTCAAGTTGCCTGTGGAAGACATTATCGACCAGTTCGAATTTATTGCGGCCTCCGGTTCGCTCCAAACGACTGTGCAGACCATCAAACAGTCTTTTTCTCTCGACCGTAAAGCCGGGTGGGCGCTCATGCATGAATCTCCCGAGCTTCTTGACGAACTCCAATACGTAAAAGGAATGGCCCGGATCGAGCATGCGATCCCTGAAAGCCAGGCTGTAGCTATTGTGGCGGCTCTCCTGAAAAAACTGCTCGATGATTATCCCTATGACAAAGTCCAGCTCGAAAAAGCTCTTGAGCGCTATGATATCAATGTACAAAGCCTGATCGAAAACGTTGCCGCGATGATCCGCGTATTGAATCATCTGGCCACACAGGCGTAGGTTCAGAGGGGATCCTCTTCGTTTTTCTTTGTGCAAACCCCACAAAGTCGGGCAAATATAAGCAGCCTGGGACTGCCCGGTTTGACTTCGCACCAGGTGTCGTTTAGGCTTACTCAGTTCATGGACTTCCCAAAAACAAGGCAAAACAGACCTTTTTTCCAGAGGATCTGCGCGTGGCTGACGCTCATTGTTTTTTGCGCCGCAGAGACCGCCTGGAGTGTGCCTCAACCCGTCTATAGGGAAGGGCCGTCTGATGCAAGCGAGCCTCGCGCCGTCAAAGCCCTCCGTCTCATGCCCGAAGAATTCGGCCGCATCAAAACTTTGGATTATCCTTCTGCTCTCGAATCCGGCTCCTTTGTCATTCATATCCAGGACGCGCATGCAAACGCAAACGCGCAGCAGAGCATTTACGAAATGCTCCAATATCTCTCCCTCGAATTCAAAGATTGCCGGCTGACGGTCGGCGTAGAAGGCACCTCGGGCGAACTTCACCCCGAATATTTCGATTTTTTCCCTGAATATCCCGAAGCGGGCAGGGCTGTCATCAAAAATATGATGGAGCGGGGTGAGTTGTCGGGGGCTGAACTCTTTGCCTGGGAACAATATTCGAGACAACCCGCAAGCGGGCAAGTGCGTTTCATAGGCATCGAAGACACCACACTTTATGCCGATAATCTTCGTTTTTTTCAAAACCTCCTGGCCGCCAGAAGAGAAATTGAAAAACGGCTTTCAAAAATTAAAGGCGGTCTTTCCACCAAAGAATCGAATCTTCTGAATCCCCGCCTTCGCGATTTCTTTCGTGAACACGACAGGCGTAAGCAGGGTGTCTTTGGCCCGGAATCAGCGCAAGGCCAATCGGATCTCAGCGCGTATATTCACTACCTCACAAGCGCGGCTCTCCAGGATATGTCGGTCGATCTGCTCGACCCGGTCGAACAGCTTCGCTTTCCCCATCTTGTGAGGATGATCGCCCTGCAATCAGAACCGGAGAAAAAGTTTTCTCCGGTTGAAGTTCGAAGCAGCTGGGAATCTTTGATAAGTACTTTAATGGCAAAGGTTCCAGAAGAGGAGCAGGACGGTATTGCCGCTCTTCGACGGATTGGCGAAGAAAGTAAGTTTCTGCCCTCATCCGCCGGAGCTGAAAATAATAAAAACCGCGAATATCCGAGAAAAATTCTCGAAAAGACTTTTGGTTATTTCGAGCTGTATGGAATCAGTGAGAAAGAATTCATGCCGTTTTTTTCCAGCATTCGTTCTCTGATTCTGCGATCTGAAATTGACGCGGTCGAACTTTTTTCGGAAATCGAAACGCTGGAAAATGCGGTAATCGAGAAGCTTGCCGTCACTCAAGAAGAGAAAGCCTGGGTACGAAAACGCCGGCTTTTTTCACTGGCCGAAAAACTTCTCCTCACCGAATTGACCACCGACGAATATTCGGGGATAAGCCAGACCTCAGAGCTGAGACCGCTCATAGAAGCGTTTGGTGATGAATTTTCGGGCTCGGGAGCGGAGCTGCTAGAGTTTTATGATCAGGCCGTATCCTTCTATGAAGGCGCGCATAAAAGAGATAAAGCCCTCACCGAATGGATTCGCATAAGCGCCGGCCAGAAAAAGAATGAACTGAATACTGAAAAGCTGCAGAAGGAAGTTTATATTCTCCTCGCCGGAGGCTTTCACACCAGAGGCATCGAACAGGAGCTGAAAACGGTCGGGGTCCCTTTCGCCGTGGTACAGCCTCACATTGCTTCGGTTGACGGAGGCGCGCTTTACCGCCGCGTCATGGCTGGGTTCAACGCTGATCTTACTTCCTATTTCGGGGTCGCCAATCCCTTTACAACCAAACAGGAAGCGGTTTTGTTCCGCCAGTTAATTGAAACCGCTCTTCCGGTTCTTTCGGATGAATACGGTCTCACCGCCAGCCAGGTTTCAAGCAGTATCGAAAAAGTACTCTCTGTCCACCCGGTTCTAAAGGATGCCTTGCAGCTGCGTTTAAACTCAGACGAAGGAGCCCTTTCTATAAGCTTTCTTCCCTCTACCGGGGTTTCCTCAGCGGTTTCACGGAACGCCGCCATCGCCGCCCCGAGTAATGCCGCTGCCCCTGAGATCAGCCGCGCTATTGCGGGCCGGATGCGTTCTGATACGGCCCACGCAGGCACTCAGCCTTACCGTCTTCGCCTGCGTGACCGACAAAAAGGGGATTTCAAAAAGGCCGCTCGTGAACCTGCTGCCGCCAGCGTATCCGGAGATCTTGATGAAGTGGATGATGGTGAAGGCAGGTCTGAACTCAGGGAGGTGCCTTCCGAGGAAGTTAAAGCCTTATTCCGCGAAACCTTTGAATTTACAGCACGTCCGCAGGTGAATACGGCCGCTCAGGGCGAAGAAGTTTCCGTTACTTTTAAAGCCGACCCCAGCCTGCTCGACAAGCTGGAGTTTTTCGTCCATTGGGGGGACCATGATGAACCCGCTTGGAAATGGACAGACGAAGAAGTTCTGCGCGATCAAATCGAAATAGACGCAGAGGGACAATTTACATTTAAAGTTCTGGTCGCCCCGGAAAAATCCGGCAAATACTGGGCGAGTGTCTACGCGAAACTGCGAAACACCGACGAGACCATCTGGTTTGGAAAAGGGCGAGGGGACGACGTGATGCTGAATGTTGACGTGTCTCTTCGCGAAATAGAACGAAAAAGACTCGATGCCGTCCGCCTGGCGAGAGATCAGGGAATTATCAAGCAGATTGCCGAGAGCGTCGCGGGAGATAATCATTACGAGGCTTTTGTTTCGACTATAAGCCGCCTGGTCCATGAAGAAAAGGTCCGCGGAATAGGCCGCTATGTTCATGAAGCGACAAAGCAGTCGAGAACCTTGAGTCTCAGAGTATCCAGACTCCACCGCCGGTTGAAAAAAGAACTCGCTGTGGCGGCTCTCCCGGCTGCTGAAAAAGAGCGGTTAATGCCCTCTTTCCTTTCTCTCGAAACTCTCGGAATCGGCGAAGTCGTGTTTGTCGCGCCGGAAGGACCGCATGCAATCGCGGGCGGGCTCGCAAAAGTTATCGAGGAGCTGTCCCGCGCCCTGGGCCGCCACGGTCTTTCCATTACGGTCGTGACGAATCTATACGTCGAAAGCCAGGGAAAAAAGCATGCGGCTGCCGAGACCCTTTTGAGAGAGGGTATTATTGACGGAGAAGAAGTCATACGGCTCAACCCCGCGGCAAGCGATTCAGTCAAAGTCCATTTTGGTCCGCTTTACGAATCAGGTACCCAGATAGACGGTCTTTCTGATGATAAGGTCCAGCGCTTTTCAAGAAACGTCACGGCAAAAGTTTACGAAGGATTTAATTCAAGCGGCGTCCGATATCTTTTTCTGAGCCACCCGCGTTTGACGGATAAGCTTTACGCCGACGTGTCTTCTTCCGAAATGCTGGAACGCGCGATTTTACTTTCCCGGGGTTCTCTCGAACTTATGGCGGACCGGCGTCTCGGCATCCATCCCCATATTGCCGTAGGGCACGACTGGCTCGCCGGTCTGCTTCCTCTCTATAAAGAAAAAATCTCCGCTTACAGTGAAGATCCTCTTTTGCAGACGCTCAATCTAGTCCACATGATCCATAACTACGGGATCGATTACCAGGGCCGTATTTTCACCAATCAATATGGAACCGACCTCTGGCCGCTGCTCGATCTCGATAACCAACTTTACGATCTGATTGCCGATCCAAACAACGGGGAATTCATGAACATTACGGCGAGTGTATTAAAAATCGCCGAGATTCACGAAAGTATTAAAGCCATTGTCACCGTCAGCACGAATTACGCCCGCGGGATGCTGACGCCGGAGAGCGGTGAAAAACTGAACGTGCTGCTAGAAAAAGTCAGGGATCTTCTCTACGGAATAAGCAATGGCATCGAAGTGGAACTCGTCCGCAAAAAACTCTGGAAAGGCGGCGAGGAGGCGAGAACATCCCTTGGCCTGCCAGCCCTGCTTGACAGCTATGACAGCGAAAAATTCGTGGATAATCTGCCGGAATACAAAAAGAACGTTACGGCGACAATTCAGAAAGAATTCGACCTCGAACAAAACCCCGAAGCTATCATCCTTTCCAGTATCGGCAGACTCGCGAGTCAGAAAGGCATTGAACTCTTTACCCAGGATGTCGACGGGCGCAGCGCTCTCGAGGCCATGCTGCAGAGCGACCCCAGAATTCAGATCATTATCGGCGGCCCGGTAGCGGAAGGCGATCCCACCGCCGCCCAGCTTAAGAAAGTTGTCGAGGAGCTCAAAGGAAGACCCGAGTATGCAAAAAGGATCACGGGAAAGTTTGAGTTCATCGATACGACCAAGGCCATTCTCATTATGATGGCGAGCCGGTTTTTTCTCATGCCGTCCCGGTATGAACCCGGCGGGATCACGCAGCTTGAAGCAGAAGCAGCGGGAACTTTACCGATCGCACGAAACGTCGGAGGAATCGCGGCGACGATTGTGAACTACCTGACATCGCCGGATAAAGGCACGGGATTTCTCTTTGATGAATTCAGCGGGCAGGCGCTGCTCGATACGCTGCGCGCCGCGCTTACAACATTCGAAGCCCCTGATTTTTCCCAGGATGTCATGATCCGCCGCGCCGCTCACGAGACTGAAATCGACTGGAGTCACCGCATTCCTCATTTCCTTTCACTTCTCCAGCAGAGTGCGGGAGTTATTGCTCCCGTCAATTACCCGCACCTTCTTGAACACGTTGCCGCGCTCGATGATATCAGCGCGGGCGATACCGCCCGTTCGGAACTCCGTGCCGAAGGGCTGCCCCTGCCGGCAGAAAGTGAAGAACGCGCCGCGGAAAACATCGCGGCCATGTACAGCGCGGTCGAAAGCGGAGAAGGCCCCGATATCGTGATCGTGGTATCGGCGCAGGAAAGCGAAAGGAAATACTGGAAAGACCGTTTGGAAAGTGTCAGAGGCCAGGTCATCGGTCCCGAGACGGTCGTCTTCTCGGTCGTTGAAGATTACGGGGGCGGGAAACCTCCGGGCAACGGACTCGGAAGCCTGCTTGCCTATCAAAATTCCAAGAGCCAGTCGCTGGAGCAGAACGGGGAGGAATGGGACGCCATTGCGGAGCGTATCCGGGCCAAAAAGGGAAGGGAGCCTGTCGTCGCAATGTATCATACGGCAGGTTATGGCAGTCGCGTCTGGCCGATTACGGGCGCTGAAGGCGGTTCCAAGAGCCGGATCACCATGCCCCGCATGCTGACTATCGGCGACCAGTCTTCTCCCATGACGCTTCTCGAATCGACCATCTTTCAGACTTCCATTTTCGCGAAGAACCGCCCGGGCCGTATGATGGTTTTCTGGGGTGATCAGATTTTTATCCCCACTGCGGAGCTGGACAGCATTCAGTCGCCTGCGGATTCGCCGGTCGAAATTCTCGCACTCGCCGGGCAGTTTGATCTCAATGACATCATCAATCAATACGGACTCATCGCCCTCAATGAGGAAACCGACGGCAGACTTACGGTTTCGCAGATCATGCAGAAACCGAAAACGGTCGAACAGGCAACCGGTTTTCTCACAACCCATGGCAGTGAAAAGCTCATGGGTAAAAGCCTGGGCTCTTTCACGGTCGACATGAACTTCTGGGATTCGATCGTTACATCCTATGACCGTGAACTGAATGAAACCGAGCCCGAAGCGCAGGGTCTGAACCGGGCCGATACGGACGGCGACTGGTGGATCCCGCTCACGCAGCTGGACCAGTTTTTCAGGGCCCGCGGCGTGGTTCCGGCAGACAGGCAGGAAGCACGCCGTTTGCTCGATGCTGAGAGCCCGGGCGCCCAGATCTCCGACCGCGTCATCGATCTTTACCTGAATTACCGCAGAACCGATTCGAAACCCGTCATGCGTGTCATCAACGCCGGTGAGGACGCTTTGTGGTGGGATTTTGGAAACATTGGAAAAAGTGAGAAATCGACGCAGGGAGCATTCCGCAGAAATATTCTCGTCCTTCTTCACAGTTCCGCGGAATCCCGTCTCGCCCGGCAGTTCTGGGGCCTGCCCCATCCCGTGACAGGTAAGGTCGGGGATATTAATGTCGAAGATTCGATCATTCTGGATTCCAATTTCGAACCCGGATCCAAAGGGACGATTCGAGGCTCCGTCCTGTGGAAAGTGAACGGTAAATTTGACGCCAAAATTTCAGGAAGCGTTCTTTACGACGTTAACGACACCCGCCCGGACAGGGCGGAACCTTTAAAACTCTCGGCGGACAATGCGATCGGCTACCGTCTCTCTCTCTCGGGCGACACCGAAATGCCCTATCAAAATGTCTGGGCCGGAGTATCTGTGCTCGGGGAGTCCATTGTTCTCAAGACGACCGAAGAAAGTGATCCCAAAGTAATCTGGGCCAAGGCGATGTTCGAGAATTCACTCGCGTTTGGTTCCGCCGCGCATCTTCTGCGCTTCGCCGCAGAAGACCAAAGTGCCCAGCTCGCAGGCGTCAACGTTTCAGGACTCAATTACCGCGGTTTTTTTGACCTTCGGGGAACTCAGCATGCCGTGATCGAAGGAGTGGACGATGGCGGTAATCCTGTCGTCGCAGTGCTGCACATGACGACCGCGGATCAATTGACCGAAGACGATAAAAAAGCGGAGCTTCTTTCCGCCCGCAAGGAAGGCGTGGAACTCACCGGGACTCTATACGACGCGGCCAAAGAAATTTTTCTTTTGACTTACGGAGTTCGTTCCGAACTCAGGGACATCAGAATGACCTCCTTGGTGGAAGAAACCCGGAATGCTCTCGGGGCCGGACTTGACGATGCGGCGCTGAAACAGGCTTTCGTGAAACTTGTATATGATCGCCTGACGCCGGAAGAGAATGCTGCCGCAAAGAAAATCTTTACGGCTATTCGCGCGCCCGGCCAGCCATATGAGGCTATGGAATATTTTGATTTCCTTATTGCGAGTCGTCTCGAAGCAGCAGGGAAGGCCTCTTTCCGGGACTACCTCACGGCCGGAATATATACAGGTCAGGCCGAGCTTGAAAAGTTTGCGCGGTACGTCCTGCAGGCTTTCAGTTCTATTCCGCAATACACCAGGCAGTCGACAGCTTTTTTTAGAATGAACGGGCGGGATAAATTTGCGGAATTCCTCGACGATCTCATCGCTCGAAAAATCGAGGCAGACGACAAAACGATCGTGGTAAAAAGCGTAGGTATTTCCAGCGGCGAAGAACCTTACACCTTGGGGATGATGATTTATTACGCCCTGAAGGCGCGCTATGAAAAAGATAAAGCCCTTGCAGCCATGGCGGAGAGTTTTTCGGAATGGGCCGGCAAGTGGAACATCACAATCGAAGGTTATGACAATGAATTTACTAACCTCGCTCTTATGAGAAACGGTCTTTTTGATTTTCAGTTCAGCAACCCGATAAGTACGAGTGAAGAAGATGAATATGTCGACGAACCTTGGCTCTATGCGAAAGGCGCCGGCCCGTCTCTGCCGGGTGAAACCTGGAAGGTCTTTGATTCGGGCGAAGGGACGGCATCTTTTCCTTTCAGGAGCCTGTTGAATCAGGAAATCCGGGCCGGGGAGGTTCTTCGTTTCAAATATGAAGCGATCGATCTCATCAAGAAATGGATGAAACCGATGTACGCTGATATCCGCGGGCCTGAAGACGCCCGCATTCTCGGGCAGACGAAGGCAAACATTATTGTGGCGACGTATCTGCGGGGTTCTTACAGCCTTGGAAGCAGCGATGAGTACCTGCGGCTCGAACTCGATGAAAGCCGCGACGGGCAATATCCGGCACTTACCTACTATGGCAATGTACTCATCGAACCGGCATCTGAAGACCGTTCCGAGCTGAGGGACGCAGCTTCGGGTGAGCGGGACCGGCCGGAGCCGCGCGACATTCTCTCCGCGGTCCGCTACCTGGATGTGTCCCGCCGCGAAGACATCAAGATCCTCCATCATATCAAGCTGGAATTGATCGAAATCCTTCAAGACGACCGCCCTTTTGACATTGATCCGGTGGAAGAAGGCCCTTACGCTTCGGCTGAAAAGATCCCTATTGATGATGGCCTCCTGTTTGATATGACGGACCGCCAGGTGAAGCAGGTACTCATTTCACTTCTCGCACCTTCGGAAGGTGAAGGACAGACTTTCCCGAATGCTCCTTTGATTGGAAAGCTCATGGAGTCTCTGCAAAAAAGCCATTTCCTGGGCCTGACTACAGAACCGGTTGTCCGTCTGAGGCTTATCAATGGAAAAGATATCGTTGTGCAGGTCCGCGAGGCGGTGAGCCTTGTTTCTTCAGAGAAGAGACCAAAGAGAAGCAATGGCCGGGCTCGCATGTACGGCCTCGCGAAGAATGGTTATTCCGATCTCATTAAGTCAGCCCTCAAAAGAAACCGGAATCTGGATCCCCGAGACAGGGACGATCTTCTGGACGATATAGCGGAGACGGACCGCGAAATGGGCCGGGATTTCCGGCCTATCCTGCAGCCGGGACAGGAAGCGGAGGATTTTGATGCCGACTTTGTGCTGGCGCTCGAAAATCTCGATCTTTCTGAACGGAAGAACGTAAAAATCCTGCAGAGCCTTCGGGTACTCCTCAGAACCGATCCGCTGCTTGACCTCGAAGACCTTGTTTTTGACCAGGGGGCTTTGACGGAGGAAGAAAGGCCATTCACCTTCAGAGATTTCAGGAACAGCGTTCTTTCCGGAATGAGCGATGAAGAGCTTCATGCCCTCTTCCAGCAGATATTTTCCTATTCAACCAGCGGACAAACAATCACTTTCAATTACCCTTATGCCGTTCGCTTGTTCAGGGAAAAGCTACTATCGGGCGCGGGCTCATTTCTTGAATTGAAAGAACACCGTCTCCTTCTCACGCCGCACTATGCAATCGATGTGATCCAGGAACCTGTCAAAGCGGCGATCAGGGATTACACCGCGTGGAAAGGCGATGACAAACAGGCGTGGCAATTCATCCGCCGCGCGGCCCAGGCCGGTTTTTCAGATTATCTTGCGGCCGCGATCAAGGAAGCCGACCCGCCGCCTGCAATCAGCGCGGATTTGGGAGAAAAAATTGCGTCAATTGATCAGAAAGCAGGGAGAGATTTTCGTTCGGAACTCCGGCAGCCCGATCCCGAAGTCGCGGATACCGGAAGCGTCGGCACCAACAGCCGGCAGTATTACAGGGACAACGTGCGCCCCCGCATTCAGGAAGATATCGTCGAAGGAAGGTATACCAAACTCAATTATGATCTGGCTGGAAAACAGTTTCTGGTAAAGTCCGGCGCCGCTTCTTCACCCGAGGATAAGAAATTCCGGGCCAGGATTGCCGCCCTGGAAGACAATGAGCGGCTGACTAAATTTCTGGAAACTTTCAAGGATTCCCTCGTAGTCGGAGGCAAAAGTCTTTTCAATCTCTATCTTCTCGAATCTGTCGAAGATACAAGACCCGCTCAGTTTCCTCATATGGTCTCCGTCGTCGGTAACAATTTCAACGTGGCCATTTCGGGAAGCCGCGAGGGAACGGAACAGAATGTCTATCTGACGCGAGCCGCCTTTGTCGATTTGGACACCCGGTTCCTGGTCGACATTCTCATCACCCAGGCGCATCTTGCCATGCGCCGCTATAAGGCCTGGCATGCCCAGGAAGAAATACCCTACACCGAGTTCTCGGACAAAATGCATGAGTTCATGAAACGGGTCAGAAGTAACCGAATCATCAAAGAGGAAAGAGAACAGGTCGCCCTTTACGACCGCCAGATCCAGCAAACATACTTTGTACCCAAAGCCGTATCGCAGGCCATTCTCTCCCTTCTTCAATCCGCCAAATCGCAGATGCCTGAATACAGCGTCATCGACAGCCTCTTGGGCTATGCGGGGGATTTTGATCAGGCGATCGAAGGTTTCGATTTTGAGAAAGCCGTGAGATCATGGGGACTGTTTTCATACGAACTGCAGGAACTGGAAAGGACTGTCGCTGAAGACGACGGAACCTCGATTGCCGTAACCGCCAGGGAGTTCCTCGAAATCACGCATGTTAACCAGATGAAATTGCTTGGCACGGGGGTCACCACTGCGGTCAGCGACTATATCCACGATTTCGGCCTGGTCAATGAAGAGGGGCAGGAACACGGAATGGTAGTCGGCCGCGTTCGCATCGTCACCGATCCCGCGAAAGTAGGGGAAGCTTTTGAAGAGGAGCGTAAAAGAAGGGAGTCCGGCATTAAGGAAGACACGATATGGGTTCTTCCTTACCTGCCTGTGGCGTATGATGCGATCCCCGGCGAAGGCATCATTACGAGTATCGCCGGCAACCGGCATGCGATCGATACGGCAAAAGAAGAATCGATCCCTCTCGCAGTTATTCCGAACGCTGTGGAATTGCTGAAACATTTCAAAGACGGGCTTGCCACTTTCCGGGTCGACGAAGACAGGGACGTTCGTTTCCGGGCGCCTTATCCGGGTGAACGGAGCATTGTACGGCCCAAAGAAGAAAGACAAATCGAAGTGCCTGTAGCTCGATTAGACGGGCCGCTCACTTACAAACTTTCCGATATCGATTCCAATTTCGTTAATTTCGTAGGCCCCAAGGCCGCCGTCCTGGGCGATCTCATTAATGCAGGGATCCCTGTGCCCGACGGCTTTGTTTTGTCCCATGCTTTTTGGAAGCGGTTCTGGGATTATAATGAAACGGCAGATCCCAATACTGTCATTGAAATTGCCCAGCTCTGGAACGAAATTAAATTCGAAGACGGCCCTTCCGGCCGCAGGATTACGACAACATCCGGGGATCTGAGCGATATTCTCGCATCCATGAGAGGCTTTATTCACAGAATGCTCTTTCCTCCGGATTTGCTCACCGAGCTGGCTTCGATGATCGCGGGTCTTGAAGGAACTGAGCCGCTGGAGGGGGAAGAATTCATAGACCGCCACGGCATGCTTCTCGACCATATCAAAGGGGTCTTTGCCGCCAAATATAATGTTTCTCCCGTGCAGGCGCGGATCCGCCATAAAATTCCGGAAGAAAGCGTGTTCCCCGGCGTCATCATACAAAAACCGATCAAAGCCTCCATTGCAGGCACCATGTACACGGCTCACGACGTCTCGGGTGACCGCAATCAGGTGGCTGTCATGGCGAGCCACGGGCAAGGTGCCGCAGTCGTTGGGGAAGCAGGGCAGACGGCCCAGTTTTACGGCGACAAAATCACCAGGGAAGTTTTAGTGAAAAGCGCGAAATCGCAGGTCGAGAGCAAATATGAGCTTTTGAGGACCGATTTTTATTATGTCCGGTCCAGCTTTAACTTTGAAGATCTCATCGAACTCAGGACCGCGGGATTTTATGATTCGTATCCCGACCGCTCGGACGCAGGTAAACCGAATTCGCCCATTGCCATAGTAAACGTATCGACAGCTGAGAAAGGGGAAGAGCTTTTCACTCCGGATTCAGCGGATAATTTACTCCGGTGGGCGGAGCGCATAGAAGGTCTCTTCGAGTACAGACCGCAGGATATCGAATGGAGTCAGGATGAAAAAGGTGTGTGGTTTGTCCAAAGCAGACCTCAGAAGACCGATCAGCTTCCGACCGAACACAGTCTGGATGTGGAGATCAATAAACGGGTCGGCGAGATTCCGATGGACATACTCATTGGCCTGAAGAAAGCTATGAATGACCGCAATCTAAAGGAACTTGTCGAAGCTCTACAGCTCGATATAGGGCCTATGATTATGAGGGACAAGGTCGCTCATGCCAGGAAAGTTGTTGCGGCCCGCTACCTTCTGTCTTTATCGATGCGGGTGGATTTTCCTCAAATCGTCGCGATGGCATCGAATGAGGAGGCGCTTTTGGGCCTAGTGGCCGCGATCGATGCTGGCTGGCAGACCGTGATCGGAGATCCCATCACTTCGCACCAGGTTTTTGATTTTGTCGCACGCATCAATCAAGACGTCCCTTCAGGCCCTGTGAAGGAGAAGACGTCCGCATTCTTCTCGAAGCTTGGTCAGGTGCCCATCCCTTACGGCAGCCATCTTTTGAGCTTCGGTATCGCAAGGGGATTGATTGCAAACAAGCAATACGATCTTGCCATTACTAAACTCAAAGGAACACGGGAAACAGGAGCTGCGGATCCCGGTGTGGCGGATCGGGCTCTACGACTCGTCAGAAAAATCCCGATTCAATTTTCGAGAGATACCCTTGAATTTTATGCAGGTAATCCCAAAGTACCTCACTGGGTTCAGACCTTCGCCACCCGGATTATCGATACTCTTGAAGCCTCCGCGCGAGGAGGCTCCGAGTCCCGTTCCGAACTCCGCGATGACGACCGCAGCAACCCATATATTCATGAAGAAAACATCGACAGGAGCTTTGCAAATCTCGATGCGCTGCACGGCGGACTGGTTTCCAAAGTTCTTGATAACAGAACTATCCCGAATGCCCCGCCGCAGAAAGTGCTTTTTGTGGGGCTTGGCCGCGGCAAAGCCGCAATCGACCTCGTTCGAAAATACGGTGACAAGATCGAATTGTATTCGCTGACGCTGGAAGATCTTCTTTATACGCCTGAACAGCTGGCGGAGGTTTCGGCCGGAGATATCTCTCTCGACGAAGCCCGGATTCTTGTTGCCAAGGTTCAATCGCGGTACACGCTCGCAAACATCGAGAAGGGCTATGGGGCATTTGACGGAGAATCCTTTGACGTCATTATTTTTGGACAGGCCGTCTTTGAATATATCAACGACAAGGGAAGATTGATCGAGAGTTTGAAGCAAAAGCTGGTTCCGGGAGGAGAGCTGATCATGGATTTACTCATCATGGTCTTGCGCGACCAGGCGGGTAAAACGGTTCAAACGGATGCTTTCTTCGCGGCACAGGGATCCGATTACAAAGTTTACGGGCTTACTTTTGGCGGGCCACCGATAATCGGTTATCCGGGTCTGCACATCATAAATAATAATCCTTCGCAGTGGCAGCTTCCGCTTGATGCAACCTCAAGGGGAACCACTTACAGGGTACGTTCTGAACTGAGGATTCCATCCTCCGAGGAGTTTAAGGTCGATTTCGCAGCGGAGCAGATTTCTTCACCCGTTGTAGAAGGGCTCCTCGAGCCCTTTATTCCCGGGATACGCAAGGCTGCAGCTGTGCTCAATTCGATCTATTCCCCGGACACGATCGCTTCCTCTCTGGATGGGATTTCCGTTGCCGCTGCTGAGGCATGGGTCAGGCAGGAACTGGTCCGTATTATCCTCGAAGCTGAAGGCAGCTTTGTCTCGGATCCGGAACTGCAGTCGCTCGTGGCGCGGCTTATACCAGAAAAACTTGCTTCTTCCGGATCGGCTCTCGCCGGGGAGCAAGGGCCCGCTGTTCACGTCGGACTCGAAAAGGCGCCTCAGGATGCCGCGTCGTTTCTCCCCATTCTCGCTGTCATCGCGGCCCATGGCGGCGCGCTTCATTTGAATATCGCCGAGGCTAAAGCACCGGATCTTCAGGTCCTCGAAAGTGAGATTCTGGCAGCGGCCCGCAAAAAAGGAATCAAACTCCGGAATGGCCAATTTACAATAACTGCTGCCGGCGCGGAGACTTTTGTGACGGTTCCCCACAACCGGTTTGCAAGCGGCGAACATCACGGCCTGCTGGGTGAGCTGACTTCAGTCGAAAGTTATCCACGGCGTAAAGGCATCCATCTTTTCCAGATGGACGGAGAAGCGGTGGCCCGCGCCGAGATCCTTGCAGCCTACATCATTACCGTGATACGCGCCCTTGCTCTCGATAAACAGGTCGATGATTACTTGGGTATTCTCGACCCGCGGAAGATGGCTCCAGACGCGTTCGGAAACATCGTTCAGATGATCAGCACTTACCTCGAAGCTCAGGCCAGGCTGTCGGCCTCCGCGTAAGCTTTTTACCTCACCGAAGCTCCAGAATAAAACTTTGCTTCAATTCTTAAAATCGGTATAATACGCGACTAATTAATCGTCCTAGGCATAAGTAAAGAATCTTCCTTACGCGTCCCCATCGTCTAGCTCGGCCTAGGACACCAGATTTTCATTCTGGCGACAGGGGTTCGAATCCCCTTGGGGACGCCAATATAAAGCGAGAGAGAGTAGGTGTATCCTGCTCTCTCTTTTATATTCCCGGCAATTTCAATTCCTGGTCCGCTCAAATCTTGATCCTCATTGGAACCTGGTTTATACTCCGTGTCTTATGGGAATTGATCAAAAAAATCCGGCTCCGTTGGTTGTCCTCGATATCGGGTGTTCGAAGAACAAAACACCGGGAACGACTGGCGTTGATATTGATCCCGAAAGCCAGGCCGATGTTATCCATGATCTGAACGTCTATCCCTATCCCTTTGAGGAAAGCAGTGTAGACAAAATCTGGGCGAAACACATCATAGAGCATGTGAATGATCCGAGAATGTTCATAAAAGAGTTCTACCGGATTCTCAAACCCGGAGGCACCGCTTTTATAGAAACGCCGCATTTCTCATGCCGAGTGGCCTATTCAGAACCGGAACACAAGTTGTTCTACTCTTATTTCATGTTCAATGAATTGCTAAAAGGGGTTTCATTTAAAGTCCTGCGCCAGCAGATTACTTTCCACAAGATATTCCGCACTGTCGGAATCCGCGCTCTGGCGAATAAGTGTCCTGATACCTATGAGCGTTTCTGGACTTATCTATTTCCCGCCGAAAATGTTGTTTTGGAAGTAAAAAAACCTTTATAAATATCCCTTTTCTATCGACCGGAGGCTGCATGCTCAGGATTTCAATCATTCTCACAATCATTTTATTGTCCCAGGCTCCCTGGATTCATGCGCAGGAATCCGCAGATGAAGAATCGATGCTTCTTACGGTGATCCTGAGACATGATCAATCCATGACTCTCGATGAGATCAGCGAGCACCTCCGAAAGACGAGCTTCTGGGAGAATTTCCCGCCGAATGGGGTAGATGTCGTTTCGTGGAACATTGCGATGGGCGTCGGCCATATCATCACGCTGAGACTTCCTCCATCCCGGTTAAGGGAAGTCAACCTTGCGGTCGAAAAGCGGGCCTGGGGGGCGTTCAGAACGGAATTCTATCCGACTTACGACTACAAGACGATCTGGACAAGCAGCAGAAAAGCTTCTTCGCAGGCCGCGCGGGTCAACTAGAATTCGATGCGGCTCAGCTTTTTCATTCCGAGTTTCATGGGAAACATGCCGATGAGAATGCTGAGGGCCGCAACCGTCCAGAAAACCATCCATTGTGGTTCCTTGCTGAGCGCTAGAAAAGCGCCGATCATCGCGAGGTATGCCAGATGCGAAAGTAAGAGAATCGACCCGCCAAAGCCCGAAATAATCTCCGATGGATTCGTCGATTGAAAGTTGGGAAACATGGCGCCCATTCCCACCGACATTCCCGTCAGCCCCACGCATACAAAAAACCCCATGCCCGTCGTATACAGGACGCGGTCGAATGAAATTTCAAGCATCCATCCTGATATGAAAATAAGCGGCACGGTGAGAATAATCGAGAGCGTCGTCCCTAGAAGGAATTTTTCCAGAAGCAGCTGGGAATAGCGGATCGGCGACAGGTTGATGATCCAGAACCGGCAGCCTTCGAGTGAGAGCATGGGAAAAATAAACCGCATGCTGAAACTGGAGAGAACGATATAGGTTCCCACGGTATTCAGAATAAACACAATGTTTTTCCAGAAGCTTTTTAAAACGTGAAATTCAAGGTTCCGCAGGTTCGTGAAATAAAGCAGAAGGACGCCGAAGAAAATAATCATCTGGCTCCATTCTGCCGGATCGCGGAAAAAGGTCTTGATATCTTTTTCCAGGAACGCCATGACGGGCTTCGGCGGCCAGGGAAGATGGTCTGCGATCTTTTCTATAATTCTGAGCCGCGCCCCCCGCACTTTTCCGGCAGATTCCTTGTGGTCCTGGATCAGGAGAAAAATTTTCGGGTACAGGGCCCTCGCCACCGAGTACGCCGGTATGGTCACGAAAAGAGCATTTGATATAAGAAGCAGGAAAAAAAAGCCCGCTTCCCTGAAATGGGAGAAGCTATCCGGTTCCGGCATCGTCAACGCCATCATGCCGCGAGTAATCCATGCCGAGGGGAGAAGGGCGTTTTTTGCGAATCCGATATGAGGGAGATATCCGCTGAGCACGCCCGCCACAGAGCCTTGTTCTTTAAGTACGGCAGGCTGGATACGAAGGAAATAGAGAACGATGAGAGCCGCGGCGGCAAGCAGCACTATTTTCTGCCGCCGCTTGTTCGGTAAAAGCCAGAGGATAAGGGTCGTGAAAACGGGGCCCAGCAGTCCCGTCAGAAGGATAAAGGGAAGGTAGTACAAGAGGCACAGAGCCGGGAAATAAAAAGGCGCTCCTTTGACCATCCCATAAGCGACCGTAAAAGGGACCGCGATGAAAAGCAGGGCCCAGGAGCTGAACCAGAGGGCTTCGCCGGTTTTGATAAAATAAATTTCGCTCCATTCGACGGGGCGGGTTACCAGAAAGCCGACTTCGCCGGATTTAAAGAGCGACGCGTAAGCCGCGACGGATGTCGAAATGAACAGCATGATGAAGAGGGCGAAAGTGAAGAGATAAAGAGTTTCGTCGACGAGGATCGGGCCGAAAGGTTCCTGCTCGTTGAAGAAGCGGAAGCTGTACAGGAACATAAAGAAAAGTGCCGCTCCAACGAGTGCAAAAAAAGCGATGAGCGTGTTGAATTCGACCTTGGATTTGCTCCTGAGTTTGCGAAAGGAGTTCCCGAGGGCCGTGAATTTCAGCGAGCAGAGATGTTTAAACTGTTTCATAGAGGCTTATTTTGTTGTGAAAGAAAAGATGCCGGCAGTTACTATTTTTTACCCTGCGGTTCTTCGGTTTCGATCAGACGAAGAAACATATTTTCCAAGTTCTCGCGGGATTGATACTTATGCTGCAACTCCTCGAGCGAGCCAAGAGCGACGAGTTCTCCTTTATTGATAATACCTATTCGCTGGCCCAGTTCTTCAGCCATGGAGAGCGTGTGAGTCGAAAAGAGAATGGTCATACCGCTCTGGGATTCACGTTTCAGGAATTCCTTAAAACTTTTGATGCTCATGGGATCGAGGCCGACCATGGGCTCGTCGAGAATGAGAATTTTCGGCTTGTGAAGAAGGGCCGCCGAGAGAACAGCTTTCTGCTTCATGCCGTGCGAAAATTCTTCAATTAAAACGTCTTTAACGTGCTCGAGAGAAAAAAAGGACAGGAGTTCGCCTGTCCGTTCCTCGATGACAGGTTGGGTAAGGCTATAGAGCTTTCCGATGAAACGCAGGAGTTCCCTCGGAGTTAATTTGTCGTAAACGTAGGGGACATCGGGGACGAAGCTGAGCAGGCTTTTTGCCTTCATGGCTTCTTTCTCTATATCGTAACCGCCTATCTTGATGCGGCCCGAAGTGATCTGCAGAAGACCCACGAGCATTTTCAACGTCGATGTTTTTCCTGCGCCGTTAGGCCCGACAAAAGCGAAGAGTTCCCCGCGCGGAATTTCGAGAGAAATCCCTTTGACGGCCGTCTTCTGCCCATATTTTTTCTGAACATTTTCGAGACTTATCATCGCATCCATAAATCCTCCGGTAAAAGCGGCGCCAGCCTTGGATTTCCTGCCTCTTCGCAAGCTGCTCACGAAGTCCTAGGCGGTTTCAATTACTTTGACGGTGGTCTTTCCCAGTCTGCGCACGAGGTCAACCTGTTCCTTCAAATTTCCTCTTACAAGAGCCAGGTGAGTGACATCCGCGGGGGCCTGGTTAAAGGTGGGGTCCACGGGCACCCAGCTTGAAATATAGATTTCCGTCCACGCGTGGTAAAAAAACCGGCCGTTTTGATAGACAAGTCCCGCGACCATTCGGGCCGGGATGCCCATTGCGCGTGCGAGCGCCGTATAAAGTGCGGTGTATTCGTTGCAATCGCCTTTTTTAATTTTGAGAACCTGCAGGGCCGAGGGGAGGCTGATCGTCGGCGTGGGCTGAACGTAGGCATGGACCCAGTCGAGAAGACGCACCGCGGCACCCCAAGCGGTTGTTTCGCTGTTCGCGATTTCTTTTGCCCGGGATTTGATCTCCGGGTGATCCGACTGCAGGAATTCGTCTGCGGCAAGATATTCTGTGAGGTCCGTTCCGGCTGGCGGAAGGAGAGGGACCGCCTTAAAAGCTTCAGTTTCCACGCGGTGGTTCTCTATGAGGCTTAATTCCTCGAGCAGCTTGACTTCGGCTTTCAACATGGTGAGCCCGCCCGGATTTTCGATCAACAGATTGGAAGGTGTGGAATACAGATTCGGCAGATCCTGAAGGTCTCCCCGGGTTTCGCGCAGCGTATCGAAAATCTTCCAGGCTTCCATTTTTTCGAGAACAAGGCCCGTCGAGCTTTCGTGCTTGATCAGAATGCCTTCCAGCGTCACCCAGTAGCGCGTTTCCATTCCCTGTTCGGTGATAAAGACAAGGTATGCCTCGACGTTTTTGCCGTCCTGCTCGACTTCTTCTTTGTTCCCGACTTTGAATTCGATTTCTTCGACACCGAGCTGCAGCGGGTTCCAGACATGCAGGCGCCCTCTGCGTCCGGTTGACAGATTCTCCGGCGTCCATATGACCGAAAGCGCTTCGGAAAAATAAAGAGGTGAGGGAACGGGAATGATCTTTCGGACGGGCTCGGCTTCTTTTTCCTTGATCACGAGATTCATATTACCCGCCGTGATCTGACCTTCCATTTCCGTCCAGTATTCGCCGCTGGTTACTTTCATGGCGAAGGCCTGCATTTCGAGTCTGGAATTCAGCAGGGCTTTACTGCGGATGAGCATCTCTCGCTCGTGGCCGAGAAAAAGAAAAGTCATATAGGTATGATGACGGAGCTCGTAAAGGGCGCCGGCCGCTTTATCGCTGATATCCGGCCCGTAATCGGAATGATCGACTAGGGGACTCTTCTCGCCGCGGGCGGCATCCGCCTTTTTTTTCTCGACAAGCCAGGGCGGGTCCTCGAGACGTTCGAGCACAGTCAGCGTAAAACCGATGAGTTTATCCCCCAGGCGGACGCCTCTGTATTCTTCCCGCAGGTAGAGATTATGGAGAGGGAGAACCTGGTAGGGGGCATAAACCGGTTTCAGCTGGAAGAATTCCCGGTTGATATGCATCCCGGTCATGGTGATCCAAAAGAAAGTTGTGCCAATTAGAAACAAGGGACGGAGCATTTTCACCTGATCTGGGGAGTTCGTCTCTGTACATCGGCTGTTTAACTGTTTTCTTAAACCTTTTTGAATGCTGTAATTACGGCAAGTACGGTGGCAGGAGTGAAATGGTCGGCAGGCGATTCAATCCTGGATCGTGCTGCATTCCCCTAATTATAAATCTACACGGCCCTGAAGCATGATCTGCCGGGCATTTGCAAGGCAGGAATCAGGGGAGTTTTTCCTTTACACCCGCTTTTGAAATAGGGATAATCAGTCCATTCTGAACCCCGCTAAGGAGACCTAATGATGGCCAAGAAAAGAGAAGAGATGGAAGAAAAAATACTCGATGTCGACGCGAGTATGCAAGGAACCATCACTTTTAAGGATCCCGTCAATCTCAGGATCAATGGCAGCTTCGAAGGCAAGCTCGATACCAAGGGCAATCTCACAATTGGGGAAAACGCCAAAGTGAAAGCCAACATCACTGGCGACCGTATCATTATCGCCGGTAAAATAACGGGCGATGTCAACGCCACCATAAGCGTTTCAGTCATCGCTCCCGCCGTGATCCAGGGTAATATCCGAACTCCTAAACTGAGCGTAACTGAAGGAGCTATCATCGAAGGTACTCTTTCCATGGCCAGCGGAAACCCCTCCGGCCAGGGAACAGACGTGACGATGACTCTGAAAGATGTTGCCCAGTATCTCGAAGTGGAAGCCCGAGTTGTCGAAGAATGGGCTTCAAAGAATAAAATTCCGGCGAAGCAGGATAAGAACAACTGGTTTTTCAGTAAGGCGGCCGTTGACCGCTGGATCCAGGAAGAGAGCATTCGCTCTTAATTTCAGGACCTTGGTTTGCGGGTGTTAATGTAATCCCAGCCAGTATTTCTCCGAATACCGCAGTTTATCAAACCGGCTTGGTCTGAGAGCCGGAATCTCTCTTTACGGAGTTCTTCGAATGAACAGCATGCTTAGCATCGAGGAGGTCAAGAATTACCTCCAGGTCGAGCAAGACGAGATCGAGCGTTATATTACTCAGGGGAAACTTCACGCGTATAAAATCGGCGGCACTTATATCCGCTTTCGCAAAGAAGAAGTCCTAAACCTTCTCGGCTCGTCGAAAAAGAAGAAAGAGCGTCCCGCGATGCTTGCCCGCATTGCCGATTTCTGGCGCTTTAACAATTTCTACATCGTCTCGCTGATGCTGATCTTGATTCTCATCGGGCTCCTCGTCAAACATTAACATTGTGGTGCCCGTGCGTATTTATCAGGGGATTGACATCATTGGCGTCGCGCGTATTAAAGAAATCGCCGAGAAACAAAAGCAGGCCTTTCTAAAGCGCGTCTTTAGTCCGGGAGAGATCGAGTACTGCGGCGTGCGCCGCAGGAAATACGAACACTACGCGGCCCGTTTTGCAGCCAAAGAGGCCTTCATTAAAGCTGTTTCCGAAATATCCGCCATAGCCCTCCCCCTCAATGAAATCGAAGTCGCAAAGCACGCAACCGGAAAGCCCTTTATCAAGCTGTCCGCAGCTCTCAGGAAAAAATTACGCCTGCCGGGCGGCGCTTCAATCGAACTTAGTCTCTCGCACGAACGTGATTACGCGGTGGCGTCCGTTCTGATCGTCGTGCCGGAAAAAGGAAAGGCCGGAAAGAAATGACTTCACGCGTATTCCGCAGAAAGCTCATTGTCAACGCGGACGATTTCAATCTTACCGGCGGAGTCAACGCAGCCATCCTCGACGCGCATGATTTTGGTATCGTTTCGAGTACGACGATTCTGATCAATATCCCGCTTCCGGATGAAACGCTCAAAGCATTGAAGCAGCGCACAAACCTCGGCAAGGGTCTTCACCTCAATATTACGCTCGGTCTGCCGGTAGCAGAAGCTTCGCAAATTCCGTCCCTTGTAACGGGAGAGGGCGTTTTCAGGAAAAAAAAGCATCTTCTCGACACTCAGCCAGTGTTCCGCGAGATCAAAGCTGAGTACGATAAACAGATCCGGTTATTCCGTGCGCGCTTTGGCCGGCTGCCCACGCATCTCGACACGCACCATCATCTGCACGATATGCCGCTTTTTTTCACCGCCCTGAAGGAGCTTTCCCAACAGTTTGAGCTTCCGGTCCGCCGCTGCCAGCCGCTTCAGTCCTGCCAAGATTCGGTTCGAACCACGGATTCTTTTTTCGGAAGCCTCGACCCGCTCAATTACTGGAAGATGGAAGATCTTCTGGATATCCTTACCTCTTTACCAGCCGGGACTACCGAGATCATGTGCCATCCAGGCGTCCTTGACCGGGACCTTGAGTCCATAAGCTCCTTTACTCAGGGAAGAGAAGAGGAATGGAAAGTCTTCTCTTCCCCCGGCTTGAGACAGAAACTTTCAGACTTACAAATCGATCTGGTTCATTTCGGAATGTGCTATACTTAAAAAGGTGAAAAAGCATATCCCTGCTATTTTTTGACCCTTTTTGAGAGATAGCCATGAATATCATTTACACAAACGATGATGGCATTCTTGCCCCTGGAATTCAGGCCCTTATGGCCGGTGTTCCTGAGGGCGTCAAGGCAATAGCCGTCGCTCCCGCCAGCGAAAGATCCGCTTCCAGTCATTCCATCTCTCTTGGGCAAAAGCTTCGTGTGGAAGAGTTCGATAATAACGGAATTTACTGCTACATGGTCCACGGTACCCCCGCAGATTGCATCAAATTTGCGGTTTCCGAGCTTTCAGCGTTTCGTCCGGACCTCGTTGTTTCCGGAGTCAACCATGGCGCGAACACAGGAGTCAGCGTTTACTACTCCGGGACCATCTCGGCCGCCCGGGAAGGATTGATCAACCGCATTCCTGCCATGGCTCTATCTCTCTGCTCTCGGAGTTTCAGCGATTTCCGCGCGAGCGTCGAAGCAGCCGCCAAATTAATCGAAGGCCACCGGGCCGGACTTTTTCCCAGGGACATCCTGCTCAACGTGAATGTTCCGCCCCTCACCCCCGGAGAAATCAAAGGAATGCGGGTGACGAAGCAGGCGTCGTCGAGATTCGTGGAAGAGTTTATTAAAGAAAAAGGCCACGACGGCAAGCAGGTCTATTCACTCGCAGGAGAAATTGAAGTCTACGACAAGGACGGCACGAGCGATGAAGAAGCCGTTGCGGAAGGCTACATCTCGATTACGCCCCTGAAGCTGGATATCACCGATTACAACTCCATGAAATTATTCGAAAAGTGGGCCGCCGAAGGCGGAATGAAAAGGGGGCGCTCATGAAAAAACACCTCAATTACATCGGTGGGAAATGGGTTCCCGCCGCCGCGGAAGACGGGACTTTCGAGGATACGAACCCTTCGGATACGAGAGAACTCATCGGCCGTTTCCCCGAATCGGCCGCGGAAGATGTCGACAGCGCTGTAAAAGCGGCGCGTGCAGCCTACGCGTCCTGGAGACTTACCCCCCCGCCGAAACGCGGGGACATTATCCTGAAAGCGGGTTTCCTTCTTCAGGAACGAAAAGAGGAACTCTCGCGTCTCATGACAAGAGAGATGGGTAAGATTCTGAAGGAAGCGCGCGGCGATGTCCAGGAAGCGGTTGATATGGCGCTCTATATTTCGGGAGAAGGCCGCCGGCTTTTCGGTAAAACCACAACGAGCGAACTCAAGAACAAGGCAGTCATGAGCATCCGGATGCCGGTGGGAGTTTGCGGTCTTATTACGCCCTGGAATTTTCCCGTGGCGATCCCTTCATGGAAAGCGTTTCCCGCGCTCATTTGCGGAAACACGCTTGTTTTTAAACCGTCGGAAGACAGCCCTGCCTGTGCTGAAAAATTTGTCGAAATTCTTGCTGAAGCCGGCCTTCCTCCCGGCGTAATCAATCTTGTTCACGGTAGCACAGAAGCCGGCGCCGCGCTTGTGAGACACGCCGATGTAAACGTTATTTCTTTTACGGGTTCGAGCCAGGTAGGCCGGGAAGTCGCCGAGCAATGCGGCCGAAGACTTAAAAGATGCTCCCTTGAACTCGGCGGAAAGAACGCCCAGATCGTGATGGAAGACGCGGACATCGAACTTGCTCTCGAAGGCGCACTCTGGGGAGCGTTCGGAACCACGGGCCAGCGCTGCACCGCGACGAGCCGTATCTTTATACAGAAGCGCATCTATGAAAAGTTCCGGAGAGAATTCGTCCGCCGGGCCCAGAAAATAAAAATCGGCAGCGGTCTCAAGCCTTCGGTGGAAATGGGGCCGCTCGTAAACGGCGCCCAGTTGCGCCGCGTCCATCACTATGTCGAAACCGCGGTAAGCGAAGGCGCCCGCCTCGAATGCGGAGGAGCCCGGGCGAAAGGCACCGGCCTTTCCCACGGATATTTTTATCAGCCGACTGTCTTCACGCACGTGCAGCCGAAAATGACTCTGTTCAGAGAGGAAGCTTTCGGGCCCGTCGTCTGTTTGATGAGTGTGAAAAACCTCGACGAGGCGATTCATCTCACCAATGACAGCTGTTACGGGCTGTCGTCTTCGATTTATACGAAAGACGTCAATCGCGCCATGCGTGCAATACGCGATATCGAAGCGGGAATCACTTATGTAAACGGTCCCACGATCGGCGCTGAAGTTCATATGCCGTTCGGCGGCGTCAAGAATACGGGCAATGGCCACCGTGAGGCCGGAGACTCGGGCCTTGAGATTTTCAGCGAATGGAAAAGTGTCTATATCGATTACAGCGGCCGTCTTCAGAAAGCGCAGATCGACACCGAGTAAGGCCGTCAAAGGAGGCTTTATGAAAAAGAAAATTAGCAAGCAGACGCCGTCACGACCAGGTGCGGGTGCCTCCCGACGCGAGCAGCCGCTTATCAGACAGCCATTCCCCGGTCCTCGGGCTAAAGAAGTATTAAAAAAAGATGCGCAGTATATCTCGCCTTCCTACACCCGTTCCTATCCGCTTGTCGCACACAAGGGCTCGGGAATGTGGATGCAGGACGTCGATGGAAACCGGTTTCTTGATTTCACAGCGGGTATTGCCGTGACGGCCACGGGCCATTGCCATCCGAGAATCGTTCGCGCCGCTCAGCGCCAGACAGAAAAACTGATTCATATGTCGGGAACGGATTTTTACTACGAGGCGCAGTCGCAGCTTGCAGAAAAACTGGCCCATATCGCGCCGGGAAATTCTCCGAAGAAAGTTTTTTTCACCAATTCGGGGACCGAATCCGTCGAAGCGGCTTTCAAGCTCGCGCGCTACAAAACGGGACGCGAACGCATGATCGCCTTTTTCGGCGCGTTCCATGGCAGAACCATGGGATCACTTTCCCTGACAGGCAGCAAGGTAATCCAGAAGGGAAAATTCGGTTCACTCGTGCCGGGCGTGACGCACGTCGAATATCCTTATTTCTACAGGCTTTGTAAGCATGACGATTTTCTCCGTTACGGCGAAGAATGCGTCGAGTTTATCGAGAAGGTTCTATTCAAGAAAACCGTTCCGCCCGATGAAGTCGCGGCGATTATCGTGGAGCCAATCCAGGGCGAGGGCGGCTACGTCGTGCCTCCGCTGACTTTTCATCCCGCCCTCAGGCGCCTCACCAAAAAATACGGAATCCTTCTCATCGCGGACGAGGTTCAAAGCGGCATGGGAAGAACGGGAAAAATGTTCGCGATCGAACACTGGGGAGTAGAGCCCGACATTATCACGACCGCCAAAGGGATCGCTTCCGGCTTTCCTCTCGGCGCCATGATTGCGAAAGCGGATGTCATGGATTGGGAACCCGGCGCTCACGCCAACACGTTCGGCGGAAATCCGGTGGCCTGTATGGCGGCGCTGGAGACGATCGCTCTGCTCGAAGAAGGGCTGCTCGATAACGCAACGCGGACGGGCGATTACCTCATGGATAATCTTCGCACGCTTTCACGCATGTTCCCTGCTATCGGAGACGTGAGGGGACTGGGGCTTATGGTCGGTCTCGAGATTGTGAAAGACCGCGAAACTAAAGAAGTCGATCCAGCCCTGCGGGACAAGATCATCAATGAATCTTTCCGGAAAGGTTTGCTTCTCCTTCCTTGCGGTGAAACGAGCATTCGTTTTTCTCCGCCGTTGATCGCGAAGAAAAGCCACGTAGATACGGCGCTTGAAATTCTTGAGGGAGTGTTCAGGAAAGCTTTGTGACGAAGCGGGGCGATGAGATCCTTCGGAGCCGTTGCTCCTCAGGATGAAAAGAACGAGACAGGTTGGCGTGAGATCCTTCGGAACAGTTGTTCTTCAGGATGAGAAGCATCAAACAGGTTTGGCGCTTTTCACTTGGCGAGGGTGCCGTCGAGGGTTTCAAAGATAATCGTCACGAGATTATGACATTTGGGACACTTGATCTGCTTGAAAGCCTGGATGTTGTCGTGCTTCGGACGGTACATAATCGAAAGAATCTTCGTTTCGAATTGAGCTTCGTTTCCCGCCCATTGACAGCTCGAGCACGTGTAGAGCGGTTTCAGCGGAATTTCCTGTCCCATAAAGAACCTGCCGTTGTTTTTTGGCTGTTTGAGGTGTCTAACTCAGATCGGCCTTCCAAGTTAAAACTTGAGCTAAGCTTGGCTGCGAGTCGGCGGCCGGAACAAGAAACCCGCAAAAAAATTCCGTATCACTTGAAGCTTCATTCGGTGCATGAAATGGCCGACAACTAAAGCGAGTTCAACCTGGAGAGGAGTTAACCCGTGAGAAAAGCGCCGGCAGCCGCCGCATTTATATTCGTCCTTTTTTTAACCGTCCCGATGGCTTACGCGGGAGTTGGAGACTATTTTAAAGGTTTAAAGGAGGCCTACGTCCGCGGCTTCAAAAATATAATAGGGGCGCCGCTCGAAATTCCGGTGACTATTCAGGAGTATCATGAAGAGAAAGGACGCCCCGTCCTTCGCCAGATGGCGGGTTTTGTAGACGGTACGACTCAGATGATCAGTCGTGCGGGCAGCGGACTCTGGGATCTTGCCGCCGGCTGGATTCCGGGCTTTCAGGAAGGCATTCCGGAAGAGCCCGAAACGCTTTTTTAGTTTCTCTCTCTCTCTCTCTCTCTCTGGTGTTTTAGTTTAAAATAAATATCAAAACGCACTTCCCCCTGCTTTCTTCACCTCTCCTCTGCGGCGACCTCGTTTTCTGTGTTAAACTCTTCAGTAAACACATTTTAAATAGATTTATTTGCCTCGCTCTTTATCTAGAGGCCGATGAAGTGGAAAATCATGTTTTTTTGTCCCCCGACATATAAAAGCCGGCTCCGTTTTTACACATGGCTGACGCTCGTTACGGTCACGGCGTCCTTCATGGATTTTCCCTTTCAAACCGGGGAAGTTCACGCAGCTGCCGTTTTGTCTTCACCTCTCACTGCCCTCGCCAATGATGTTTTTCCCGCACAGTCCGGCACGATCGAAAAGATTCATGACGCGGGAACCGGCCGCCCCCAGGTCATGATCATTCAGGACGCTCACGCCGTGACCGAAGCACAGCGTCATATTCAAAACCTCATCCGCTATTTTGAGGATAACGCGGGCGTGCGGCTCGTGGCGGTGGAAGGAGCCGAAGGCACTCTCGACCCGCTTCTTCTTCGTACTTTTCCGGACTCCTTCGTAAAGGAGAAAGTCCTGCAATCTTATCTGGAATCAGGAGAATTGACGGGTGCCGAGATGGCGGCGGTGGTGAGCCCCGTTCGATCTTCTTATGAGGGACTCGAAGACTGGCAAATTTATGAAAGCAATCATCGGGCGTATCATCTCGCCCGCGCGTCGCAAGCCGGGGCCCTCCAAGCACTCAATGAAGCTTATAAAGAATGGGCGCGGCAGGCCCGCGTCTCTTTTTCCCCCGAACTCCTCAGCTTGCATGAAAAGCGCGAAATGTTTTACCGTGACGAAATGCCTCTCGCCGAATTACTTGCAAATATTAAAAGCTATCTTGCGCGCCTTCCCTCCGGGTTTGAGAAGGAAATCTCCGGCCTGAAAAGTCTGATCGGATCCCTTACAGAAGATCAAAACTCACATGCCCGGAATGAAGAAATGCAGGCAGACATCACAAAAATGGCCGCGCTGCTAGGCGAAAAAATAAACCATACCGCAGGGCAGGAGGAAGCCACGGCCTTTAATGTGTCGTGTCAGGCTTTTTTGACCGGGCAAACTGACGCGGCCGCTTACCTCGGCGAGCTGATCCGTTTCGGGGCGAGAAATGGACTCGAGCCGCGTATGACGTCTGCGATGAAGCTCGCGCTCGCGCGAAGCGAAACACTTTCAGTTCTCAAAGGCGGTGAGATCTTCCGGGAACTCGAAAAACTTTTTGAAGCCCTGGAACTCGTTCTCGGCCCCGAAAAAAAGAACCGGGAAATTCTGAAGAAGTTCGATCAAATCCGCAGGCTTCGCGATCTCGCTCGTCTTGAACTGACCCGGGATTCGTTCGAAGGATACCGCGAGAATGCGCAAGGGCATCTGTCCGTCGTTCCGGATGCGCGCACGAGTTTTGAAGCGGCGCTGGAATTTTACGAGATCGCGCTCGAACGCGATCAGGTTTTCTTCCGTAACCTAGAAGGCTTCCTAAAGAAACGCAAACTTACTTCGGCGGTCGTTGTTGCGGGCGGCTTTCATGCCCGAGGTCTCGAGCAAAGCCTGAAAGATGCGGGGTACTCCTATGCGGTGATTTCACCCGGAATAGCGTCCCTTAAAGGCCACGAAGTTTACGATCTCAGGATGAAAGGGGAAGTGTCTTACCGCGGTTATCTTGAGACGACCTATTACGACGCGTTCGCACGACACGCCGGAATCAGGCTGATGGAACAGGTGTCTGAACCGGATTTTAAAAGAAACCTTCGCGTCTGGCGCGACGAGGTCATACGCGAGCTTGCGCGCGCCGGCGAAATCTCGAAAGTCGGGAACTACACCCGTTACATCGATCTGCTCTTTAACGTGTACCAGAAGCGTTTCCAGGGAAACGGGAAAGCTGCCTACACGCCTGAGGCACTGGAACAGGCGCTCAGCAGCGAGATCCATCGTATCCGGATTGAAACGGAGAATACCTGGAGCGATTCCTTCCGAACCGCCCTGAAAAGTTTTACGGGCTCTCTTGGTTTGAAATCAGATGTCTCTGGAATGCGCCCGCCCGCCGTCATTCCCGAAAACGTTAAAGCGCAGACTCTTTCAGCGCATCTCGCTCTCGCTTCCAACCAGGTTTTTTCATGGCATAAACCAGGCGGCGCGCTGCCCTCAAGGCCGCCTGGAATTGATCCTGCGCTCGTGCCTTTTTCCACGGGGGACGTGATGACGGACGCTCTTACGGAGCTCGCCCGCGAAGCGGAACCTGAAACTCCGTCTGCGATCGCAGACACAGCAGCTCGCACAGCAGTGCAGCTCGCTTCTGTCGCCAGACAGGCGGAGAAAGCCGCTGCGCGCCCGGAAGCGCCGCTCGTCCGTGATGTAGGGACCGCCCGCGAGGGTCTAAGGAGGGCGCTTGATGGGCTCCCGGGCGAGCCGCCGGAAATGGCGCGCGAGATTTTAGACCGGGGAGGGAATCTGCTGCGAAGTCCCGCTTCAGGAACTTTCACGGTTCCCGCAGAGGACAACGAGACTGTTTCGTATTCTGGGGCACGAGTGCCGGAAGCGGACCTTCAAGCGGCCGGTTCCGCGCGGTCCGAAATGCGCCAGGCAGAAAGTCTTTCCTTTGATGAAAAAATCAACCAGCTTTTCATGGAGCTTCAGTGGGTCTGGTACGGCACGGGTGAAGACGGCGTTCCGCACGAAGACAATCTCTACCGGCAGATCAGCCAGGCGCGGGAGCAGCATTTCACGACTCCAGACAGCCAGTTCGATCCCGACGTCATCGAAGCCTATAACGCGAGCCTCTACCGGATCCTCGACGAAAGTTACAACAATCGTATCGCTCGGAGCATTCTCGAAGAGATCACCAGTCTGACCGGCGTCGATTACCGGATCTTTTTCTTTCATGGCTCTATTTTCGAAGCCTTCCGCGCTGTCATGGATTCGGGCAGGCGAAAGCAGAGTCCGGCCCTCGACTATGCCGATGACATGCCGTCTACGCCCGGCTTTTTTCGTTACGACGCTTATGATCTGGAAGACTTTCATCAAGTCTTCGTCGAGCTCGTGCAAAACAACCAGCGCCATATGAAGCCGAACAACATGATCGTGGCGGTGAAGCGTGAAACCGGAGACAACGTCGACCTCGTCTATTATTACGGAAACCTCAACACCGACGACGCGGCGAACATAGAACAGTCCCTTTACGGGGGGGAGTACGCGAACGATTACGGCGGGAACCGGCAGCACGCTTTTTTCAATGTCGTCGCGCCCGCGATTTTCCGGATCGGAGGCACGATCCGTGTCGAATTCAGCGGGAAAGCGTGGGAATTTTATCCACGGAACTGGGCGAACTGGCGTTGGCTGCGCGCCATGCCCGCGTTGTGGACCTGGGCGTGGTACACGGCCGGAAAATGGTTTTTCCGGTCCGGCGCGGGCCGGCAGGATCTCGGACCGAGTAATCTCGTGCGCGGCCATGGCGTCAAAGTCACTCTGTCCATGCCGAGGCACAAGCTCAAAAAACTTTCCCATATACCCCGGGCGCCTGTAGACGTCGAATTCGCCCGAGTGAGAGTACCCGGAAGCATTCAGGATGTTCTCGTTTATTCAGGGTTTGATGAAGACGAAAACGCGGTGAAAGTGCATGTGACTACCGAGGAAATGAGGGGGCCCCGTCTGACCGCGGTCACGGCCGATCTCACCTTTCCCGGCAAACCGGCCGACGTCACTCCTCTGCACGAAAAAGTCGTGGATACGCTGCGTAATGACCCTGCCAATTCCATTGAAGCGCTTGCTCAGATCGCTCCGAATGTGGTTTATAAAGACGGTAAAAGTTTCGACCTCTCCGAAGTCCGGATGAACGACAGGCTTCTGCTTCATTTACTCAAACGGTTTATTCCGGGGCTGGACCTGGGCACCGTTATCGTCGAGGGCGAAGGCGATACCTTCACTCTGAAGATTCCCGCGGCAGCGCCGGACGCGGAAGCCCGCCTCGACGCTTTCCGCGACCATATCCGCTCGACGTTTGTCTATTATGACGCCCTTCTCGAAAAGCCAAGCTGGCTGGGAAATGGTTTCCGTCTCACCGTTCTGCCCGGAGAAGAAAGTGCGCTGCAGGCCCGCTCTGAAATGCGGGAAGCACGTCCTCAGCCTCCTCTCATTCTTATCGACAAGGGCGGACAGGAAGGGCGCTGGACCCGGATTTCTCAGCAGCTCCAGCTGGAGAAGTGGACCACGGGCGGAAGTACCAAGGTTTACATCACTCCGAGATTTCCGGATTTCGTCCTCAAAAAGAAAGAGATCCCTCTAATCGAAAATCTCCGCATCGAAGCTCCCTGGAATTCGGCGGATGATTACATAGAGATTTCGGAAGAACTCGAAGCGCTGGGTCTAGGCGTCTCGGAAAAACCGCTCTATATTCGAAAGGACGACACTGAGGCAAGTGCACGCACGAACCTGACCTGGCAGGCGAAAGGAGTTTCGGTCCTTTCTCTTTATCATGCAAACCCTGAAAACGCGAGTGCGTTGACCGGTGCCATGAAGACCATGCTCGAACGCATGTGGAAAAAAGGTTACTTCGACGCCGATTTCAAATTCGGCAACTTCATCAGGTATGAAACCGGGAATAAAACGACCCTGCGCCTGCTCGACTTTGATTTCGTCTACAGAATTCCGGAAACGGACGACCCCGAAGTCCTGTATCAATGGCTTAGAAACCGCGACCTGACCGGAGACAGAAGGCTGCATCTGTCGCCAAGCGAACATTTTCTCGTAAACATGTTTTATTACGAGGATATGGAAGAAGGCCACAGCGGTTATGATCAGAACCAGAAGGCAAAGGATGAAGTCCAGCGGATGGCGCCCATCAGTAAAGCTCTTTTTCCGACGTTCGATCCCGAAAAGGTCCGAAGTATCCTGTCGCGTGTTTTCGATGCCGGCGCGCCCGTTTTTAAAACCATGTCGCCCGGCGAAAAGCAAGATCCGCCGCTCGAAAAAGTGCGCCTCGTCAAGCAGGCGCTGCTCGACGGGATAGACAAGCAGCGCTTGTTTGAAACAGCCAGCCGGATACTCGCCGAAAAAATCCTTGAGCAGAGACGCTCAGAAATGCGGGAACCGCGCGAAAAACTCGCGGATTTCCTGAGCGCCGAAGAAATCGACGGCCTCGACCGCCGGGTTGAAACGCTGAGGGAAACATACCGAAACGTCCCTCTGAGTCTTCAGGCCCGCGCGATGATGCTCTATCCCACGATTCTCCTAGTACTGCTTGGACAAAAGCCGGCGCAGATCCGCTACAACGGACAAGGAGTGAGTCCAGAGCCTGTCGTGAGGGAACTCGAAGCGGGCGGAAAACTCCCCGAAGATTTGAGATGGGACAAGGACGCCGGTCTTTTCTACGATATCCCGAGAGCGGCGCGCCGTTTGATTTCACCTGAAAGCCGTCTTTTGCGGGAGTCGGGAATTCTTATGGAAAGCGATCGCACGGCCCTTGATGAAATCGCGCGTGCCCTGGCTGCAGGTGATTCCGCTCTGCTGCGGGCGGAGACCCCGGCGCTCGTCGACGTCCTCCTTGCGCGCACGCGGGCGATTCCCGTTCAGCATACAAGGCTCGTCACGGAAGACGCTCTTTATGGCCTTCTTCTCGGTTATCCCGAGGCCGCAATCCGGGCTTCGATCGATTGGAGGCTTAACCGCATCCCCAAGTCGCAGATGTTCGTTCCCGAGACCGCCTATCCCGGAATTGAAATTGTCTCGAGCTACGATTCCGATAGCTTTGAGCAAGCCCACCGCTACCGCGACCGGACGGACGCGGTTCTCGATTACACGTATTCCCGTTTTGAAAGTGAAGATAATTTTTTAAAAATCGCGGCGGCGCTCCAGCTTCCTCAGGCTCGTTCCGAACTCCGCCCGGAGGCTGACCAGCCTCCGGACGAACTCGGCCTTCCGCCGAGAGACTGGCTCGAACGCCTTTTTCGTGTCCGCCTTTTCTGGGAAGGGGAACACGCGCCCCATTTCCGCGAGATGAAGGCCCTGATCCACGAATATAGAGACGTGAGGGGAATGAGGAGCATGATCAGCCGCCTCGCTTCCAGCTTTCTCTCCGGCGACCGCGCTTCGTTTAACGAAGTGGCGGGCGAGCTTTTCATCATGAAAAGATTGATTGATCATTTGGCTGCCGAATACGAAATCGAAGTCCTCGGGCTCGGCCTGAACGCCGGCTTCCGGGAGATCGACGGATTCATAAAGCTCACTCCGAGACCGGGCGCGGCTTTGGCAGGGACGCCTCTCGAAGCGGGACTTTATATTTTTGAAGCGAAGGAAGACGGCGCCGCGGACTTGCGCAGTCTTATCACGAATACGATCCGCGACCAGGTCGGACCGCAGATCGAGAACGCGCGTTTCCTCGCGGCAGCCGGTCTTCCATTGCGCGGGGCGATCGTGGGAGTGGGAGGAGAAAACAGCCGTCTGGCTCCGGCTGCCGGACTTCAGCTGGAAACACCTCCTGAGGGCGCGTCTATTCCGGTTTATTCCTTCACTACAAACGCTTTTTCAATCCGGAACAGCCCTTCCCCGCAAGGTGTCGCGGCTCCGGCTGAAGACCAGCTCCGGACCTGGAACCAGCAGCATCTCAATATCGAAACCTTTTTTTACCGGACGCTCCTGCCCGCCTTCGGCCTGCCTGCCGTCGTGACGGGAACGGCGGAGACCGAGCGGCGGGCCGCCCTGCACGAACTCGAACGCCGGGAAAGAAATCAGCGCGGCGTGGCGCGGCGAAACATCGTAAGAAAGAAAAGAGACCGGGAAGCCCGGGCGCGCGAACTCGAACGCCGCGCGCGGGAAGTCGAAGGCTGGGAATATTCATTTGAAGGACTGACCGATCCCGATGTGACCGCCGGCTCAAATCTTGTTGCTGCGGCGCTCCGGTGGTACTTCGGAAGGCCGCAGACGCTCGAAATTTTGCGGCGGCAGATCCATGATGCGGCGAGAGATCCCGCGCTGCCTCAGGAACCTGCCGCGCGGGCCCCTGATTATTCTGATCTGGGCGATGTTCCCGATGTCGAACAGGAAGGGGATATCCGTATTGCCGCACTTTCCCCGACGAGTCCCGAAAACCGGGACCGTGCCTGGGCATGGCTGAAGAGCCTGTATCAGGCTTCTCTTACACCGCCGGTGAGGGCTCCAGGACAGCGTGTTCAACCGGGGCAGAGACAGCGCCCGGCTCAGCCCAGGGCGCCGAGGCCTCAGGTGGATCTGGCCGCACGAGAGGCGACAGGATGGGTTGGGAGTTTCGTCAATCATCCCGACGTCGACCCTCTGCTCACGGACGCGGACATTCCCTACGTGCAAAACATTTTATGGATTTATTTTCAGGGCAGAATCGACAGGGGGCAGCCAGTCGGCACGGCTACCGGATCCAGGCAGACGCTTCAGGCTGTCTTCGCGGACCTCGGCCGAAACGGCGCGTGGGAATGGGTCCAGGCGCAGGCGGAAGAAATCTACGGCGGCCCGGTGGATCGTTCAGAAATGCGGGCCGGCGGCGAAGCGGGGAGCGGCGCACCGGATAAAGGGGTTGCAAAGCAGACTTTGGACTTAACGGAAATCGTGCAGGGAATAGCGGCAGGTTTCGGGCCTGAGGAACAGGACAGGCTGGAACTGGCGGGATGGAACACGCCGATGTTTGTGAATGCAGGAGAGAAGTCTGAGCAGACCACGATCCAGCTCATAGGCGCGCTTACCCGGTTTCTCCGAGACTCTTTGGAAAAGGACGGCCGCATCCGTTTCGAAGCGAGACAAACCCAGAACATGACTATCCTGACTATCCGATCGACTGAGGAAGAAGGTCTGGGATGGATCTGGGATGACGATGGAAAAGCGGAAGAAGCAAAAAAAATGCTCATGCTGTCAGGCGCTTTCATTGATTATGCGACGCGGGACCTGTCCCTCTACTCTACCTGGAAATCTTCTCTTGAAATCCGTTTCCCTTTTTCACCTGCGATCCGGATGAAACAGTGGGAGACCGACGGCCGGATCACGGAGCTCAACAGCACCGGCGAAGAACCCGGCAGCACGCGCAACGCAAAGACGTCCACGATCGACATGTACACATTTGATAATTTTATTCCTCTCGACCCCTTCCTGGCAGCCAAACCGTCGCTTGATATTATGATCGTCGGCCCCTACCGGAACCTGCGGGACATACGCGGTTTTATCAATCATTATCCCCGGACACGGCGCGTGCATCTCGTTGACGTTGACGCCGCCGCCTTCATGCTCCTTGAAAGCGCGCTGGAAGCCGACCCCATTCCGGGGGTGGAGTTTATCGGTTACAGAACAAGTGTCACGGCTCTGCCTGAGGAGCTTACGGGAAAAATGGATCTCGTCTTCGATAAATACGTTTTCTCGGAAGCCTGGTTCTCAGCGAACCAGCACCGGCGGAGCGGGGATGAAATCATGCGGGTCCTGAAGCCGGGCGCTATTCACGCGAGCGCGGGAAGCGCGGATCAGTTTCCCGGGTATGAGCCGGACCGGAATGTTTTCTATCTCCATACGGGGACCGAACCACGGATTTTTGTAAAAGCGGGGCTGGGCACGTACGTTCGCGGGAAGGTGTCCGTTTCCGATCCGGTTTTTTCCGTGAAGCTCCAGCTGAATCCTTACTACCCGATGTTTGCTGAAGCCCCGCCGGAACCGCCCGAAGTGCCGCTTGCCGACGGGAAAACTATTGAGAAGCTTCTCGCCGCAGCCGGACTGGCGAAAAATGAAACACTTATCGATTTGAGAATCGCCGACGGCCGCGTCCTCAAGGCGGCGGCACTCGCAGGGGCCTCTGTCGTCAAGGGTTATGACCCCGATAAATCCCAGGTGTTTAAAAATTTAGAATACTGGAGCAGTCAGGCAAACCGGCCTCCTGATCTCCAAAGCGCATCGATCTACCACGACTATCGTAATGGTAGTTATTCGAGTGAAAAATTTCAAGACTGGGACGTGGTTTACATCGACGAAGGCGTCACTCAGGTCTTTATCGGTCCCGAAGAAAAGCCCCATCGTGATTTTCTCGAACAGATTTCCCTTATGAAACCGGGAGCGCGTCTCATTGTCCACCGGGCCGAAAAACTGACACCGGATATTCTGCCGGGTTTTGAGCTTATAAAGACTCTCGATTTCGAGCCCTCACGGCCGAGTTTCATTTACCGGGCCCGGTCCGAACTTCGTTCAGGAGAAGAACCCGAATTCAGCGCAGAAAGTTTTGACGCTCAAACCTATTTCATGGGACAGCATTACTTCGGTGAAGAGCTTTTAGTCCGCGAATTTCCGCTCGAGGACTATAACGTCGAAGAGAGAGGCGCCCGGGACCGGCTGCTGCGTTTTGAACTGAGCGCTCCGGGTGCAGGTTTTAAAACGACGGTGCGGCTCGAACGGAACGGCGGCGACATCACATCGCTGCAAAGCCCAGGAGTCCCGAAATCGGCAGCTCTCGAAACCTCTGATGTCGAAAAACGGCTCCTCACCTGGGATCTCATTCTCGGACTCATGCAATGGCTTTCGGACCAGGATTACGGAACGATCCATTTTCGCCTCATCGAAGGCGGGCCCGGCCTCGCGATATTCGTGGGTACACCCTCCACACCCGGAATCATTCGAGCCGGCCTGCCTTTCTGGAAAAACGCCGCGGACGGGGAACCAAGGTTTTCGTTTGAAAATAAATCCGGTGCTGCAAGGGCCGGTCTGGATTCGGCCGCGGCCGGAGACAGCATTCGTTTCAATCTGGCGGGAGCCTCTGCGGAAATTGCAGCATTAAGACAGGAGCTCGGCAAACAAATGGGCCGTGAACTCCGCCAGCGTGCAGGCCGCATGTGGCGGAGCGCCGCAAAGCGGAATGTCGAACAGGCGCTTGCGCAATTCGACGCCGTTTACGGACGGTCTGAACTCCGAACGACGGACGAGCCGCCGGCGCAAGATGCCGATGCACGCGTCCTCGGCCGCTGGCTTCAGGGGTGGGATGAAAGCAGGATCGCGCGGGATCTCGAAGCGGCTGGAAATGCCGGCGATGCCGCGCGGAATATCTGGGAGCCTGAAGGGACTGCCGCGATCACCCGCCGCGCCGAGAGGCTCGAAGGCTCTTTGCGCGAAGTCGTTTTGTCCGATGCCGCAAAGAGTTTTGGCGAAAATAACGGCACAGGGTTTAATGAAATTGCGCTCGATCTTCCCGGTCTTCAAAGAGCGATCGGGGAAGATGCCGCGGCGGACGTAGATGCTTACGGCATGCGCGACCGGTTGATCGGCCGCGTCTCGGCCCTTGCTGAAGGCCGAACGGGAGAAACAGAAAAAGCCGCCGCCTGGTCCGCGCCGGATACGATCATTGACCGCGCCAAATGGCTGCTTGCTCCCCGTAACAGGGAAATTCTGCGGCTGGCGCTGCTGGAACGTTTCGGGCAGGAAATCTCTCTTGCCGAAAACCGCCGGATGGTCATGGATCTTTCCTTTTTTGAGGGTACGTCCCTGCCTGCCGCAGATAAGTTTGTCCGGGCGAGGGTGTCAGACGGTGGGCTTCTGCTCGCTTATCTGAAATCCACTGAAACGAACGCTTCTCTGACTCAGGTGTTCCGTCTTCCCGGCGTCGAAAAGAAACAGTACACGCTCGAAGAAGGCCTCGTGCTTGACGGAGAAGAAGCTCGCGCCGCCGTTTACATGCTGGCGTCCGGCACACCCGTACAGGCGAAAAATGTGAAGCGGGAACAGGGAGTATTTGTGGGCAAGCAGGTTTATTTTGGTTCACGTCTGGACGCGCCGGAGTTTGCGGTACTCGTCCAGATGGCGCTCGAAGTCGAAGCGCTGCGCCGCCAGCTAGAAGATCTGCCCGGAGCTCATTTCCCCGAATTCACACAGGCGACGCTAAAATCCGCTTTCGGTCTTCTCGAAGACCTGCTCGAAACCGAAGTGGCCAGACAAGCGTTTGCAGCTTCAGCGTAACCCTCTTATTCAATGCCGCCAAAAGAAAGCTTAATACTCCACGAAGGGATGCGTTTCCTATCACGTACACGCTTTCTTTAGGCGTGACGTGAACGCAGCTGAACCAAAGGGTTCAGGGTCCCCCGAAGGATGCGTTTCATACCCTGTCCGGGCTTTCCCAACCAAGTTAAACATTTTTAGAAGTCAATTCTCGCCACGTGGCGAGAATTGGCAGGTTTTTACAGGGAGCATTCTTTCAAAAAGGGATATTCGAGGAAAAATGGTGGACCGGAGGGGAGTTGAACCCCTGACCTCCACAATGCCATTGTGGCGTTCTCCCAACTGAACTACCGGCCCACTTATAATGCAGGGAATAAAACGTGTATTCGTACTGGAAACAATTTCTGCAATCTACCTGTATAAAGCAGTTCCGCTTGCGGAACCGGCCCACTTATAATGCAGGGAATTAAATACGAGTATTTACAGCTGACTGGCTATGTCCTTTTAATCAGCCGAGCAGTCCTTGCGACTGGTCGGCCAAAGGAAGTTCGATCATACCCATTTCCGGCTTATTTTCAAGAAATATGATTAGGATCCGACTGAGCATCGCACGAGGACCGTAGCCTGCCAAAATCCTGATTCGTCCGGCGTCCGTGACGAAATCATCCACAGCATGTGAAATCTTGACTCAAATTACCCGGAGATATTTCACATATCATTCAATAGACTTGGCATAATGATTGATCCTCCTAGATAAACCGATTATCAAGAGGTGTGCCATGAATCCCAATAAATTGACCGTGCGTCTTCAAGAAGCCCTGACCCAGGCCCAGTCCAAAGCGGCCGAATTCAGTCACATCGAACTCGACGGCGAACACGTGCTTCTCACGCTGCTCGAACAAAAAGACGGGCTATTTCCCAGCCTTTTGAAAAAACTGGAAGTGAACAGGGAATCTTTCGGCACAGAACTCGAACGCCTTCTTGCCGCCCGTCCCAAGGTTTCAGGCACCGGCGCGGAAGCAGGCAAAGTCTATATCACCCAAAGGCTGAACAAACTCCTCTCCCAGGCTGAGAAAGAGGCCGGGCAGCTCAAAGACGAATACGTCTCGGTGGAGCATCTGATCCTTGCCTTCACAGATGAAGGCAATACGACCCCTGCCGGCAAACTTTTTCTCTCCAAAGGCGTTTCCCGAAATTCGGTACTTCAAGCGCTTTCGACTATACGGGGAAATCAGCGGGTGACGAGCGCTGACCCCGAAGTGAGTTATGAAGCGCTCGAGAAATACGGACGGGAACTGGTCGCTGAAGCGCGCAAGGGCAAACTCGATCCCGTCATCGGCCGGGACCAGGAGATCCGGCGCGTGATACGGATACTTTCCCGCAAGACAAAGAATAATCCTGTCCTGATCGGCGAGCCGGGCGTCGGTAAAACGGCGATCGTGGAAGGTCTCGCGCAGAGGATCGTGAAGGGCGATGTTCCGGAAGGACTTAAAGACAGGGCCGTGTTTGCTCTCGATATGGGCGCCCTCGTTGCCGGCGCAAAATACAGGGGAGAATTCGAGGAAAGACTCAAAGCGGTTCTTCAGGAAGTCAAAAAAAGCGAAGGGCGGATCCTGCTTTTTATCGACGAACTCCATACGATTGTCGGCGCCGGAAAGGCGGAAGGGTCGATGGATGCCGGAAATATGCTGAAACCCATGCTGGCGCGCGGTGAACTGCACTGCATCGGCGCGACGACCCTCGACGAATACAGGAAGTATATCGAGAAAGACGCGGCGCTCGAACGCCGCTTTCAGCCGGTTATCGTTGAGGCGCCGAGCGTCGAAGATACGATTTCAATTCTCCGCGGACTGCGGGAGAGATTTGAAATTCATCACGGCGTCCGCATTCAGGATAACGCGCTCGTTGCGTCCGCCATTCTCTCAGACCGTTACATCACCGAAAGGTTCCTGCCCGACAAGGCGATCGATCTTATCGACGAAGCCTGCGCCATGATCCGTACTGAAATGGATTCGCTTCCGACGGAACTCGACGAAATTTCCCGCAGGGTCATGAGGCTCGAAATCGAGGAAGCCGCCCTCAAAAAAGAAAAAGACAAAGGAAGCAGCGAAAGGCTCCAGGCCTTGAGAGAAGAACTCTCCGGCCTGCACGAAAAACTTAAGTTGATGAAGCTCCGGTGGGAAACCGAAAAAAAATCGATCGCCAGCGTGCGGAATCTGCGGGAGGAAATCGAAAAGACCCGCCACGAAATCGAAGTCGCCGAGAGAGATTACGATCTCAACAAGGCAGCCGAACTCCGGCACGGTAAGTTACCGGAGCTCGAAAAAAAACTTAAGGGGGAAGAGTTGAAAATCAAAGACGATCAATCCGGCTCGACGCTGCTTCGCGAAGAGGTCACCGAGGAAGAAATCGCGGGCATCGTAGCGAAATGGACGGGCATTCCGGTCAGCCGTCTTGTGGAAGGAGAAAGAGAAAAGCTTCTGCATCTCGAGGAACTTCTTCACAAGCAGGTTATCGGCCAGAACGAGGCCGTGAGGCTCGTTTCCGATGCCGTCCTGCGCGCACGCGCGGGTATCAAGGACCCCCAGCGCCCGATCGGTTCATTTATTTTTCTTGGCCCCACGGGGGTTGGAAAAACGGAACTCGCCAAGGCTCTCGCTCAGGCGCTGTTTGACTCGGAGCAAAATATCATCCGGATCGACATGAGCGAATACATGGAGCGCCACACGGTCGCCCGGCTTATCGGAGCGCCCCCGGGCTACGTGGGTTATGATGAAGGCGGACAACTTACCGAAGCCGTACGCCGCAAGCCCTACAGCGTCGTTCTTTTCGACGAGATCGAGAAAGCGCATCACGATGTCTTCAACGTCCTTCTCCAGATTCTCGACGACGGAAGGCTCACGGATTCGCAGGGGAGGACCGTGAATTTCAAAAATACGGTGATTATTATGACGAGCAATATCGGCTCTTCTCTCCTCCTGGAGGGACAGAACGCAGACGGAGAAATAACCGGAGACGTGCAGGGAAAAGTGATGGCGCAGCTCAGAAGCCATTTCCGGCCGGAGTTCCTCAATCGTCTCGATGAAATCATTCTCTTCAAGCCGCTCGCCCTCGAGGAGATCAAACAGATCGTCGAACTGATACTGGACGATCTGCAGAGCCGCCTTGCAGACCGCCGCATTCAATTGAAGGTGACGGAAGAAGCGAAACAGCATATCGCGGCGGAGGGGTATGACCCGGTCTACGGAGCTAGGCCTCTGAAACGTTTCATCCAGCGCGAGGTTGAAACCAATCTCGCCCGGCTATTGATAAAAGAAAGTGTTCCCGACGGCTCGGTAATCCACGTTGATGCCGCGGGAGGCCGTATCGTGGTGGAGGCTGAGCCGGCAAAGGCCGTCTTTGCGTAAAGCAGCCGATCTTGCTCCGCGCAGAAACGCGGCCAGTCTCTCTTTGCCGGCATTTAAGAGCGCTTCGCCATTTTGTTTGATATTCTTCCGCTCGATCAGTACACTAGGGCGCAATTGAGAGATTTCGAAAGGAGCCCTAAATGAAACTTCTCGGCAGGATTTTGTTTTTCTTGGTGGTCGTAATCGTTCTAGTTATCGTTTTCAAAAATATCATTCTCAAGGCAGCCATACCCTTCGGTATATCCAAGGCGGCCGGCATCAACGCAGATCTCGATAGCATTGATGTCAATTTTTCCAAGACCCTTGTGGATCTCAAGGGCCTCAAGGTTCAGAACCCGTCCGGTTTCGAGGACAAGTATCTGATCGACATCCCTCAGGCATTCGTAGACTACGAACTGGAGCCTTTCTTCAAAGGGAATGTTCATCTGACGGACGTGAAGCTTTACCTGAAGGAAATCCTGATCGTGAAAAACGAGCAGGGCCTTCTCAATATCAACGTCATCCGTGAAAAGCTCGAGCAGAACCAGAAGAAAGAGGCCAAAGATCAGGTCGAAGACGGCGAAGCGCCGCCGCCCGCGCCTGCCGAGCAGCCCAAAAAAGCCAAGGGCGAAATGAAGATCGACAACCTTTTCCTGAAAATCGACAGAGTTCTTTATAAGGACTATACCGTCGGTAAAGATCCGCTCGTTCAGACCTTCGATCTGAACATCGAAGAAAATCACCAGAATATCACCGAGATCGAATCGATCATCGCGATTATCATGACGAAAGCGCTGCGCAATTCAGCCATCGCGCGGTTGACTAATCTCAATCCCGAACAGTTCCTGCAGTCCAATCTCTTCGATACGGCGACAATAGCCAACCAAGCTGTTACCAAGATCGGAGATAGGGCGTTTTCCACAGTGGAAGGCCAGCTCGGCTCGGCGTCCGGTACCGTCAAGGATACGGCCGGTGCGGTAGTCGGTTCACTGAAGGATAAAGTCAAGCTTCCTTTCGGGAAGTCAGACAGCGAGCAGTAGCCTTTTCAATAAAAAAAGCCCGGGCGTTAATACCCGGGCTTTTTTTATTGAAACCACCTCTATCGTTTAAATCTTTCCGTCCCAGCGTCCTCCCTGACGGCCAATGAGAGCGTCCCAGCCCGACCAGAAGCGAAAGATTCCCGTCAGACCCAGAACGGCGTGGGTCACGGACTTTTTTGATTCGTTATCGTTAATGACCTGTCCGATGCCCGGCCAGAGGAAAAGAGACGTCAAACCTGCGACGACGCTTTTCCCCGTGACCTTTCCATGTTTGGCCGTGTTATCGGCCATCGCTGCCTGTGGAACCGCTGTGACAACTAGAACGAACAACGAAAATATCGTCAGAACTTTCTTCATGTGAAGCTCTCCTTGTTAGGGCCCGGGGGGCGCCGGTTAGATTTATTACGTTACCTTACTTCCTGCGTTTTTCCTCAGCCCATGCGAGCAGGGGATAGAGCACGATAATACAGAGATGAAAAATCTTATGAAGAAAGACGAGATGCCATTTTTTCCCCGCATACTTCCTGGCGGTTGAAAAATCGGAGTCAAACGAAAGCTTGGAATCGGAAATCGTTTTGCTCGCGTTGTGGAGCCGGAACTTGCCGAAGTATTGGGGAATATAAGAGGGGCGGTATTTCCGGCCTATCCGCAGCCAGTAATCATAATCCATGGCGAATTGCAGGCTTTCGTCGATATAACCGATCTCGTCAACGATCTTCCGCCTGAAAAAAACGGCCATCTGGGAAATCGTATTCTGGGCGATCAGGCCGTCGTAACTGTAGCGTTCGAGGAAAAAGTTTTTATAACGGGTGACCCAGCCGCGGATTTCCTCGCTGTCCCGGTCAAGGATGACAGCCCGGCCGTACAGCCAAGTGACATCCGGGTGTTCGGCAAAGTAGCGGCCAATGGTTAGGAAAGTATTCTCGAAATAGACATCGTCGGAATTGAGCCAGGCAATAATCTCTCCCCGCGCCTTCCTGAGCCCTTTATTAATGGCGTCGGACTGGCTCTTGTCCTTCTCCGAAACCCAGTTGATTTTATCGCCGTAGCTTTTCAGGATCTCCACGGTCGCGTCCGTGCTCTGTCCGTCCATCACGATGACTTCGAGATTGGGGTACTTCTGAGCCAGAATGGAGTCGAGCGCTTCGCGGATAAACTGACCTTGATTGAAACTGGGCATGACGACCGATATCATCGGCCAGGCATCGCGCCCTGCGGCGGCGGAAGTGAGATTTTCAGGTGTTTGGTTCATAAGGCGACGGTTTGGTTAATTTAAATCACATCCCCGTTTCTGTCGAGGTGTTTTCTGCCTTCTCTGTTCTTCCACGGAATTTCCTGACGGCCTCGTGGTCGATCTGCCAGATCTGAGTTCCTTCGGGAATTTGAGGATGAAAAGGGTAGTGAAGATCGTTGTAAATTTCGCGGGCGTTGATGCCGTATTCCGATTCCATAATCATGCGCATGGCCTGGGCGTTTGTCCGGTCGAGGCCTACTTTCTTAACCCCGCGCCTTGTCCAGAGAATGAAATCAATCTCATCCAGGACCTGCGGCCACATATCCGGCGTGATCGCGACAAGGGGGAAACCTCGGGTCCGGTCGCCGGATGCTTCGTGGGAAAGCGTGTAGACACCAATATCCGGCCGTCCGAAATAATCCCTGAGAAAGATCAGGGCGGAATGAAGCGGTTCAATCTCGATATAGAAAGTAAGCACGCGCGCATTTGCCGGCGCCCTGCGTGCGAAAAGTTCCAGCGCCTGCACCGGGGTCGGATGTCCCGCCTGAGCCAGATGATATTTCAGTTCCGGGTAAAGCCGCGCCTGGGAAAACCAGGCGAGACCGAGAAGCAGCGCGGCAAAAGAAGGCATCACGGCGTGGCTGAAGGGCTTTGCAAGCTTATGGGCCTTGAGAAACCGGTAAACCCGGCTGAGTTCGAGCGCCATAAAAGCCGCGAGAAAATAATCTGTCATGATCAGGTATCGCGGTTCCGGTAGCGCCCAGGGCAAAAGAATCATCAGAAATTCTACGGCAAGCGTAAGCAAAAAAAACTGCCACCACGTCACTTCGTCATCCGGCAGCCGCCGGTTTTGAATGAGTGCGCGGATTTCACGCACGGCAAAAGATAAAATAGCCGCTCCGGCCAAAAGAAACCACTGTACGCGGGGGAGATACAGTTCCAAATTTTCAGCGATCATAGCGGGGGAAAGGATAAACGACGAAGAGTAGCCGGCAATGGGAGGCGCGAGAAAGCGCTGGAGGCAAAAAAGAAAAAGTGCCATGCCCGCAAGAAGGGACCATTCTCTGAAACCTTTTTTGAGGAGTAAGCTTCCCAGCCAGCCGAGGACAACCGCGGGCAGAAGTAAGACGGATGTCTCTTTGGAAAAAAAGAACAGAAACCAAAAAACAAATATAAAAACAAAACTTACGCTGCGCAGGACCGCCGAGCGGGTCTTGAAAAGATAATAGAGTGCAAGCCCCGACAAAGAGAGCCAGAAAAGCTGCCAGTTCTCAGCCGGGGACAGCCGCACAAAATTCTCCATGGTCTTCGCGTTCAGAATCCAGAGAGAGGAGGCGGTAAGCGCCGCCCAGGGACAGCGGACGAGCCGGTAAACCAGATAGAACGCGGCGGAAATAATCGCCGCCAGCGCCAGGTAGTGGAAGACGTACCACTCCAGCGGATTATGTTTGTCTGCAAGAGGAAGATATTGAAAAAAGAAACGGCTCAGCCAGTAAACAGGCCTCAGCCTGCCGCCGTCCCGTTCTCCGTGGAAGCCCGCGGTATTCCACCATGAAGCGAAATCCCTTTCAATCAATTCAAAGACCAGGATGTCTTTGGGATCATCAATCAGGCTGAAACTCGGATTGGTAAACTTCGGCCACATCCAGAGCATGGGCAGGAGTATCGCGAGGAGCCAGATGGCCCAGACAGTCCACGAGCCGTCTTTTGCAGAGCCCTCCTTGGAGGAAGCTATCTGTCTATCTTCATTCTCTTTTGACATGACGAGTGATAAGGGTCTTTTGGAAACTCTGGTTCATTTACTCTGATTTCCGGCCGGAAGCCGGTAATAGTTTATCGGCCGCTGCGGAAATCGCTATAGAAAGCATAAGCGGATAAAGAAAACCGTGCTGAAGGATAAGGCGCTCGAAAGAATTTTTTAAATGCCAGCCCAGCCCCGCGTGGGTCGCTAAATAAGGCAGCGGCATGAAGACGAGATGCGCCGTGTAAACGATCCAGAGAAAAAATAGCGGGCGGCGTGCCGGGCGAAAGGAGGCAGCCAGGAGTGAAAAGGAGGCGCAGGAAAGGATCAGCCACGGCTTGGCCGAAAAATAATCTTTAAAATAAGGTTCGATCACGCTCCAGCGCGAAAGATTGTGATGCAGCGTCATGACGGACTCTCGCGTGAAAGCCTTGTTTTGAAGGCGCGTCATATCGATATCGTTTGCGAACATGATTGCCGGCCAAAGGAAGGCCAGGGTGAGGAACACCGCAAAACCGGGCCCGATCATTTTCAGCGTTTTTAGCCGCTCGGGAAAAGTCATTGCCGCCGCAGCCGCCGAAAAGGCGAGGATCGCGGCGAGAATCGCAGCTTCATTTTTTACGAGGCACAAAGAACCCGCGAAAAAAAAAGCGAGAAAAGATTCCACGCGTACCGAGAGACCGGGCGTTGTGGCATCAAGGGCCATGAGAAGCCGGCAGAAGTGCAGGGCGGCCATCCCTCCGAGTGCCACGATCATGCCTTCCTGATAGCCGCTGGTGAAGGTCCATTTGTCATAAAATAAAAGGGCGGCATAAGCGAGAAAAAGGTCGAATAAAACCCGGCCTTTCCGGGGCGCTAGGGCCGACAGGCCGGATAACCAGAAAAAATAAAGCGCGGGCATCAGCAGCCGGCCATGCTCTTCGATCATACCGCCGCTCACTCTCATGATCACGGCTTCCAGCATGGCCGCGAGATGAGGATAATTGATATAAGAACCCCACGAAATGTCCACGGTGTTGGCAAGCGGCGTCCACGCGTACAACAGTTTGATCCTTTTGTACCAAATGCCGATTGCGTCCCAGTTCGAGGGTGTGACGGGATTCGCAAAGACATTCAGCATGGCAGCGGCGGTAATCAGCAGAAGAACCGCCGGAAACAGCCGGAAAGAGGGCGCTTTCAAACTTTGCGCCCAGGAAGCAATCAAGCTGCGCCGGCACTTGAATGTTTCATACGAACCGGCCAGGTAAAGAACCAGAATGGCGGCAAGCGCCAGCGAGAAGGGGAGCCGGAAGCCATGGAAGGCGACCAGAAGAACTCCCGTCAAAATGAGCCCGAACCACCAGCGCGAGACGAGAGGCACGGAAGCGTCCCTGATCAGGAAGCCCGCCGTGAAAGGCAGAAAAAAAATTATGAAAAGTGAGGCGACTAGCTGCATAAAGGTTCTACTCAGTTTGTTTCCGGGTTTTCCAGCACGGCTATAATTTCGCGCCCGCCCGCGGTCTTTTCAAAACGGGTGAAGCCCGTTTTATGCAAGAAGTCCATGAGAGATTTTTCGTCAAACCTTTTCGTGCACGGGTAGGTTGCGGCTTTTGCCGCGGCACGCAGAAGAAAATTTCCGGAGCTCGAAAGGTTGCTGACGGGTTCGGCTATAATGAGAACTTTTCGTGCCGCAGCCTTCAGTTTATCGAGCATCTTTTTTTCATCCGGAATAAATTGATAGAGGCTGGCCATCATGATGACGTAATCGTGGCGGGGAAAACTCTCTTCCCGGCCCGCGTTCTGGTGGAGAAAGTGGATGCCTTCCCGGCGGCCTTTTTTTGCGAACTGCGGGCTCGAATCGACTGCCGTGTAGCGGACGCACCGCTCGATGAGGTAATGCCGGTAGAGATAACAGTCTCCCGCGCACACATCGAGGACTTCCGCACCGTCAGGGATCAGCGCGCTTATGGCCGCGTAGCGTTCCTGAAATCCCTGCCCGTAGATCCGTTTCATGGCGAACTCGTAAAGCCGCGCCGAACGGTAGAGAAAACTCATCGTGCGGCCGGTTTACGATTGAGCCAGCTTTTCCTTAGCCGGTTTTTTTCGGGGAGGAAGCCAAACAGGGTGACAAGATAGCGGAGGGTTTCAGGGATCAGACGGACCGTCGTGACCTGGGTGTTTCTTATGAAGAGCGTGGGGATTTCCTTGATGACCAGGCCGTTGTAATAAGCGCGCGTCATGATTTCCGTGTCCCAGAACCAACCCTTGTTTTTTACCTGCCCCAGAACTGGAAGAATCATTTCCCGGCGGAAAAATTTACAGCCGGTTTCCGTATCTTTGAGACCGGTTCCAAGGAGCCGCGACGATAGCCAGGCGTAGCCCCGGCTCAGGATCATACGGATGATGAAATAAAGCCCCCACTTCGGCTGATAAACGCGGTAGGCGGTGCAGACATCGGCCTGCCCGTCTCGAATGCCCAGGATCATTGAGAAAATGTAACGGGCCGGATTGTCCAGATCGATATCGATAAAACCCGCAATATCGCCGCGTGCCCGCTTGATGCCGTCGTGGACCGTCTTGCCCCGGCCGTGGTTCGCCCGGTGCCGGATAAAGGTGCAGTTCGGTTTACCGGCGATGAGTTTCTCGACAATAGAGACCGTGTCGTCGGAACTTTTATCGTCGACGAAAATCAGCTCGTAAGGAAACACGGTCGCGTCCATAATGCCGCGAATCTGTCCCACGCTGTCTTCGAGAAATTTTTCCGCGTTGTAACACGCGATCACGATACTGATTTCAGGATCTTTTTCGTTTTTCATCTCGCTCAATGTTCCTCTCCTTCAGTATCCTTGAATCGTCCCGATGAGGGAGGTTCTTGACTCAGGGCCGGTCTTGCGCGGAGGCCGTGCCCCCGGGCGGCTTCCGCCGCCTGCCTGACTTCAGGCACGTTTGAAACCCTTAGCAGGTAATCCAGCCATTGAATGTCTTTCGTCCTAAGGATCTCCACAAGAAAGGGTGTACCAAGCGCCGCGAAGCAGCTTTTCTCGAGATGAAACGGCGTATAGCCTTCGAGCGAGACCTTGGTGCCGAGGACTTCAACGCTTTGCACTGCGGGCCCCGGTCCGCCGGCGGCATAGCCTGCTTCCAGAAACAGCACATAAGGAAGCGACCCCCGTCCGTAAAGGTTTTTCATGGGCTTATCCATCTGAAGCAGTTCCGACGCCGCCGGGTTTGCAAGCTTCCATTGCCATTCTCCGACCGGCGTAAAATCGTGAGGAGACGTCAGCATCACGGCATGGATTTCCAAGGGGCCCGGAGGCGCTGACGCAAACGAAACTTTAATGGCACTGAGCCTGTCGTACTCCCAGTCGGTCACGAAAGCCCAGCCAGTCGCGGCTTTGTCCGGACCGTCCTGAGCGGAGATCCGGACGGCAGCCGCGATTTTAATTTCCTGAAGGTCTTCGGGACGAAGATCGATCCCGACAAGCATTTTGTCTGTAACCCGGGAATGCAGGTGAGGAAAAACAATGGCTTCGTTCATGGAATAGTAATGATAACGGACCTTCGGAAAGAGGCCGGAGTCGGGAATCCCTTTGAGGATTCCGCGAAGATAACCGAAACCCATGATCGTTCTGTCCCCGTAGGTTTCGACCAGCCTTTGGTCCCGGTCGGTCGTCCGGAGCCGCGCATAATCTTTGTGAAAGGTGTCCCGGAGTCCGGCCGCCTGGCTTGAAGCGTGAGAATAGGAAATCCCGCAAAATAGGATGAGCAGAAGAAGAGCCGCAAGCCCCGGCAGCGGGGCGCGCTTCAGGAGACGGAGCATGCGGCATCTTCCTTTTCAACCGGGAGAATATTCCTTTTTCCCGGAACCGAAAACGTTTCAAAAATGAAGAGAAGGGCGAGAATTCCTGAATGCAGCAAAAGCCTCGTAAGCGAGGTCGTGAGATGCTGATGGATCTCGACCGGCGTGATGAGGTAAGCCGCGCCGTAGCCCGCTTCCATCATGAGGACGAGAGCGAGCGGAAGCCAGCCGTAGGGAAGCCTGCGCTTTTGCGTTCTCATGAGAGGATAAAAAATAAGGGAGGCCGCAAAAAGATACCAGAGGCCCTGCCAGCCCGCGCTTCTTTTAAAAGCGAGAAAAGCGGCACCCAGAAAGTAGATTTTGTCCCAGTCCGTGAAAAGCCGGACATAGTCGGCGGGACTTTTAGAGGCGAAGAGATAAGTGGTTTTACCGGCGAGAAAAATCTTCACCGCAAAAAAGGCCGCGAGCGGGATGAGCGCGGCGGCAAAATAGGCGGCGGCGCTTTTCAGCTGCGGGCCCGGCTGCCGGAGCCAGAGCGGCAGGGCGAGCGCCGTCAGGGCGGCAAAGAAAAGCAGGCCTTCATTTTTCGTCCACACGGCGAACCCGGCGAAAAGACCCGAGAGAATGAAGAGGACGGCGTCCTTGTGCCTCAGCGCCGCCATAAGAAGCACCGTCGCCGCGGCGCAGAAAAAAGCGAAAGGCAGGTCGGCGTAAAAAGCGCCTGCCCAGAAGCGAAGATGCGGAAGAGTCAGCAGGAAAAAAGCGGAAAGAGCTCCCGAACCCGCTGAATGATAGAAAGTGAAATACCAGAAAAAAAGCCCCGTGAGCGAAATGTAGAAAGATAGAGAGACGAGGGCGGGCCAGGCCGGAGCTTCCTGTGCCATCCAGAGCCAGCCCCAGCTGAGGATTCCGGGCAGCATGAGAGGATAGTCCTGATTTTCCCAGCTCACCAGAGGTGAAAACATTCCGCGCCACTCGGCCGGGTCCCGGTATAGAAAGCGGGCCTTCAGATGCCACATGAAACGGGAGTCCCAGCCGCCCCAGATATTGAGCGTCGCGTTCTTCCAGTAGTAATCGAGGAAGTCGGCGGCGGCAAATATTAAAAGCAGGAAACTTCCGGCGACGAGTGCCTGGACAAAAAGCCGGTCGGGCCATTTCTCGACGTCGTGGTGCCAGAAACCCGGTGCCGGGACAGACCGGGAGGCCCCCCGCGCTTTGGAAAGATATTCTACGGGCAGGTCCTTCAGAAAAATGACCATTGCGGCGGTGAGACCCGCCGCGGCCAGCACCCAGGTGATCGAATGTGCTGAAGGCGCATGCAGACAATGAGCCAAAAAGATCATGAGCGAGAGGAGAGACAGCCCGGCCGGGATAGCGAGCACCGCCGAAAGAAACATCCTGCCGGGAATCCGGGTGTGGCGAAGAAGAGTCTCCAGAGTGGAAAAACCAAGCAGAAACGGGAGAATAAAGGGCATGAGCGCATTCATGAGATCTTGACCGCCGTTCCCGAGGCGGCTGAAACGCGGGTCTGCCATGCGTAGCCCGTTTCTTTCAGACGCTTTTCCGCGATCTCAGGCGTAGAACAAAAGACGACGGCGATTTTTTCTTCCGGTTTCTTGTTGATCACCACCGGACAGAGGAAATTTTCTGCGTCGTGAAGAAAACGCGTCCATTTCGGTTCTTTCCCGAACGGTTCATCAGTGATCAGCGAAACGGCTCCCTTCCCGGGAAGAAGTGAGCGGGCCGGGCCCAGGCCGGAGGCCGGAACGACAAAAGCATAAGGATTCGCGCGAAGCAGATGCCAGGCGAGCGCCGGGTGGGATTCCAGTTGAACCGGTCTGTAGTAAAAAAAGCATAGAAAGACAGCGGTTCCGTAGAAAACGTAACTTATTATTGAGTAAGGAGAAATGGAAAACTTTGGTTTCATGGCGATTTGAGCGGGCGGGAACGGATGCCCCGGCGCTGTCCAGGTTTTCTGCTTTCGTCGACAATGCCGTCAGAATTTGATTAAGTAACGGCAGAAAAGGGCATTACGTAAGTTTTTTATGCCATATGGGTTAGGTTTCGTCAAGACACCTTGAGCGGCTTGGGATTACGGCTCCGCCCCTTCTCACGGGAAATCGGTTAAACCTGCAGGGTCGAAAAGTCGATGGTTAAGTGATACAGAGCTTTCTATCTTTAAGACGTCCAGTGGTTTACAGGGAAGAGGTTCATGAGTTCCAACGTTAAGAAACCCCCTCAAGGCATGACCGAAGGCCGGAATCCGCTCCCGAATAGCTCCTGGTACCTGCGTCATCAGCGCATTCTCGCCGCCATCGCCGTTGTTTCGGTTCTTTTTCTGGGGGTCTACTTCCGGATTTATAATCTCACGGGCCCTAATTTCATCCAAAAGAGGCAGATCCATAAGATGGCCGGCATGATGGCGCGAAACGGGGTCGCCCAGCAGATCACGGCGGGCCTGCCGCCTCAGATGCAGCAGCTCCAGGAAAAGAAAAGGGATGACATCGTCAATAAAATGACGGATTCCGCGATCAAGGAGCAGCCCAGCCAGTTCAATTACTCAACCTGGGTCCTTGAACAGCAGCTGATCAAGTCTTACCTGAATAATTTCAGCCCCGATTATTATCCCGACCCGGATTCATACTATTATCTGCAGCTCACAAAGAATATCGTGAACACCGGCAAGCTCGGGCCGGCATCGAAAGAAGGCAAGTTCTACAACCCTTTGAGACGCGCGCCTCATGGCAACTGGGACCGGATCACGTGGCATCCTTATGCCGGGTACTTCGTGTATAAGTTTCTGTCGCGTTTTGATCCGGATATCAAGCTCATGCACGCGGCGGGGATCACGCCCGTGATCCTTGTGTTTCTTGCCGGCCTTGCCTGGTTTGCCTATGCCCGCGCCGTCAGGGCCGATCTCTTCAGCTCCTGGCTGGGCGGCCTGATCTTCATCCTGGCGCCTCTCGGATTGCAGCGAAGTATTTACGGCTGGTACGATACCGATCCCTACACGCTTCTCTTTTGCGTCCTGATCGCGGCCTGTTACCTCAGTATTTACCGCGACGGCAGAAAGTGGTGGCTTTACGCTATTGCGGGCGGCGTGCTCGCGGGTGTCTACAGTCTTTACTGGCATGGATGGAATTTTATTCTTGCCCTGATCGGAACGTCTTCTGTAGCTTTGACCGCTTTTATGGTCTGGAGAAACCGGAGTCTTAAAAACAACCCGCCGCTCCTTTTTCTACCGTTGTTCGGCATTGTCTCCGTCGGTGTTTCGCTCCTTCTGCTTGGCCCTGAGGCATTATTGTGGGCGCTCCGGGGCGGCGTTTCTTTCGTCGCGCAGACGCAGGCGCGGACTCTCGGAGCGTGGCCGAATCTGATGGTCCTGATCGGCGAGACGAACACTGTCTCCGCGCTGCGCTGGATTTATCTGACGGGAGGCTTTACCGCGGCCTTTCTTGTTTTCATGGGAACGATTCCGGCGGGCATCAGTCTTTGGCGCAAAAAAGATAAAGAAGCGTTTCATCAGTGGCTTGCCCTCTTCATCATGTTCCTCTCTATCTTTTTCATCTCTTTTGATACCGAGCGCTTTACCTTCCTCATGCTCATTCCCTACAGCTTGATTTCCGTTTTTGGGATCCGCCTGACGCGGGACCTGCTCTCGAAGGTTTTCGTTAAACTTTCATTCCGTCTGCCTCGTGTCGTGAGGCCGGGGACAGCGGCCGTCTTCGCTGGAGCCGTTCTCGTGCTCGCGCTTATGCCGCTTCAGCTGTGGGCGGCTCATCTTTCGGCGACCAAGACTCCGCGCATCATGAACGAAATCTGGGAAAAGGCGCTCGTAACCATCAAAGAAAAAACTCCGGAAGACGCCATCGTATTCAGCTGGTGGTCGCCGGGTTATCTGGTCGCCTCGATTTCGGAGCGGCGCGTCATGTTCGACGGCGGTACCCAGCACACGCATGAGCATCTCTGGATGGCCAAGGTTTTCATGACCGATGACGAGAAGCTTGCCGTGGGTATCCTGCGGATGCTTTCTATAAGCGGTAACGACGTGATAGTTCTCCTCGCCGACAAGGGGTGGCAGCTTGACGAGGCCGTTGAAACGGTCGAGTCGATCGTCGTTCTCAACCGCGGGGACGCGGCACTTGCGCTCGCCGCTAAACTCGATCCCGCATCCGTGGAAAAAGTTCTCGACCTTACGCACGGGAAAGAGAAACCCGTGCCGTCCGTGATGCTCATCTACAATAGTCTCATGGAAAAAAACATCATGCTGCAGGTCATTGGAAAATGGAATTTCAAGCGCGCCGAAAAGATCCTGTCCGAGAGGAAGACCAGCCGGGCTCTTTTTAACAAATCGAATGTCCGCGATTACACCCGGCGCATGTTCCAGATCGCGGAAAGTTTCATGCGGTATGAATCCAATATTCCCGCGGTAAAGCGTAACGGCCCGGCCCTCGTTTTCGAAAACGGGCTTGTCGTCGATCTGGAAAAAAAGAGAGCGTTCGCGCCCTCCATGGATAAAGGCGCGATGGATTTGCAGCCTGTCCCGCTTTACTACAAAGAAGGAAACAAGTGGGTATTACATGACGAACCGGGTTCGCCGCGTAATTTCGTGGTTTTCCTGAACCGCAAAGCGGGGATTTTCACGGCCAATCTTTTTCAGAAGGAAATGCTCCAGTCGCTTCTCTTCAGGCTCTATTATTTCCAGGGAGAAGGGCTGAAGTATCACAAGAGCGTGGTCGTTAGCGGCAGTGAAGACCAGGACACGTACGCCCTCGCTTATGAAATTGACTGGGACTCTTTCCTGAAAGACCTGGAAGCCGCCCCCGCCGCGGGCCCCGGCCAGACCGCCGTTTAACAGCAGGCCATTCGAAGGTAGAAGACCATGCGCGTCGGAGTCAATCTGCTTTTCCTGATCCCGTCAGAAGTAGGCGGCACAGAGACCCACTCCATCGAATTACTCAAAGCCATCTGCGATCACTTTCCGCATGTCCAGCTCGTGCTTTTTACCAACCGTGAAAACCACCGGACACTGCTCGGAATCTTTGACAAGTATCCCCAGGTCGAGTTCTCGCCGTTGAATTTCAATGCCCGCTTCAGGCCCATGCGCATCCTGCGCGAGCAGCTCGAACTTCCCTTCAAAGTCTCGGTATACGACCTCGATCTCCTGTTTTCTCTCGGTTACACAGCACCTTATTTTTCTTCTCGTCCTCAGGTGCTGTTCATCCACGACATGCAGTATAAAACTTTTCCGGGTTCGTTCGGCTGGTTCGCGAGAAAGGCCATGCACGCACTGATCCTCATGGGCGCCAAACGCAGCACCGCGGTCATGACACCGTCCGAATTTTCAAAGCGTGAAGTCCTGAAATATACGGAAGCAGCGCCGGAGCGTATTCACGTTGCATTGCACGGGACGAGCGATGAATTTTCCCGGACTTCCGAGACGAAACAGAAAACCGAAAGGCTGTACCGTATCCCCGGTCTGAAAATGCCCTATATTCTCTGCGTTGGATTTTCTCATCCCCAGAAGAATCTGCCCTGCCTCGTCTACGCTTTCAAAGAGATGCTTGGGGAAATCCCGCACCAGCTCGTGCTTGTCGGAGGGCGCAGCCAGGGAGAAAAGGCTCTTGCCCGCGCTTTGAAAGGTCTGCCGGTCGACCGCTACCTGCGGCTTGCCGGAATACCCCGCGGCCAGCTCGTCAGCCTGTATCACGGGGCCGATCTGTTTGTTCTCCCGACACTCTACGAAGGTTTTGGCCTGCCTGTTCTCGAAGCGATGAAAGCGGAGATTCCCGTGATTACGACCCGCTGCGGGTCCATTCCTGAAGTGGCAGGGGAAGATGTCGTGTATTTCGACGAAAAGAGCCCGGACTATCTGAAGAAAAAAATCCGGGAAGTCCTGGCCTGGACCCCCGAGCGCAGACGGGAGCATATACAAAAGGCCCGGATCCGCGCAGACCGCATGACATGGAAGCTCGCGGCGGAGGGGACGATCCAGTGCTTTGAAAACGTCATCGGCAAGTCCCGGCAGACCCCCGCGCAGGGCAGTTCATGAAAATTCTGATTATCGATACGTACTATGAATTCTTTCTCAGGGAGTTTTATTCGAAAAGGCGCGGAGAGCTCGAGGGTCTGAATTATTCCGTGCACCGTGATCGGCTTATGAAGCACCGCTTTTCCTCTTCGGACGCGATGTCTTATTTTTTTCGCAAGGAAGGCTGGGAGGCCGAAGAAGTTGTTTTCAACGACAACGAACTCCAGGCAAAATGGGCGCGCGAGAACGGAGTCGCGGCTTTCCGGCTCCCGGGAATCGTTGCCAAAGGCGTCAACTTCCTCTTCGGGGTCGACTGGCGTTTCGGTGTCTTGAAGGAACAGGTCCGCCGCTTGAAACCCGATATCATCTACATCAAGGAGCAGAGTCTCTTGACCGATGCCATGGTCGGCGAATTGAAAGACATGACGCGTCTTATCGCCATGCAGGTGGGTTCCAGGCTCCTGAAAAGAAGAACTTACCAGCACATCGATCTCGTTTTTACGTCCTTCCCTCATTTTGTCTCCATGTTCGAGAAAAGGGGGCTTCGTGCGTCTTATCTTCGGATCTGCTTTGATTCGAGGGTAGCCCAGGAAATAAAGCGGCAGCCACTGCTTCACGAAGTGACCTTCGTCGGCGGTATTACTTTCGGGCAGCACCGAACCCGGAACGAAATTCTCGAAACGGCCAGCCGGGAATTCCCGCTGAAATGGTACGGCTACAGCACGAGTCCCTGGCATCAGAGCGGGACACTAAAGAAGAACTGGTGTGGTCCGGTCTGGGGCCTCGATATGTACCAGGCACTGGCCGACAGCCTGGTGACGATTAACAGTCACGGAGAAATAGCCGGGAAGTATGCCAATAATGTGCGGCTCTACGAAGCGACAGGCGTAGGCACGTGCCTCCTTACCGACTGGAAAGAGAACATCCCGGATCTGTTTGAGCCGGAAACCGAGATTGTGACTTACCGCAGTGTGCCGGAGTTCAGGGAGAAACTGGGTTATCTGCTGGCTCATCCGGCAGAATGTAAAAAAATCGGGAGGGCCGCCCAGATCCGGACCTTGAAGGAACATACTTATGCTCACCGCGTCCGGGAACTCATCGCGGTTTTCAAGCGCCATACGAAAGAGACCAGGCTTCATGTCTGAGGCGGGCGAACTCAAAATCCTGAAGCGAAACATTCTGTCCAGCTATCTTGGCCAGACGGTCTCCCTTGCCCTCGGCGTGTTTCTCATTCCGCTTTACCTGCATCTTCTCGGAGTCGAAGCCTACGGACTCATAGGATTTTTCACGTCTCTCCAGATTATTCTTCAGATACTCGACTTCGGTATTTCGAGCGCCATGAACCGTGAACTGGCCCGCCAGAAATCGGATTCCGCGAAAGCTTCGGAAAACCGGCAGCTCGTGTTTACGCTTCAGTTTTTCTACGCTCTCATGGGCTGTGTGCTGGGTGTTATCGTCTGTCTGCTGGGCACAATGGGAGCCGGCGCCCAATGGCTGAACGTTCACGATCTGCATGCGGAAACCATTCAAAACTCCTTTATTCTGTACGGTATCTATATCGCGGTGAGATGGCCGTCCGTGTTTTATGGAAGCGTACTGCGGGGGCTCGAGCATCAGGTTCTCTTTAACGCCATCACGGCCGGAACCGCCCTTGCGCGCGCGGCGGGAGTCATTCTCGTTCTGGTCTTCTTTTCGCAGACGCTTGAGTTTTTTTTGATTCTGCAGATTGTCTTTGCGGCGATTGAAACAGGGCTGCTCGCTTTTTATGCCTGGAGAGTCATGCCTGCAAAAACTTCTGGCGTCCGCTTTCGCCCGCACCTGACAAGCAGCTTGTGGAATTTCGCGGCCGCGATGACTTTGACCAGCCTGTTCGTGATAATCCTGCGCCAGACCGACAAGATCTATATCAGCCGGCTGCTGCCTTTAAATGAACTTGGCTTTTACAGTACGGCAGGCGCCTTGAGCGGCCTGCTCGCCGCTCTTTCGACGCCGCTCTTTTATGCCATTTACCCGCGCTTCAGCTCTCTCCTGGCGGACAAAAGGGAAAAAGAATTGATCAACCTTTACCGCGTCTCGCTGTCCCTGGCCTGCGCGCTGACCGCACCCGCGGCCGGAATCCTGATTTTTTTCCCGGACACGGTTCTATTAATCTGGACGCGTTCCGTCGTGGTCGCGGACGAAGCCTCCCGGTCGCTGGCCCTCCTTTCTCTCGGGTCCCTTCTGAACAGTCTTATGATGACCGTGCCGCATGCTCTGCAGCTGGCGTCACACCGGGTCATGATCCCTTTTTTGCTCAACCTTGCCGGACTGCTCTTTTTTATACCAGGAATGCACATCGCCGTATCGAAATGGGGAGTGGACGGGGCCGCAGGACTGTGGGCCGCCTACAACGTGCTTTATTATTTTGCTGCGCCTTTCCTCATGAAGCACTACCAGCTGCCGGGAGCGGGCAACAGTGTGTTTTTGAAAGATACCGCGCCGATGCTGGCCGCGGGACTGGGTATTCCCGGGGTGGTTCGTATCGGGGCCCACTACGCCGGGTTTTCGGCGGGACCGCTTCTCCTCGCCGTTTCAGCGATCCTTGCCTCGGCGGCATGCGTGGCTCTCTGCGAACCACTGAGAAGAAGAGCCCTCTTAATTCTGAAATGGAAAAAAGAAGGAAGGCCAGGCCAGGCTTAAGGATAGGTCCACGATGACGATAATCAATAAGTCCTATGACATCCTTTTTTAAAGTCATCAATCGCTCCGAAACTCCCGTTTCGCCCTGGGTCCGGCTCGTTGCGAAAGAGGTTCGTTCCTCAGAGAAGGAGCAGACCCATGTCTACCATTCTTTGGCAGTTGCTGATTATGTGGTTGTGATAGCTATGACTTCCTCCGGCCTGATTCCGGTCGTATCGCAATTCAGGCCCGCCGTGGAAGCGATTACATGGGAGCTTCCGGCGGGGCTTCGGGACGGAGAGGAATCGCCGGAAGAGACTTGCCGGCGCGAGTTGAAAGAAGAGACGGGTCTGGACGCGGTGAAGATCACCGCGCTTGCGTCTTGGTTTACGGACACAGGGAGATTGGAAAACAGGCTTCATGTCTTTTTTGCGGAAACGGGGGACTGTCTCCCTTCGGCCGGTTCTGAAGAAGGAATCCGTGTTCAGTTCGTAAAGCCGGAAACCCTCCTATCGTGGATCCAGGAAGGAAAGTTTGCGCTCTCGATGCATATCGCCGCGTTTCTTTTCTGGCATTTCCGTAACCGGTCCCGTTAACAATACCAAAATGATACAGGCACGCTGGCGATGAAAACAGCGGTTTATTTCGGATGGCGCGAGGAACCTCTATCCCGGGTGGTCGAAGCCATTCTGCAGGAAAGCTTTGAGCTGAAGCTTTCGCGGGAAACGGCATTTGGAGAAAAAATCGATCAGGCGGAAGCGGCTGCCCTGAAACCGGATTTTCTTTTCAGTTTCGGGCCTTTGATCGTGCAGAAGCCGCTGCTTGATGCGGTGCGTATAGCGGCGATTAATTTTCATACGGCGCCCCCGCGCTGGCCGGGGCGAGGGTCCTGTTCTTTTGCTCTTCTCGAAAGCGACCTGGAATTCGGGGTTACGGCGCATCTCATGGTCGAGAAGCTCGATGCGGGGCCCATCTTGAAAGTGCTTCGCTTCCCGATCCCGGGCGAAGACGATTGCGAAACGTTAAGTGCCCGGACTCTTGCTCTGATTCCCGACCTCGTCCGTCAGACAGTGTCGGACCTGAGAGCAAATGAATGGCAACCCTCTTTGTCACCGGAGAAATGGGCGCGGCCGGCTTTAAGGCAAAAGGAAATGGCGGAACGAATGAGAATTCATGAGGTGGATAGCGTGGACGTCATCAACCGAAAGATAAGAGCTTTTGCCCATTCAAAAAAACCCGGCCCTTTTATTGAACGGCAGGGCCGCTTATTCTGGTATTTAAAAGGAAAGCCGAATGCTTAAAAAAAATAAGTCAAAGAAACGCAGATACGATCTCCTGATTATCGGGGGGTTTGGTCATGTCGGACTGCCCATCGGGATCGTCCTGGCAAGCAAAGGACTTCAGGTAGCCCTTTATGACCGGGACGAGAGCAAGAAGGAAATGATTCTTGCCGGGAAACTTCCTTTTCTGGAATATGACGCTGGGCCCGTGCTTAAACGGGTCATAGGTAAAAACCTTCATATCGTAGACGGGCTGGACTCCATCCCGGACTGCGCCGCGGTCATGATTACAGTCGGCACCCCGGTCGATGAGTACCTGAACCCGAAATTGCTGCCCATGATGCAGCTGATGGAACAGATCAAAAAATACCTGACTTCGGAACATTTGATTATTCTGCGCAGTACGGTTTATCCGGGCGCGACCGACCGGGTCGCAGCTTTTTTGAAATCTTCGGGAAAAAAAGCGGATGTCGCGTTTTGTCCGGAACGCATCGCGCAAGGCTATGCGGTGAGGGAATTGCTCGAAATTCCGCAGATTGTTTCGGGATGCACGCCTCGGGCACAGCGCAGGGCGGCGGCCTTTTTCAAGAGGCTGGGCGTCATCACGGTGGAGGTCTCGGTCAAAGAGGCGGAGCTTGCAAAATTATTCTCCAATGCCTGGCGTTACACCGAGTTTGCCGTAGCAAATCAGTTTTACATGATCGCCGAAGAGCAGGGCGCCGACTTCCGCGCGATCAGGAAAGCCATGACGCAGGATTACAAGCGCGGCCGCCATTTCCCGGGAGCGGGATTCGCCGCGGGGCCGTGCCTTCTGAAAGACACGATGCAGCTTTCCGCATTCTACAAAAACAATTTATTCCTTGGGCACGCCTCGATGCTGGTCAATGAAGGCCTGCCTTCTTTCGTCGTCTCGCAGCTGCGCCAGAAATTCGATTTAAAAAAAGAAACCGTCGGCATCCTGGGTATGGCGTTCAAAGCCAATGTGGATGATATAAGAGATTCGCTTTCTTACAAGCTGGGGAAACTGCTGCGTTTTTATGGCGGTAAAGTGCTGTATTCCGACGAATTTGCAAAGGACCATACCTTTATATCCAAGCAGGACCTCGTAAAGAAAAGCAGCATCATTATCCTTGGTACGCCGCACGACGCTTATAAGAATCTAAAAATCCCGAAGTCCAAACATGTCGTCGATATGTGGGACCTGTGGAAGAGGAAGGTATCCGCATGAGAAAAGCCCCGCGGATGCAGTGGTGGGAGCCGCGGATGGGCGAAGCCGAAAAAAGGCGCCTGTGCGCCGTGATCGACAGCGGCTTCCCCAATGACGGAGAATTATCCCGTGAGTTCGAACGCAGAATCGCGGCCCTGTGCGGTACCCCGTATGCCGTCGCAGTGACGAGCGGCACGGCCGCGCTGTTTCTTGCCCTTGCCGCCTGCGGTATCGGACCGGGAGATGAAGTCATCGTCCCCGATCTGACCTTTATCGCCACGGCCAATGCCGTCCGTCTTGCCGGCGCGGTGCCGGTCCTTGCGGACATCGATGAAACATCTCTTTGTCTTTGTCCGGAAAGCTTCGAAAAAAACATCACTTCCCGGACCAAAGCCGTCATCCCGGTCCATGTCAGCGGACGCTCGGCGAATCTAGAAATGATCACGCAAATCGCGCATCAGCATGGCATCAAAGTAATCGAGGACGCCGCCGAGGCGCTGGGTTCGGGACGGGCAGGACGCTGGCTCGGATCTTTCGGCGACGCGGGATGTTTTTCATTTACGGCAAACAAAATCATCACCACAGGGCAGGGCGGCATGGTCATTACGCACAGCCGCGAAATTTACGACAGGCTCCGGGAGCTCAAAGACCACGGACGCCGCGAGCGCGGCACGGGCGGCGCGGACCGTCATGACGTACTCGGTTACAACTTCAAGTTTACGGACCTGCAGGCTGCCATGGGACTTGCCCAGCTGGATGATCTCGAAGCGCGCCGGGAAAAACTTTCTTCGCTCTACAGCCTTTACAGCGAAAAACTTTCAAATATTCCCGATTTTCGTCTTCCCGGATTTAACCTCACGGAGGGGGAATCTCCACTCTGGATTGACGCGGTCGCGCGTAACAGGGATGCCCTGTGCGCTCATCTGGACACGGAAGCGATACCGTACCGGAAATTCTGGTTTCCGCTGCACACCCAAAAACCCTATCTGGCAGTTGCCGCTCACTTTCCTGTCGCCTCGTCCGTTTCCGGTCAGGCGTTCTGGCTTGCGTCGTCTTTAAATCTCTCGGAAGAGAATGTTGATTTCATCAGCCGAAGCATTCGTGAGTACAAGGAGTGAGGACATGAGAGGAAAAAAAATTCTCGTAACCGGCGGGTCGGGTTTTCTGGGCGCAAGCCTGGTTTGCCGGCTGGTGCGTTCCGGAGCGCGGGTGCGAGTTCTCGATAACCTGAGCCGGGGGCGCCGTCACAGACTCGCTGAAGTAGAAAAGAGTATTGAATTCTTCGAAGGGGATATCCGGGATGCGGCGCTTGTCAGGAAAGCCGCCGGCGGCGTCGATTCCCTGTGCCACCTGGCTTATATCAACGGAACCCGCTTTTTTTATTCACGTCCCGAAGAGGTGCTCGACGTAGGAATCCGCGGCATGATGAACGTGATCGATGCCGCCATGGAAGCCAAGGTTCCGGAACTGATTTTAGCGTCGAGTTCCGAAGTCTATCAGCAGCCGGCCGTTGTGCCGACCGACGAAACGGTGCCGCTCATAGTTCCCGATCCGCTGAACCCCAGGTACTCCTATGGCGGCGGAAAAATCCTCACGGAACTGATCGGGCTTAATTACGGGCGGAAATACTTCGATCGTGTCGTGGTTTTTCGTCCGCATAATGTTTACGGTCCCGAGATGGGCTGGGAGCACGTCATTCCGGAATTTATCAGCAGGCTGAAGCATCTTCCCGCTTCCCATACCGAAACGGATTTTCCTATTCAGGGGGACGGCAGGCAGACCCGGTCTTTCATTTTTGTCGAAGATTTTACGGACGGACTGATGCTTCTTCTCGAGAAGGGCGAGCATTTAAATATCTATCACATCGGCACAGAAGAAGAGGTGATGATTTCCAGCCTCGCTTCAGAGATCGCGGCCCAAATGAAAATACAAATCAGGATTGTTCCCGGGCCGGCCGCTCCGGGCGGTACGAACCGCCGGTGTCCAGATATCGCCAAGATCCGGAAACTCGGCTTTGTGCCTCGTTATTCACTCAAGCTGGGATTGGCGCCTGTTGTTTCCTGGTACACGGCCAACGAGAAACCGGAAGAAGCATGATTGCATAAGATGAATTCACGGAGACTGTCTCAATGACAAGTTACGGACCGATTGAAAATTGCCAGAGCTGCGGCGGTAAGAATCTGGAGAGCGTTCTTTTTATAGGCTATCTTCCGCCTGTCAATACGATGCCGGATATGGGCCGCCCGCTTCCGGCGGAACCATGGTTTCCAGCGGAGCTTTTGTATTGCGGCCATTGCAGCCTGGTCCAGCTCGGCTTTGCGGCGGATCCCGCGATTCTCTTTCCTCCGGAATATCCTTACACGAGTGGAACGACGAAAATCCTGAGAGATAATTTCAAAAATCTTTTCCAGGAAGTAAAAGAGCGGCTTTGCCTTCAGCCGCAGGATTTTGTCATCGATATCGGATCTAACGATGGAACACTTCTCTCCAATTTTATGGACGGAGGCATGAAAGTTCTTGGTGTAGAGCCGACCCTTGCCGGAGAAATCGCAAGATCAAAAGGGATCGAGACCCTGCAGGTTTTTTTCAGCAGGGAAACCGCGGGGGAAATTTCCCGAAAGTACGGGAACGCCCGGGTTGTTACGGCCGCCAATGTCTTTGCGCATATCCATCCTGTCCACGAAATCGTTGAGGCCGTCTCTCTCCTGACGGGAGAACAAGGGGTATTCATTTCAGAGTCCCACTATCTCGGCGCCGTAGTCCAGGGGCTTCAATACGACACCGTATATCATGAACACCTGCGCTATTATTCCCTTACAAGCCTCAAGAACCTTTTGGAAAAACATGGTTTCCAGATTTTTTATGTAAAGAAGATCCCCACCCATGGCGGATCGATCCGGGTTTATGCTTCCCGCCCGGGAAATTATCCCGTACACGAATCCGTGGCCGCGTTGCTCGCGGAAGAACGCTCGGCAGGTCTCGCCAGCTCCCTTTGGATTCCGGATTTCCAGCGCCGGGCAGAAAAGTCAAAGCATGAAATGCACCAGCTCCTGACCGAAGCAATCAATAAAAGCGGCAAGGTCTATGGGATCAGCGCGCCCTCCAGGGCAAGCACTCTCGTCCACTACATGGGCCTTGACGATAGCATGATCGAATGTGTGCTTGAAATCGCCGGATCAAAAAAGATAGGAAAGTACATGCCTGGAACCAAAATTCCGGTGCTCGAAGAGACCCGGCTGTATCAGGATCAACCCGCTTACGCACTCCTTTTTTCATGGCATATTGCCGACGAGTTATGCAGGAACCTGAAGATGAGAGGCTACCGGGGGGATTTTATCGTTCCGCTTCCCACACCGCACATTATCAAAAACAGTGAAGTCAGGAAATAGCCATGCCGCCATGGGGGGACAGGCCCAGGATAAGCATCATCACGGTATGTAAAAACACCGGGAAATTTCTGGAGAAATGCATGGAGAGCGTCTTTGCGCAAAATTATCCCGACCTCGAATACATCGTACAGGATTCCGAGTCGACCGATGAAACGCCGCGGATCCTGGAACAGTTGAAGCGCGTGCACGGGGACAAGCTGAAAATTTTTGTCGAGAAAGACTCAGGCATCGGGGACGCTCTAAACCGTGCGCTTCAAAAAGTCACGGGCGACATTGTGGGAATCATTTTATCCGATGAGCGTTACCGGCCCGGCGCTTTTGACTGGGCTGTCCACGCCTTTTCAAAACATCCGCAGGCCGCCGTTATCTACGGAGATTACTATTCGATAAACGACCGTTACGAGATTACGAAACTAAATCGGCCCGGGCAGGCTTCTTACGAGCAGATTCTCAGTTCCGAAAAAGTCATACCTTGTCCCTCCACGTTCGTGCAGGTCAAATGGTTCCGGGAAGCGGGCTTTTATGCAGACCCTCATATGAAAACATGCCCTGATTTCGAAATGTGGACGAGGATGGGATTACGGTTTCCCCTTTACTATGAACCCGGAGCAGTCGCGGAAAACATGGTCCATGAAGATTCTTCCACGTTTCAACCTGCCAGCTACAAGACGTTTGTAAATCTTAAGGAATCCGTCATTGAGCGGATCATGGCCGCACCCGCAACACCTGAAAAAATAAAAAACCTTCGCCGCCGTGCCTTGGCAGGCCTTTATCAGTGGGCGGGTGACGCGGTCTATCACAGGCAGAGAAGTCAGGCTGTCACCTGGTATGTGAAGGCCTTTCTGATGCAGCCTTCTTCTGCCCGGCTGCTCAGGCTTCTGGCGCTGCCGGTTCCCGGCCCCCTCGTGCGCTCTCTGCAGAGCAGACCCTTTTCCGAGCGGCTGTACGATAGCGCTGTAACCTTTTACCGGAAGTACCGGAAGCGGCAGGCGAGAATTCCCAATCTGGAAGGGGACAGGGACATCGAATGGTCTTTCGTGGCGTCTTTCATGCCGCCGGGCCCAGGCCGCGCAATGGATTTCGGATGCGGCACAAGCTTTATGGGTCTCCTTGCGGCCCAGCGCGGCTATCAGGTAACCTGCTGCGATCTGCGCCCGATCAAATGGGATTATGTGCACCCGGGGCTTGAATTTACGCAGAGAGACGTTTTAAAGATGAATCTCGCGGAGAACTCTCTGGATCTCGTCATTAATTGTTCATCGGTCGAACACGCCGGGCTTTCCGGCCGTTACGGAATCGAGGAAACCAGGGAAGACGGGGACCTTGAGGTCATGAAACAGTTTCGTTCGCTGCTTCGTCCGGGAGGCGTGATGCTGCTCACGGTGCCCGTCGGCAAAGACAGCGTCTTTCCCCCGATCTGCCGGGTTTACGGCGTCGAGCGGCTTCCAAAACTTCTCTCCGGATACGAAATTGAAAAAGAGTTTTACTGGCTGAAAGGCGAAGATAATCTTTGGCGGCTCTCGGACAGGGAGAAAGCACTCGAATTCGACTCCTCGATGGAATCATGGGACGCCCACCAGAACAGCTGCGCTCTCGGTTGTTTTGTCTTGAAGAGTCCGCGTGAGGAAAAAAGATGAAAACGGACCTTGGCTTCTGGTTCAAGGTCAAGGTCCTCTGGCCTGCCGCTTACCGCATCAGATCACTTTTTATCCCCCAAAGCGTACGAAAGATACCGAGCGGTATCGCCTATGACTTTGAAAAGGCAAAGCGGTACTGGGGGAATGTCCCCCGGGCCGGGGGAGGATCTCCCTTCAATACGGCTGCCTTGAGCGAGATGACCGACGAAACGCTCCTCTCTGAAATCGAGCGGGAACGGGATCTTTCGCGCAAAAAGCCCGAGCGCGCCGCGGGCTATGATCTCGCCGAGAAGACGCTTCGCGGAATAACCTCGCCGGCGGTCCTCGATTACGGCAGCGGAATCGGTTTTTACGGCATGGAAATTCTCAGGCGGCGGCCGGATGCGAGAGTTATTTTTGCGGACATCAACCCGGACAATCTTAAAATGATCGAGCGCATCGCCCGGCTGAAAAAATGGTCGAGCCAGGTCCAGTGCCGCCATGTGAAGGACGCGAAGGCCGGTGATTTCGAAACGCCCGAACCTTTTGACTTCATGATTTCCATGGGGGTTCTTCATCATACCCCGTTCGCTGCGGATATTGTGCGCCGCCTCAGGGGCCATCTGAAACCGGGAGGGTTCTTCGAGGTCATGCTTTACAATCCCGCATTTCTGAAGGGAATGGAAGGTGTCGCGGGTAAAAAACTCGACGCCTCCGGCTTCGGCCTGTTCACCGATCCTGTTGCAGCCGGCCTAGAAAATCCTTTTTCCGAAGCGTATGACGAAGAAAAAACGGTGAAACTTTTCGAGGGATTCCGGCTTATCGAAAGCATGACTCCCATGCCTTTTTACTCAACCTATCTTTTCCGGAAAGACGTTTGATCCATGGAAAAAAACGGCGGACTTCTTTTTTTTAGCATTCCGAAACCTTTCGAAGGCCATATCGGCCGCATTCAAACGAATGCTATTCAAAGCTGGAAAGCGTCGGGTAGTGCGGCACGGGTCATTCTTTTCGGAGATGATCAGGGCGTCGCCGAAGCGGCCCGGCGGTTCGGCGCGCTGCACATTCCCGAGGTTAAAAAAAACGACCATGGGACGCCGCTCGTCAGCGATGTGTTTGAAAAAGCCGCGAAGGAGGCGGGCTCCTCGCTTCTTTGCTACATCAACACCGATATCATCGTGCTGGATAATCTGGCTCACACGGCTGCGGCGATAACGCTTCCCCGGTTTTTACTCGTCGGGCGCAGGTGGGACCTGGATTTCGAGGAAGACGTCGATTTCAAGGATACCGAGTGGGCGGCTAAAGTCCGCCGCACGGCAGACGCGCGGGCAGTGCTTCATTCCAATACCGGAATCGACTATTTTATTTTTACGCCGGGTTTGTATGGCACGATCCCGCCTTTTGCCGTGGGCAGAACGGCTTGGGACAACTGGCTTATTTACAAAGCGCGCCGCGAACGCGCGCCCGTCATCAACGGGACGGAAATGATCCGAATCATTCATCAAAATCACGGATATCCGGCGAGACTGCATAAAAACGGCGTGTGGCAGGGCGAGGAGGCCTGCCGTAATCTGGCGCTGGCGGGAGATCTGGATTGCTGCTTCACAATAAAAGATGCCGACTGGAATTTGAGTCCGGAGGGCCTCGTGCGCGGGGACCGGAGCCGAGGGGTCCTGCGAAAAATCTGGAATTATCCCGCTCTTCATTCGGGACCGGGCGCAGTCGGAAGTGTTATGAAGGGTATTCTCACTCTGAGACGCGCCGCCCGGCTTACGATAAGACGAATGAGAAAAAATCCTGTTTGAAAGAGGTTCTGGTAAATAAGTTTAATTACAGGTTAGAATCGGCAGAATACCGGTAAAGGCAATAAAAATCCGGATGAAGGTCACATGGATATAAAAAAAATTTCGGTCATCGGCCTCGGCAAACTGGGAGCTCCTCTGGCTGCCTGTCTGGCGCACAAAGGGTATGAAGTGACGGGCGTGGATGCCAATGAGAAGGCCGTGGAGGCGATCAACGCCGGTATGGCGCCGGTCTATGAACCGGGGCTGGAAGAACTCATAAAAGCCTGCGGCAACCGCCTGTCGGCGGCGCTTGATATTGGGGACGCAGTACGCAAAACGGACGCGACTTTTATCGTCGTGGCGACGCCGAGCGATGAAACCGGCGGGTTTTCTCTGCGTTATGTCCTTCCGGTCTGCGAGAAAATAGCGGAAGCGCTGAAGGACAAGGATTCGAAGCATCTGGTGGTGCTGACGAGCACAGTGATGCCGGGATCGACCGCGGGAAAGGTCGTTCCGCTCATGGAGAGGGTTTCAGGAAAGAAATGCGGAACGGGTTTTGGACTCTGTTACAGTCCGGAATTTATTGCGCTCGGGAGCGTGATAAGGGATTATTTCAATCCTGATTTTGTGTTGATCGGCGAGTCCGATTCTGATTCGGGAGAAAACCTTAACAGCATTTACCGCGCAACCTGCGACAACAGTCCTCCCGCCGCACGGATGAATTTCATCAATGCCGAACTTACCAAACTTTCAGTCAATACCTTCATCACGACGAAGATCACTTTTTCCAATACTCTTGCACGCTTGTGCGAGAAGCTGCCGGGCGCTGACGTGGACGCAGTCAGCTCTGCTCTCGGCCTCGATTCGCGGATCGGAGGCAAGTATCTCAAGGGAGCGGTCGGCTACGGGGGCCCATGTTTCCCGCGCGATACGCTTGCCTTTTCGGCGCTCGCAAAGTCGGTAGGCGTTTCCTCCTATCTCTCCGATGCAACCGACCGGACCAACCGCGCGCAGGTCCTCATTTTTGCCGATCTGGTGAAGCGGCGGGCGAAAGGGAACAAATGGACGGTGGGGATTCTCGGCCTGTCTTATAAGCCCGATACGAATGTCGTCGAACAATCCCAGGGCCTCTTGCTCGCTGCCCATCTTGCCGCGGAGGGCCATCCCGTCACGGTGTATGATCCGCGCGCGTTAGCCGCCGCCAGGGAAGTGCTGAAAGATTCGGTTGCTTATGCGGACACGGTAAATGACTGCCTCAAGGCTTCCGATATCATCCTCATTATGACGCCGTGGAATGAATTCAAAAAAATCCAGCCTGAGGCAGTTTCCAGGGCCGGCCGCCCCCGCACGCTTGTCGACTGCTGGCGTATCCTTCCGGTCGAGGCGTTCCGGGCCGTTTGCGATTACGTAGCTTTGGGACATACGATTCATGAATAATCTGTACAGAGGCGATTCCAAAAGGGATCGCTGCAGGAGTTATCATGGCGGGTAATACGGTCGGGGTCACTTATAATGCAGCGGGATTTTACGCTCATCCGACTGCGACTGTCGACACGGGAGCCAGGATCGGTGCAGGCACGAAGATCTGGCATTACTGCCACGTCTCGGACGATGCCGCTATCGGTGAGCAATGCGTTCTCGGGCAGAACGTTTTTGTCGCACCACACGTCAGAATCGGCAGCGGCGTGCGGATCCAGAATAATGTTTCTGTTTACCAGGGTGTTACTCTCGAAGACAACGTGTTCTGCGGCCCTTCGATGGTGTTCACGAATGTCTTGAACCCGAGGGCCGAAGTTGCGAGAAAAGACGAGTACACACCGACGATCGTAAAACGGGGCGCGACTCTCGGCGCGAACTGTACGGTTCTCTGCGGCATCACGATCAGCGAATACGCTTTTATCGCTGCGGGAGCCGTCGTTACAAGGAATGTCCCGGCCTATGCGCTCATGATGGGCTCGCCGGCGAAGAGGACGGGCTGGATATGCGCCTGCGGAGTAAAGCTCGGCAGTGAACTCAAGTGCGTCTGCGGCCGGTCCTACAAACTTCCGGCCTCGGGCCGGCTCGAACCCGCTGCCTGAACGGAGAATGCATGCTGATTACGACTGTTATCGGAACCCCGCAGCAGCTGGTGAAAGCTGTGATGGTTTCCAAGGCCTTTGAAAAGGCCGGGATCAAAGAGCGGTTGATTCATTCAGGGCAGCGCTCTGGCGAAGAGATGCCCTTTACTTTTTTCAGGGAACTCGGACTTCGGGAGCCGGAAAAAAATCTCGAACTTGAGTCGGGAAGCCACGCTTCTCAAACGGCGAAAGCTCTGCAGGCTCTTGAAATAGACTTCAATGCCTGCCGTCCCGACGCGGTTCTTGTCTATGGAGATACCAACACGACGCTCGCGGGCGCTCTCGCCGGATCCAAACTGAACATTCCCGTCATTCATTTCGAAGCAGGCTTGAGATCATTTAACCGGACCATGCAGGAGGAAATCAACCGCCTCGCCGTGGACCGGGTGTCTACGCTGCTCTTTGCGCCGACGCGCGAAGCCGTGAAAAACCTGAAGCGTGAGGGAATCAAAAGAAACCATATCGCCATGACGGGCGATGTGATGTGTGAGGCACTTCTCCATTTCGGTAAGATCGCCGAGGAGCGTTCTCGGATTCTGGACACACTCGCGCTCAAACCCCGTTCCTATAATCTCCTTGCGGTCCACCCGCCCTCTGATTTAGACGACGCGCAAAAGCTGAGGGCGTACCTGCAGGGTATTTCGGAATCGGGCGGCACGACTGTTTTTCCGGTTCATCCGAGGACCACGAGCATGCTTGAAGCGGCAGGAAAAAGCAGCTTCCCGAACGTCCGGATGATTTCGCCGTGCGGATATCTCGATATGATTAAACTCGGGAAACGTGCGAAGCTGATAGTGACTGATACCGGCGAAGTCCAGAAAGAAGCTTATATTCACAAAGTCCCCTGTATAACGCTTCGGCCCGGAACGGAGTGGACGGAGACGACCCGGAACGGTTGGAACCGCATCCTTGGCGAAGACGCCGGGCGCCTCAAGGAGTTACTGGCGGCGCCTTGCCGACAAGCTTCGTGGCGGAGTCATTACGGTGACGGCGACGCCGCGGCACAAGCCGCGGCAGCCATCCAGACTTTTTTTCGTGAAGGAAAATGAGCTGCCCCGATCCTTACTTCAATGCCGCCAAACTCCCTGCCGGATTTGCCATTCACCAGCGGTACGGCCCTGTTCATGAAAAAAGAGGGGCAGGATCGCCATTACTGGAAAAGTCAACCGGGGCTTGAGCCGATAATAAGAGGACTCGCCAGTTCACGAATTTTTTAACGGGAATCTCATTACAGGGACTCAGGATGCCTGCTCACGAAACAGCCTGCCCGCTTCGGTGCATGACGGCTTTTAAAGGCCGCCTGCTCAATCTATTGTTTCCATCCACACTCACCATGAGGCAGGTTCTCCGATCCGTGGATGAAGTGAAAGCCCGTTTCGAAGGACCTCTTCTGTGCCTGGAAACCGGGACGATCCGGAGCTATGAAGAAAATCACCGGAGCACACTCAGAATCGCGGAGCGCCTGGCCGGCCGCGGGCAACTTGTCTCTGTCGACATCAGCCCCGATTCGATCCGCGTCAGCCGCGATATCTGCAAAGGCCTTTCCAACATCGATTGGGTGCAGTCCGATTCGCACAGTTATCTGCGTTCGCTTCGCGGTCCCCGCTTCCATTTTGCATTTCTGGATTCAGTAAATGACGCGGCGGTTATTCTGGAAGAGTTTCGCCTGGCTGCCGGCGTCCTTGTACCCGGGGGGATCATGATGGTGGACGACGCGGGCATCCTGGCAAACGGCAGGGGGAAAGATCCCCGCAGTGCCGCTGTAAAAGGGCACGGCGTATGGGATTTTCTCACTGAGCGGGGAATTCCTTTTCAGGTGGTCCCGTCCCTGTGGTTTCACGGAAATCAGCTTAAAATCGAAGTATCTTCATCGGTGAAGGCAAAAATCCTGGAATCAGGGATTTGAAATCGAGGAATCATGAAGCTATACTTTAGGAAGCAACAAAGAACTATTTAGAACTTTATTATCGATCGAGGGAATATGAAAAGAGTTCTTGTCACCGGGGCAGGCGGGTTTATCGGCCATCATCTGATTAAATACCTGACGGCGCGCGGCTACTGGGTCCGAGGCGTTGACATCAAGGAACCGGAATTCGAAAAAACTTCCGCGCACGAGTTTCTGATTTCTGATCTGAGACGCTGGGAGAACTGTCTTATGGCTACGCGGGGCGTCGAGCAAGTGTATGCCCTGGCGGCCGACATGGGCGGCATGGGTTTCATTTCAGCCAATCACGCGCAGATTCTCCATAATAACTCGCTGATCAATATTCACACGCTCGATGCCGCCCGCGAAAACGGCTGCAAGCGGTATCTCTACACCTCGTCTGCCTGCGTTTATCCGGAATACCGTCAGACCGAGGAGAACGTTGTGCCTCTGAAAGAAGAAGACGCTTATCCCGCGATGCCTCAGGACGCTTACGGCTGGGAAAAACTAATCACCGAACGTCTTTGCACGCATTACCGCGAGGAATACAAACTCGAAACGAGAATCGTCCGCTTCCATAATATCTTCGGCCCCCGGGGAACCTGGGAAGGCGGCCGTGAAAAGGCGCCTGCCGCGCTCTGCCGCAAGATTGCGGTCGCAAAGCTGACGGGTAATCCTGAAATTGAAATCTGGGGTGATGGGAAGCAGACCCGTTCTTTTTGCCATATCGACGATTGCGTCGTGGGAATCTATAAACTGATGCGTTCGGATTATCACGAGCCCCTCAATCTCGGGCAGGATCGAATGGTTTCGATCAACGAACTGGCCGAGATGATCGCGGGAATTTCGGGCTTCAAGATCCAGATTAAACACATTTCAGGCCCGCAGGGAGTCCGGGGAAGGAACTCCAATAACGACCGCTTGCGTGAAGTTTTGAAATGGGAGCCGGAAATCACGCTCGAAGCAGGCCTGAAAAAAACCTATTTCTGGATCGAAACGGAAGTTTCCAAGAAGATGGCTGCGGGTATCATTCCCAAAAGCAAGACCGCCTGATTCGCCCTCCGAACTCTGCTGTAAATTTCAGCCGTTCACGGATTTCAGAAATAATTTAATGACTTTCGTTGAAGATTTCGCCCGGCGGGCGCGTCTTAATCCCTGTATTCCCATAATGGAGGGCTGATGAATAGGAAAATTTTGCTTTCAGCGTGCCTGTTCTTCTCGGTTTTCGCCGGCGGTACAGCTTTCGGACAGTCGATAGCCGGACTAACGGACGAAGAAGGAAAAATCTTTCTGACGGACCGCAGCGGGACCCTGTGGAGATGTTACGCTACCGGCGCGGGATCGCTGCCTCTTCAATGCCGCAAGGCGGGGGAAGAGGAAGGCGAGAAAATCGATGTGGAGAAGATCGAGTCTCTTTTCGTGGAAGACAAACAGGGCAACAAACACCCTGTCAAATATTAGGTCAATCTTTTGATTCCATCTGCTGGTTGACGTTGGCTCCGAAAAGGACTGACGCCACCGAAATCCAGAACCAGAGCATGACGGCGATAATCCAGCCGAAAGAGCCGTACATTTTGTTATAACTCTGGAAACTCGCGACGTAGAGCGAGAAAAGATACGAGGCTGCCAACCAAAAGGTTGTTGCCGTAACGGCACCCCAGCTCGCCCATTTCCATCTTCCTTTCATGTAAGGCCCGTATTGATAGAACACAGTCAGGGCCATAACACCCAGCGCCGCCATGACGGGCCACCTTAACAGAATCAATGTTCGGGTGGCGGCGGGCCCAAGATCCATTTTTTGGATCAGGACCGGGCTTACCGAGATGACCAGAATCGAAAGGAAACTAAAGATCGTTGCGAGAAAGGTAAAGGCGAGGGCGATGAAGTGAAACTTCCAGAAATTTCTCTCGTCTTTGGGGACGAGGCAGATGATATTACAGGCCTTCATAACATTTTTTACTGCGTTGAAATTGAGCCAGAGCGCAAAAATGATCGAACCCGCCGCGAAACCCGCCGTCTGGGATTCTTCTGCGATGGAACTGATCTGGTTCTGGAGATAATCAAACGTCACGCCCGCAAAAAGCGGGTCCATCGCCAGGAAAAGTTTCTCGACGTCCTCTTTGTCAGCAATCAACCCGTAGATGGAAATGATCGCAGACAAAGCTGGGACAAAACCCATGAGCCAGTAAAAGGTGACGCCCGCCGAAATAATGAAAAGGTTTTGATCGAGAATCCTTTCCCAGGTCTTTCTAATGACGACGAAAACATTTTTCCGCATGGTTCTTTCCGAAGACACTATCAGTTATCAAAAAAGGTCTTGCCGACGTCCTAGACTTCGGGCGTATCTACAGTTTCTCGCCAGTCCTGCCAGGCGAATTCAGGCTGGATGAGAGGCGCCTTGTCTTCGTCAGGAAAATCAAAGGGAAAGGTCAAAGTCTCAATGATACCGACGCCTGCCCGCACAATCGTTTTCGCGAAACCTTTGATGAGACCCACTGTCCAGCCCGTTGGAGCACCTTTTGTTTCGCTTGTGTTGCTGATATTCCGGGGAATTTCGAGCGGCGAGGTGAAAAAATTGAGCACGCCGCGCCCCAGTTTATCCGTCCACTCGTCCGGATCGAGATCGGCCGCCGCGATAGCGGGAGTTTGAAAAGCAGAGCAGGTAATAGCAAGCGACACAACGATATAGAACCATTTTTTCATAAGAACTCCTTTTGGACGGCTTTCGCCTGTTATTGAAAGCTTCGCCAGTTTAACGGCGGGGCCATGCGCCGCAATAAGGCTGGGCCCCATTGCTTTGCCGGAATTTTCCTTAGAATCAGACAGGTATCATACCTATTTAAATCGTGCAGGATGAAAATAATTGAGCCTGTGGAGACCTGTCATTTGAAGCGGGCGGCATCGCATTTTTATGGGTTTTTAGAAAAGAGGACCTTTCATAGTTGTTTTCAATTGCACCCTGATTCGCTATACTTTGCCTCGTGAAAACAGGCCGGGTCGTCATTTTGAATTTGAAAAGTTTTCTTTCGGTTTTTCTTCTTTGCTTTGCCTGCCTTGGGACAGCGTCCTGCGCACGGAAACCCGCACTGCCTTCTCTTGAACTCGCCCTGAAAGGACGACAGGACAGTCTGTCGCAGCAAAGCGTTCTCCGAACGGCTGAAAAAAAACAGATCGCCGTCCTCCTGAAAGAAAATGAAAAGATCCGGTCTGCGATGGCGAGTTTCCGTCCGGAAGACCCCGGTTACGGAGCACTGGCCGAGGCATTGGCGGAAAATAAAGCTTCTCTTGTCAGGCTGGGTTATGAAGGCGCCCAGGTTAAAAAGTAGGTCGTTCGGCGGCCTGAATAGAACGCGGCCGGATTATCCGTGTATGTCAGCGAAGATCTTGCTATAAAGGCCCCATGCCGACAGTCAGCAACGGAAAACAGCTCACCCAGTGGTCCTCCATCGATGAGATCCTTGGAGAGATGGACGGTATTATCAAATGGACCATCGAAACCGGTAACCGGGCCGGCTATTTCGCGGCACTTTACCGCAAGGTGACCCTTGCCGTCAAAAAGGGCATTATGGAATCCGCTTTTCTGGACGGCCCAAGGATGGAGAGGCTGGCTGTCCTCTTCTCCGCCAGGTATCTGGAGGCTTTTCGCGACTATTACCAGGGTAAGCCCGTCTCAGAATCCTGGAAAGCGGCTTTTGACAGCGCAAAATCCTGGCGGCCCATCGTGTTCCAGCAGCTTCTTCTCGGTATGAACGCGCATATCAACCTGGATCTGGGGATCGCCGCGGCCCTCGCCGCTCCCGGCGACGCGCTCGAAGGATTGAAAGGTGACTTCCACCGCATTAGCGAAATCCTTATTCGCACGATGGAGGAAGTCCAGAACTCGCTCGCAAAAATCTGGTGGTGTTTCAATATGATCAATCGCGGCACGCTCAAAACGGGAGAAGCACTCGCCCGGTTCAGCATGATCAAGGCGCGCAACCAGGCCTGGGAGACCGCTATCCGGCTGGCGTATCTCAACGAAACCCGCCGGGAAGAAGAAATACGCCGGATCGACAAAACGGCAGCCGCGCTTTCCAAAGGGATCCTTCATTCCGGAATGAAGGCGGATGCGGCCAACCTTTTTATCCGCATGGGTGAGCGTGGTTCGATCCGCCAAATCATCATGACGCTGGCGTAATTCGCCGCTTAACTGCGTGGAGCCTCTAGTGGGTCGACGGCTGCATAGACGGGAGCTCGTCCCGTTGAAGAATATAGAAGTAAAGACTGTTGGACCCGTTTTTCGTTCTGCTGCTGTAATCAATTTCCACCCCGGACTCGATTTCCCGCGAATAGACCATCCTGTACTCGAATGGAAACCCCGATAAATCCGGGTTGGCGCCTTTCGCCGCCGCAAGCGCTGTTTGCCGCTGCAAGGTCAGGCGATTATAAAGCAACTGTATTTCTGCGAGTTTCACGGGATTGATTTTATCGATGCGGCTGATCCAGGCGACGGTCCGGTTCGGGTCCTTTGATTCGACGCTTCTTCTTTCGATGTATGCCTGGACACTCTTCATGACGTGGACCTGCGCGGTATCCCTGGGCAGGACCACTTCGTCGACGTCGTAGGATTCAAGCGTGGAAAGAATGTCGTTCTCGATAAAGACGTCACGCCTTTCTTTCTGGAATATTCCGAAATGAAGTAAAAAAAGAAGAAGAACTGCCATTGATAAACCGGCGTGAAAACGGTATTCGAGAGCCAGCCCGTTCCGGTTTTTTTGCGGCAAGGCACTGACGGCAAAGCTGAGTCCCTGAGCCGCCGCCGCACACATGAGAGGGAGAAGGATCAGGCTGTGCCGCGTGGGACCCAGCGTGAGCTTCTGCACGGCGACGAGCGCGAACCAGACGGCAAAAGCGGCGGTCGTAAAGACCCCCAAACTTTTGTCTGCCGGGTCTTTGGAACGAAAATAACCTGCGATTCCAAGACAAAAGAGAATGAAGAAGACCCATCCGGCAGGTTCCGCGAGTGCGTGGTTTTCAGGAAGAAAAGCGGTATTTGCCTGGAAAACCAGAAACAGATTTTCGGTAAAGAAATCCAGGGTATAGAGCACTTTGTCCGCAAGCGTCATGGACGAAGTAAAGTGGTAGAGAAATTCGTCGGAGGGGCCCGAACTCCACCAGTAAACCCCTGAATTGAGCCTTCCTCTCAAAAAGAAATAAATCATGGGGGCCACCGCCGCGAGATAGACGAATCCTGGCATCAGCAGCCGCGAAAGCGTTTTCTTAAGACTCAGTTTTAATGCCAGACCCTGATAGAAAAGCGCCAGGAAAAAAGCCGGCATGAAAAAAAGGATCTGGTAGTGCATGTGGCTGACCACGGCGAGTGAGAGTCCCATAAGGCCCATCTGCCGAAGACTGAAATTGCCTTTTCTCGCGTGCACCGCCAGAAAAAGCATGAAGAGGCAGGATCCTGTGAGCCCGATCCCGTAGCTGTGCATCTGTTTGGCGTTGATGATACTTTCCCACGAGCAGGCAAGCAGGACAGCCGCGGTAAGAACGCGTGCGGTCCGGAACCGGTCCAGGCATCTGAAAGCGGCGGCTAGAATAAAAAGCGCAGCGATTGCCGAGACAAGGGAAGGGAGTCGGCCCCAGAAAAGCAGCTCGCGGTAGCTTTGATCGGGCTGGATAAGGAAATGGGTAAAAAGAAACTGAAAAGGCGCGTAAGTCCAGTAAGCCGGCACGGCAAAAGGATTGAATTCGCCCCGGGCCTTGCTCTGGAGGATCGTTTTTGCCACGCCAATGTCGTCAGGGTGGGAAAAGTGCCACTGGAGGCCTGTAACCCGGGCATACACTCCAGCCAGTAGAATAAAACCCAGGAGTAGTCGGATAAATACGCGTAGGCGTCTCCCGTGCTCCTCATCCGCCCCGTTTTTCATCCCAGTTTCAGGCATTTAAACCTTTTTCGGTATGTCTAAAGATCGGCATCTCCTTTATTTTCAGGAGGAAGGCTTATTTTCCCCAAAAGCAATCAGGGCCGTCTGCCGAAGATATTAAAAGCCATTTTACTTTGAATATCATTGCATTTCAGGCCCCCTTTCTCGAAAGTACGGCTGGCCACCGGTTCCAGCAGATATGGAAAAGAAAATCCTTGTAGCAGATAGTGATGAAAATGTAATGCTCCTGATGGAAGCGGCCCTGTCCGTCAAAGGTTATTACGTTACGACCGCCCGGTCCGGTAAAGAGGCTTTCGACAGGATCAGAAAAGAACATCCCGACCTCGTGATCCTGGACACGGCGCTTCCCGAAATGTCGGGCTATCAGGTCGTTCACAAAATGCGCGGGGAGGAAATTCTGAAACGTATCCCTGTTATCATCATGTCGGAAAAAGCCCAGATGAGGGAACTCTTCACCTCGGCCGAAATCCACACGTTTCTTATTAAGCCCGTTCTGCCCAAACTGCTCATGAAAGAAATCGAATCTGCTTTTAAAGCGGGGACACGGCAGTCGGAGCGCGAAAAAAACACGGTTGCGACGGTCGGCCTCGAAGGTCATCTTTTCGATAAGCTGAAGTCCTATTTGATTGGGAAAGGCTTCGCACTTATTCCCGACCTTGATCTCGAAAAAATCCTGCAGACCCAGCCCAAGGCCGTTCTCGCGCCTTATCGGGAAGGCCCAGGCGGCGGACCGGCAGGCGAGATTTTCCGCGAACTCAAAAAAAGAAAGCAGACGCACTTCGTCTCTTTCTATGCCCTGTGCCCCGAACCTCTTCTCATGTCCGCCATCAAGGAAATCCCGGCGGATTTTATTCTCAAATACAGGGACGCGGCTGATCTCTGCGATCAGCTCGAAACCGTGTTGAAAAAAGGTTAGGAAACGCTATGTTCGTCAAAGATATCATGGATCAGAATGTCGTCGCGGTGAGCGAGCTTGCCACGGTAAAAGACATCATGATTCTCATCCGAAAATCCAACATTACGGATTTTCCCGTCATTGACGGCGACGGGCGTCTCAAGGGGGTTGTTTACGAAAGAGATCTGCTCCATCTTTTTTATGACGGCGCCGGGCTGAATCAGGGTTCCGGGATTGATCCCTCGGGAATCGAGAAGCTTGTCCAGGACTCGGCGGCTATGAGTGTTCTCGACATCATGACGAAAAATATCCAGGCCGCTTCCGAAGGTGACCGTCTCCAGCAGGTCGGAGCACGGATGCTGTTCGAAAAAGTTCCGAAACTTCCCGTCGTAACTGACGACGAGGTCGTCGGCATGGTCAGCCAGAGCCGTATCTTCGCCCAGGTTATCGGTTTTTACACCGACAAGGAAGCCGCTGAAAAAGCCGGGGCCCAGGTAGCGCCCGCTCCGGCACCGCAGCCGGCCTTTACAAGCGGCAAGGAAAAGCGTTTTTTCCGGCGCGTGGACATGGCGTTACCTATCGCGTACAAACCTTCCAGCCAGGACGGACATTCGGATGGAGAGGGAAGAATAGGGCAGACGATAAATGTGAGCGCGGGCGGACTGCTTATCCAGGTAAAGGAACTGCTTCAATCGGGTCTTCTTCTCGATATCGCCGTGGACCTTTTTCAGAACGGGCAGCCGATTATCAGCACGTGCCGCGTGGTTCGCAGCATGGCGGGCCGGGACCAGGGAACGTTTCAGACCGGTCTGATGTTTCTCGCGATGAGCGTGTCCGAAAGAAAAAGGATCCTCGAGTATCTCGACAGGGTCGCTCCGGGTGAAGGTGAGGAATAATTTTAACGTAGAACAGGCTCGTGTTATACACTGTCTCAAGCAACCATCATTCAACCCCCGAAACCGGTCCAGAGACCGGGAGAACTTTATGAAAAAAAAAGCTGAAAAGAAGAGCAGCGTAGAAAAGGAAAGGCTCGAAGACGTCGCAGGATATGACCGCAAGTTTGATCCCATTGCGGAAGCCGCAGACTTGAAAATAGCGGAAAGGCACCGGAGAATCGACAAAAAGTAATCTTTTTCCACCCCCTATCCGCTGCAAAAAAACGCCGGTTGAGATAACGGCGTTGTGAAGTTTCCCCGAGACCTCCGCTTTTTGAGGTCGGCTGCTGTGGGTCCTTCCCGGGCCTGCAATCTTTGGAATTCTCCCGCTTGAGTGCTACAGTTTGAGTGGAGGAATGAGGATGAGTATACCCGCTCTTTTGATGACGCCGGAAAACGTTCTCAGCGCGATTTATGGAAAGACTTCCGTCGAACTGGGTATGTCGGAAAAGCGCCGGGATGAAATGATCGCACCCGCAGTTTTCGCCAGTTTCCGCAACCAGGAATTCGGCACACACCTTCGACTGCCCGCTGACTACAAAAACCCGGATCTTACGGCCGACGCGCAGGGCATTGACGTCGTCGCCCGCGACGCAAACGGGCATAAAAAAGAACTGCAGATCAAGGGCATCTACATCCAGCGCTCCATCGAACGCAGGCGCAGGCACATGACGAAAGGCGCGCCGGCAGCATATGGGCGAAAGACGCGGCGTCAGATCATCAAAGATTCCGAAGAGCTGACGAAAATCATGAGGCATGAACTTTTCAAAATCCGTCAGGATTACAGCGGCATTTTTCTCATCTTCACGTGATTGCGGATTTCGCCACGCAGACCAGCCTTGGCATCGCCATAAAAAACAGCAGGGAAGTCGTCGCTTCCCTGAAAGCCAAGGAAGTGTGGTTTTTACGCCAGATTCCTGTACGGATGCTGCGTGGAAGGCTTAGTACCTGCAATTGCTACGCTTATAAACTGATCAAGGTCTTTTCGGACAAACACACCTGTGGTTTTTCATTCGCCGTTTGATTTCACCGCAGTCTTAGATGAAACCTTTGTTTATTTTTCTCCGTCTTTCAGTATAATGAGCGTTCTGTTATTGGTCCCATCCGCACTCCTCTCAATTTAGCGCTGGCGTAGCTCAGGGGTAGAGCAGCTGTTTTGTAAACAGCCGGTCGGGGGTTCAAATCCCTCCGCCAGCTTATTTGAGCTTGAGGGAATCTTACCTTTATTTTTTTTCGGATATCGGTACAATAAGGACTCTGTTTCCGGTTTAATTGCAATATCCGGGGAGTTACCCAAGCGGCCAAAGGGGACAGACTGTAAATCTGTTGGCATTAGCCTTCAATGGTTCAAATCCATTACTCCCCACCATCAGCACAAACGGGCGCCATGCTCGAAAGCGGCATGGCGCCTGTTTTTATCTAGGCCCCCCCGCCCACAAGATACCGGTCTCACTCCCCCCGCTGAGAACGCAATCCTTTCAGACTGCAGAGCCTTGTCTTTAACTATGACCAATCTCCAAAAAAAATCTCCATTCTCCACCCGCTTTGAAACTTTGCAGTCTTTCCGGGGTTTTGCCATCCTTTGGATCGTGCTGCATCACTATCTGACGGCGCACGAAGTCTACGGTCCTCTTGTGTTCGGGTTTTTTCAGATAGGCTATGTCGGAGTGACGGTATTTTTTGTGGTTGGAGGATTTGCGATCGGCATGTCCGCTCATCGCATGAGAGAGCAGGGTGAAGGCGCCTTCCAGTTTCTAAAAAAGCGCGCGGCCCGGATTTATGTCCCCTATCTGTTCAGCCTCGTCTTTGCAGCCCTTCTCATCCCGGCGGCGCTGACATTTCTGTCTTCGCTGAAAAGTTCCCTGAGCACGGATGCGCTGAAGGAATACGCGGTTTACTACCTGCCGCATTATTCAGCTGCCGAGTGGCTGGGTTTCATTACGCTCACGAAGATCTTTACCGCAGACAGCTGGCAGCTGAACCGTCTTTTTCTGCCGCTGAACGGGGTTCTGTGGTTTATCGCCGTGCTGATGCAAATGTATCTAGTCATTGCCGCTGCGCTTGGCTCCCGGCGGTTTTATGGGCATGTCCTTACTGCTGTGACATTGTTTTCGTTTATAGCGCTCATACCCGCCGTTAAGCAGGGCATTCCGTACGGCTTTTTTCTTCCTTTTTGGCCGCAGTTTGCGGCGGGGCTAGCTCTCTGCGAAGCCGTGAGAAGGGGATGGATACCACGGTCCGGCCCGCTTTTTCAGGCAGGACTCACATCTCTCTATCTCATCTTTGCGGGAGTTCTTTTGTATCTTTGCTATACGCACACCCTGTTCGGACTCGTCCTGGGGGGACTATTCTGGATGCTGCTGCCTTTCGACAAACTTCTGAGCGGTTTTCGTCTTATGCGATTTTTCGCCTGGCTCGGAAGTTTTTCCTACAGCATTTACCTTATTCACGTCCCTCTTGAACCTCTCCTTCTCGCTTTGATCCGGAACGCATTGCCGCAGGTGCCGTTCTATGCAGCGGATTTGATCCTGGAAATTCCGCTCGCCATTCTTATAAGCCGGGTCTGGTACCTCTTTTTCGAAAAACCAGGAACCGCGGAAGCTTCAGTGCGTGCTTTGTGCGAGCCGCTGCGCACACTGACAGGTAAACTGAAGACTTCCCGATTGTGGGTAGTAGGGCGGTAAATACAGCGGAGATCAGCCGTTCAGGACGTCGTGGATTTTGGAAGCGAGCGTTTCGCGGCTGAAAGGTTTCTGCAGAAGGGTGATGCCGGGGGGTTTTTCACCGAGAGCTTCTTCCGCGTAGCCTGTCATGAAGAGCGTCTTGATGTGGGGAAATTGCTGCTGCATCTGCCGATAAAGCTCGAAGCCCCCCATTCGGGGCATGATGATATCCGATAAGAGCAGATTAATCTGTGCCCCGTGTTTTTGTACGACCTCGAGCGCGTCGGTCCCGTTCGCCGCAGTGAGTACGGTATAGCCAAGATCGGTCAGAATCAGGGATGCCAGAGCCCGAATTCCCGACTCGTCTTCCGCGATCAAAATCGTTTGCGTCCCCCGCGGCGCACAACGGATTTTCTCCTGTATTTCATCAGCGCATTCCGAACCGTCTGTAAAAACAGCCAGATAGATTTCGAAACAGGAACCTTTCCCCGGGATGCTCAGCACTTCGATGTGTCCCAGACTCCGCTTGATAATTCCGTAGCTCGTCGCCAGGCCGAGGCCGGTACCTTTGTCAGGTGGTTTTGTCGTAAAAAAAGGTTCGAATAAATGAGCGCGAATTTCGGGCGTCATTCCCATCCCCGTGTCCTCGAGAGAAAGAACAGCGTAAGTTCCCGGCTTGAGATCCGGTAATACGGCCGCATTTCTTTTATCAAGCGTCCTTCTTTCTGTTTTTATAGAAAGATTGCCGCCGGCGGGCATGGCGTCCTGCGCATTCAGCACCATGTTGACGATGACCTGTTGAATTTCGCCCTCGTCGACTTTTACTTTGCCGAGAGACTCTGTCTTCGTAATGGAAAGGTGGATATTCTCCTTGATCAACGGCCGGATCATGGCCTGCGTACGGTCAATGAGCTGATTGAGATCCTGGATTTTCGGCTGTATCATCTGCCTGCGGCTGAAAGAAAGCAGCTGTTTGACAAGTTTTACGGCGCGGCCCGAAGCCTTGTCGATTTCCTCGATCTGCGGGTAGACAGTATCCGAGGGGGTGAATCGGGAAAGGACCATTCTCGAATACCCCTGGATGATCATCATGATGTTATTGAACTCATGCGCGATGCCGCCTGCCAGAAGGCCTACGGCTTCCATCTTCTGCGCTTCGAGCAGCTGCTTTTCGAGCTTTTTTGTCTCCGTCACGTCCCGGATAATACCGACGATATATAAATTTCCTTTCTCGTCGGCGTAGCGGGTTTTCTTGGTCACAATGGTATGAAGCGCGCCCGAGGCGTCCGTAAATTGCTCTTCATTCGTATTCTCCTGCCCTTCCCGGAAGACCTCTTCATCTTTTGTCCAGAAGACGTCGGCCTGATTTTTTGGAAAGAACTCGTAGTCGGACTTGCCGAGAACTCTCTCGCGGGGATAACCCATGAATTGGCAGAAGGCATCGTTTAACAAGACCCATCGGTGTTCGCGGTCTTTTACAAAAATGGGATCTGCGATGCTATTGACGATATGTTCCAGATAACTTTGAAGTTCGTCCATGTCTCGATCGATCTGTGCGGAAGCGGTTTATGTGAATTCTCCTATAAGGTAGCAGGCTGTCATCATTTTTCAAAGAAAGATGTTCGGCGGGAAAAAAACAGCACGAATATTCCCCTATGGGGGCTCATTGCTTTCTCCAGAGCGTTTTCGTCTTTTGTCGGATTGTCCGGGCGATTCCCGCAGGATAGAATCCAGAAAAACTAAATGGAGACGCGGGTCTTATTTAAAGGAGTCGTCTATGAAAGCGCTCACATGGCATAGCAAACAGCATATGAAAGTAGACGAAGTCAAAGAGCCCGTCATCGAAGAACCGGGCGATATCATTCTCAAAATTACATCATCCGCCATCTGCGGCTCTGATCTGCATCTTTACGACGGCTACGTTCCCACGATGAAGAAAGGCGATATTATGGGCCACGAGTTCATGGGCGTCGTGGTCGAAACGGGGAGCTCGGTGAAGCGTTTTAAAAAAGGGGACAGGGTCGTTGTTCCTTTTACTATGGCCTGCGGAAATTGTTTCTACTGCAACGAACAATCTTTTTCGCTTTGCGATAACTCCAATCGAAATGCCAAGCTGGCGGAAAAAATATACGGCCTGTCGGGGAGCGGCCTCTTTGGATTTTCTCATCTGTTCGGCGGCTATCCCGGCGGGCAGGCTGAATTTGTCCGCGTCCCGTACGCCGACGTGATTCCCTGAAAATTCCGGAAGGTATTCCTGATGAAGATGTGCTCTTTCTCGGAGACATTTTGCCGACGGGATATATGGCGTGAAAACTGCAGCATCAAGCCTGGAGATACGGTGGCTGTCTGGGGCGCCGGTCCTGTAGGGCTTTTTTCCGCCAAGAGCGCCCTGCTTCTCGGCGCAGGACGGGTCATTGTGATCGATCGCTATGACTACCGCTTAAATTACGCTAAAGAGGATAAGGTGGTGACGATCAATTATGAAGAGTCGGAGGACATTATCGAGGAGATCAAACAGCTTACCAAAGGGAAAGGTCCCGATTCCTGTATCGACGCCGTCGGTATGGAAGCGCACGGTGACAGCTTTATGGGGGTTTATGACCAGGTGAAACAAACTCTTAAACTGGAAAATGACCGCCCGACAGTCCTTCGCTGGGCAATACAGGTATGCCGGAAAGGCGGCACGATTTCGATACCCGGCGTTTACGGCGGATTCGCGGATAAAATTCCCCTTGGTGCGGCGTTTGCCAAGGGTCTGATCTTCCGGATGGGGCAGACTCATGTTCACCGTTACCAGGAAAAATTATTCAAATACATCATGGAAGGAAAAGTCAAGCCGGCCTCGATCATCTCGCACCGTATTTCGCTCGATGAAGGGCCTGAATATTACCGCATTTTCCGGGATAAAGAAGACAATTGCATGAAAGTCGTCATTAAATTTCCGGGTGCGGCGGGCTAGGCAGGATTGGAAATTCAATACGTGAGGAAAGAGGCAAGTTCGGAATCCCGGACGAACCGCCGGCGTCCCTTTTCTATATTATAATACGTCATCACCGGGTAGATATGGTGGAGGAAGTGGCCGCTGATTTCACCTGCGAGCAGCCAGTTCAGCCAGCCGGGCACATGAAACGTCCGGGTTCTTTTCCAGACCGAACGTTTCTCATCAAGCCGGCGTTCGTCATGATGCTGGAACTGCCCGAGGAAATGCGCCCAGTTTTTAACCAGAAGCATCGGGTAAGCCCACGCCCAGGCGAGTGGAGAAAAAATAATAAGCAAAATTTCGAACCCGCTCCACGGAACAAGGGACAAGATCAAGGCCCTTTTTCTTTCCCGTTTCATCACGGCCGCGTATCCTTCCGCGTTCCACTTCTCAAGCGGAATCGTGTTCATGCACGAGTCGTCCTCCCAGCCCGGGACGTGCCTCCCGGCAAACGTCAATTCCACAAAATAGACCAGCCTCGTAAAAAGCTGTGCCGTCATTTTCTTATAACGCCGCAGACCGTAGTGATGATCCACGTCCGATTCGTGAAAAGGACGGGCGTGATGATTGAGGTGCGCGCGGACATAGCGGTTAAGGCGCTTCGGTGGATTGGGGACGACCATGTGATAGAAGCGCGTCCAGCACCTTCTTAAGCCAGGCAGCCTTTGCCGCGTTACGGTGGGTATTGTGATGATGAGATCGTCACGTTAATCAGGGAAAACAAAAGAAGGGCACTCACCGGCCCGAGCAGAATTTTGAGCGCAGCGGAATCGGCGAGGATGATCCCTGCGTAGCATGCGGCAAGCAAAATGATCACAGTCCCAAGATGCAGGAAGAGGCGCCTGTCGTCTCGTCGAAAAAGGTCCTGGTTCCTTTAACGAAAGTAACGAAAGCCGTCGATGAGAAGATTTTCGCAGGCTGTTTCGGAAAGCGTAAGCATGCGAGATTATATTTAAATGGGAGACCGCACGCAAGAACGCACGGCGGATTTTTCCCGGCTCAGCATCCCGGGAAGCAGCCTGGCCATGGGCCGCGGGGGCGCGCCGTCAGGCCTTCAGAATCAGGTAGAGATCGACGTCGATGGGCCGTCCGTCTTTAATATGCGCTTTCGGAATGGACGAGTGAAGGTGAAACCCGGCCTTCTCGGCTACTCTTTTCGAAGCCGCGTTCGTGCAGAAGATAGGCAGTTCAAGCCGCTCGAAACCATACGTCACAAATCCAAGCTGGACGAATGTTTGCAATACGCTGGTCATGATGCCTTTGTTCCAGTAGGGTTTTCCGATCCAGTATCCGACTTCTTCTCTCGAGGAATCAAACTGGGACGCGCCGTGATAGCTCACCATGCCGATCAGTCTTCCCGCCGTTGTGCGGATCGCCCAGTCGAGCGGCCGGCGGTATGCTTTACTTCTGAGATCAGCCAGCCGGATAAACGCTTCGGCATCGTGCTCGGTGTAGGGAAAGGGGATAAGCAATGTATTGTCGTAAATTTCTTTTTCGTTAAGAAGGGACACAAAGGAAGCGGTGTCGCTTCTTACGGGAGGGGAAAGAAACACTTCGTCATTGACAACCACTTTATCGATCACGATGCGTCCGAGGATAGGCTCTGGTCGAAACTGGGCATTTTTCAATAATTCGCCTCTAAAATGGACTCTCCGCGGCATTCTGTCAAGAACGAAGCCGCCGGCTCAGGAAACGTCACAAGAATGGCCAACGACATCCATTTCGATACTTGGGAACGGCAAGGGAATCAAAAAAACTCCCCAGCGCCCTGAAGCCCATGGTCTGGCTGCTGCTGTCATCAATATTCTCAGGAGGATTTGACGAAGACCGTGGAATTTTTTAGAATTCACGACAGGAATTTTTACCTTTTCGGCGACATGTCGATTCTGTAGGGTCTCTCAGGAAAGCCCCCGGTGAGTCCATAGCTTTGGTTTCTGGGTGAGTTGACCATTCCAAAACCCGAACACCCCTGAATTCGAGACATACGGAGCTGGTGATCGAGAATTTTAAAAAGTATGAGGCCTATTTTTTTGTAAGCGAAGGCGACAGGTTGTTTCTGTGGATGTCTCTGCAGGATTTTACCCGGATAGCGAATATGTCGCCGAAAACTTTCACTCGTCCGCGATTACCGGCACTTTCATATCTACGTTTGAAATGGCGCTTCATTTCAAAGAACAAGGCGCTCAGCCCGCCTCAAGCGCCGGCTGATTTTAAATTAAGCCTTCCCCTGATGGCAGGGAGACTCTCCATGCTTTATAAATGGTTCAAAGCGAGGTATCTCCATGGAAAAAAAAGGCAGGCTTTATCGTATTGGGATTACAGGCTCGTATGGAGGATTAAACCTCGGAGACGAAGCTATTCTGCACAGCATTGTTGCCCAGCTGCGGGCGAGCATCAACGCTAAAATCACCGTTTTCAGCCGCAACGAGGAGGACACGAAGAAGCGGCATAAGGTGGACAGAGTGATTCCCGTCCGCTCGATAACGCGAGACGAAGTCATTCCCGAGATCAAGGATCTCGATCTTTTGATCTTCGGCGGCGGCGGTATTCTCTTTGACAGCGATGTTAAAATTTTTCTGCGGGAAGTCCAGATCGCGCACGAGCTTGGCGTACCGGTCATGACGTACGCAATCAGCGTGGGCCCTTTGATCGATCCCGTGAACCAGGAGCTCGTGCGGCAGGCGCTCAACGACGTCGCGATCATCACGGTACGAGACAGAAAGGCCTGCCAGCTTCTGGAAGAAATCGGCGTGAGAAAAGAAACCATCGTTACCGCCGATCCCGCTTTTTTATTGAAAGCAGAGCCTTTTCCGAAAGACGCTCTCAAATCTGAAGGACTCGACGGGCCCGAGCCGCTTGTCGGCATGTCCGTCAGAGAACCCGGAGGTGCCGCGCCCGACCTCCAGGTAGAAAAATATCACGGCCTGCTTGCCAACGTCGCCGATTATGTTGTCGAGCGATTTGGCGCGCGCGTCGTCTTCGTGCCGATGGAAAGGGGTCAGCTCGACATGCAGCATTCTCATGCCGTGGTGGCCAAAATGATGAGACCTCAGTCCGCCGTGGTTTTAAAAGGGGACTACAGCCCGGGCCAGCTCGTTTCTCTGATCAAGAATTTCAAGTTTGCTCTCGGGATGCGGCTGCACTTTCTTATTTTCGCCATTAAGAGCGGAGTCCCTTTCGTGGCTTTGCCTTATTCCTCCAAAGTCCACGGTCTGCTGGAGCATATGAAGATTGAGATGCCGCCGATCCAACTCGTCAATGAAGGCAGGCTCATCGCCTATCTTGATCGTCTATGGGACAATCAACGGGATATTAAAGCGGTAATGAAGCAGGTTTTGCCTGAACTTCAGGCTCTTGCGGGCAAGACCCACCAGATCGCGCTTACCCTGCTCGAAGAGAATGCGAAGAAACGGGAAGCTTTGCCGGCCGCGGTGTCCGCCTAGGAGCCCCCATGCCTGCACTGAGGAGACCTGAAAAAACGGAGAGTATCGACCTTCCGGCCCGAAGAGGGCTTGTCGGAGGGAGGGCGGATGTGCTCGTGGTCGGCGGCGGTCCCGCCGGCCTCGGTGCGGCTTTGGGAGCGGCAAAAGCCGGGGCCCGCGTCATTCTTGCAGAGCGTTACGGATTTCTTGGCGGAAACGCCACGGCGGCGCTTGTCATGCCTCTCATGTCTTTTCATACCCAGCGCCCGGTACCGGAAAAAGACGGAGACGTTTCCCTGCTGCCGCAGGACCACGGTCCCGGAGATTCCGTGATCGGGGGTGTTCTTCAGGATTTTCTCACCCGTTTGTACACCCACGGCGGCGCGATCAAACCGTCTCTTGCGACGGGTTATGTCGTACCGTTCGACCCCGAACTCTTCAAGATTGCGGCCCTCGAAATGCTCGACGAGGCGGGAGTTGAATTTATTTTCCATTCCTTCGCGAGCGGCGTTCTCGACAATCACGATATCCGGGGAGTCATTTTCGAAACAAAGTCGGGTCCCGTCGTCGTTCATGCAAAGACCGTAGTTGACGCCACGGGGGACGGAGACATTGCCGCCGCCGCGGGCGCGCCTTTTAATATCGGCAGAGACGCCGACGGGCTGGTTCAGCCGATGACGCTTATGTTCCGCATGGCAGACTTTGAGAAGGCAGCCTTTGAAGCCTATATCCGCGAGCATCCGGGGCAGTGGCGCGGAGTACATGGACTCTGGGATCTTATCCGCCTCGCGACGGAAAGGGGGGAACTCGTCCTGCCGCGTGAAGATATGCTTTTTTTTGCGACTCCGCACCCGCATGAAGTGGCCGTCAACTCCACACGCGTGACCAGAGTCCTTGGTACGGACGTGTGGGACTGGACTCGCGCCGAGTGGCAGAGCCGCTTGCAGATGAAACAGATCAGCATGTTCTTAAAAAAATACGTACCGGGTTTCGAGAAATCCTATGTCATGCAGAGCGGGGTCCACGTGGGCGTGCGGGAGACGAGGCGCTTTAGAGGAGAGTATCAGCTCCAGGTCGATGATATTCTCGAAGCCAGAAAATTTGAAGACGTTATCGCGCGCAGTACTTACCCGGTCGACATTCACAACCCCAAAGGAAGCGGAACGCTCCTGATGAAAGTTCCGCCGGGCGACGCGTACGACATTCCTCTGCGCGCTTTATTGCCAGAGAAAGTAGAAAATTTGCTGCTCTCGGGAAGGTGTATTTCCGGTACGCACGAAGCACATTCTTCTTACCGGGTGATGCCGGTTTCGATGGCGACGGGGCAGGCCGCCGGAGTATGTGCGGCGCTGGCCGCGAGGTCCGGAAAATATCCTCGGGACGTCGCGGCCCGGGAGGTTCAGGAAGAACTTCTGGCCCAGGGCGCAAACCTTGGCGAACAGCTCAGCCTGCGCTAGGCATTCTCCTAAAAAAAAACCAGTTCAAGAACCGCAAAAAAATAGAGAGCAGGTCTTCTTCATTGTTCTCTGCCGCTATATCTTACTGAATGGTCTTTCTTCTAAACATCAGCTACACTTACGGGACATTTTTTCGCTTTGTGATCTGCCAGGTACCGGCGGAAATTCGTTACCGCTTTAATAGAAGATAAGCCCGCTGCTTTTTTAGAGGAGAATAGTTCCTGAACTCGCAGCGGCTATCTCATCCCGATTGAAAGGAAGTCCCCCGCGCGTGATGCGGTTTCTTTTTCGCCATCTCAATTTGAAGCGGCTTGCCGCGTTGTGGGTTCTGGTGTGTCTTACGGGCGAGCAATGTATCGCCGCTCCGTATGAGAATCCTGCTTATCCTTCCGTCCAGCTGCAATCGCCCGCTGCATTTCTCGCAGATCTTTCTCCGGAAATCGCCCGCGTCGAAAACGTTTGGCTCGGCTCTTCCGAAAACCCCGTTTTTCTTCTTATCCAGGATCCTCACGGCCATCCCGACGGACAGAATAAGATCGAAAAGCTCTTGAATGAACTCCATAAAAACCCCGGTATCGGCGCGCTCTATCTGGAAGGCGGGAATGGTCCGCTGGATGCCTCAGGCCTTCAATTTTTCAAAGCTCCTGACCTCAATCGTCGGGCCGCTGAATTCCTTGCCTCGGAGGGTGAAATAGGCGGCGCTGAAATGTTTCTGCTTTCTCAGACCGGCTTCAAAAAGGAAACACCTCTTTACGCGCAAGGCGTCGAAGACCCTGTCTTGTATGCGGAAAGTCTAAAGCTCTTCCGGGATGTCATGGACGCCCTGCCCGAAAGTGAAGCCATCCTCGAAAAGAAGCGCTCGGCCCTTTTGAAGGCTGCTTCCGAACATCTCGACCCCGCCTCGGTGGATTTCCTGAAAAGCCTGATGAGTTTCGAGATTATGGAAAACGATTATCCCGGCCTCGCGCGGCTTCTTATTAAAGAGGGCGGGCGGCGTTTGGGTTTACCCTGGGAGGACCCTTCTCTTCAAAAGGAATACCCGATGATGATCCGGCTTTCTGAACTTTTCCGTAGAATTTCTCTCGAAAACGAAACGGAAAACGGTTTGGAACGTAAAAAAATCCTTGGCTGGCTAGATGATCGGGACATATCGTTTTCCGCCCCCCTTTCTTCAGCGGATGAAAAGGTGCCGGGAAGGCACCGCGCTTCCTGGGAACAGTTTCATGCGGATGCATCGCAGTTCGGCCTCCATCTCGAAGATTATCCACACCTCATGCTGAGTGAAGGCGCCCGGATTCTTAAGGAGGAACTAGACGCGGCAGAGCTTTCAGAAGAAATGGATCTCTTACGCTCCAGGCTTTTTACCCGAATGGCCGGCGGGAGTGCTCAACGTGAAATCCTGGAAGCTTATGAGAATTACCGGCTGCTCTCTGCGCTGCTCAATCTGAAGCTGACGCGCGCGCAGTATGCCACTCTTATCGCGAAACCTTCTTTTCACTTTGAGCAGGAAAAGGGAATTGTAAAAAAATCTCTCCGCTTTTACGAACTCGCGGTTTTACGCGACGTCGCTTTGATCCATAACGCCCGTTTGCATGCCGGCGCCCACGCTGTCCATTTCGCCGTCATGGTCGCAGGCGGGTTTCATACAGACGGTTTTCTCTCAGAGCTGCGCGGACAAAATATTTCCTACGCGGTCCTTACGCCGCGCATTTCCGTTTTTGAAGGTGCGTCCACTTACTTACGCTCCATTACAGGCCGTACCATCGCGGACCGTTATCATTTGAGAAATCCAACCTGGCTCAATCGCTGGGGGGCCGAAATCGGACCCGATCTTAGCTACCGGCGGGGCAGCCTTACCAGACAGATCCACGCGCAGTGGGGACAGGAAGCGGCGGCGGGCTCGGAAACGGTGAACCGCTCCGAAATGCGTAAATCTGACAAGCGCAAACTTGGGGATCGCGTCCGGAACGCAGACGACGAACTTCCCGCTCCTTCTCAGGTGCTGCTCTCCGCTGCCATTGCGGGCGCCGCAGTCGGTGCGCTTTTTTATCTCGGATACGTTTATTCTGATCGACCGCTGAATGAAGGCGGGGTTACGACGCTCGGCGATCTTTTCAGGTGGGCGGGCTACGTTTTGGGTTCGGTCAAGGCGCTTGTTCTGGTCTTTCTTCTTCCGGTTTATGCCAAAGAATACATCCTTCAAAAAGTAATGCCTGATTATCGCGAGCGCGACCAGGCCCGTCTCGACGCTTTGGGCTGGGCGATAAGCAAGCTCGATCCTCCCGCAGAGCTCACGGACCCAACCATCGTGAGCGTTCTTGGGCAGGCGCGTGAGCGGTACGAACGGAAAATGAAAACTCCCAGGGAACGTAAATTTCTTTTTTTCACATCCGCCTGGGCCGAACGAGGGCTGAGGCGGGTTTTCGAAAAGGATTTCAAGGCGATCGAAGCCGAAGCGCGGAAAAAGGCAAAGCCCGCGCCGGCAGTAGCGCCCACCTCAGCGGACACCGCGGGCCCAGTCCTGCCGACCCAAATGCTTAGGGATGAAGTAAAGCCTGCAATTTCGGACAGAAAGCAGAAAAAGAAAGAAAAGAGACAAAAAAGAAAAGAGGAAAAGCGCGCCGAGGCCGAACCCGTTCCTGTCGTCATCGATGTCGAGCGCGCGGCCAGACCGGTTGAAGACGAGACGGCGGTTTCCAGCTCCCCGCAGGAAATCAAAAGACGCGCGCTCGAGATTTTTCGCGGGCGTGTGAGCGCTCGGCTGGCTTTCTTTGAAATATTGCTTCAAACGGCCGAAGGTCCTGTTCATGTCCGCGGCGTCCTCGCACAGTACCGTGAAGCAGTCGAAGCGGATAAAGATACGGCCCGAATCGAAGCAGGTGCCGCAGCCGGGGATTACGAGGCGGAATTCACGGCCGGAGAAAAAGATTTTCACTTTTCTGGAATCTATCCTGAACTTCCAGTGTCTGACGCATTCGACGCACGCATTCTATCTCTCGAAGAAAATTCCCTTTGGCCCGAACCGGTTCCCGATCTGACGCCTGCTTCTGCAGGTTCTCCTGCCCCCGCAGGAGATGATAATGATGCAGCCTCCCCATTTATTCCTTCGGTGACGGCCCCTGTATCCCTGACTGAAGCTGAGGAAGAACCCGACTACGACCGCAAAGTCGCGGCGCTCGTCATTTCCCTCGAGCGGCGCCTGGGATCTTTTGCGGAACCGCAGGAAGTCGCTGCCGACCCCGAAGCGTCGAACCTTCGCACAGTAATCCAAACGTCTTCGATCGACGAGGCCGTTCGGCTCAGATATATGAGGCATCTGGACCGCGAAATCACTCGGCTTTCTTATCGTGTCTGGGAAAAAAGAGAAGACTGGGACGGGCTGTTTATCGATTCCGCTAAAAAGACGAACCGCCGCATCCGGGACATTCTAAAATGGCTCGGAGACGCGAAGAACGTCCGCGGCGGCCTTGAAGACAGTGTCCGGGAGTACGGAGAGGTTCTTCGAGACATTATTGATGATCCCGCCGTTCCGATGAGGCTCAAATCCCGGGCGGCGCTCGGGCTCGCCCACGATCTCGTAGCCCTGAAACGTTTCGATGAAGCGATTCTGGCTCTGGATGAAGCTTTGCGCCGGGATCCCTGGAATCTTTTCATCCGTACGCAAAAGGCCTTTGCCCATCTGCAGGCCTCGGATAAAACGAAAACGAACCCTGAAGAAGCCGAGCATTTGCGCCAGGCTGTTTATGAAGCGGATCACGCCCTTGCAGGGTTTCCCGACAACTGGCCCGCGGTGAGCGCGAAACTGAGCGCCATGATCGATCTCGCTGAGGACGCCCGGGGAGCCCGGGATCTCGCGGCGGAAATCGAGCGCAGGAAACTTTACGGTCCGAACCGCGCTAAATTTGATGCGCTTCGCTCGCGCATGAGACGCATGGGCGAACCCGCAATACTGTCCGCTCTTCAGCGTCTCAATCAGGGGATACGACGGGACATTGCAGACGGCGTAGTCACTACTGAAAATGCCCTTTTGAACCATTACCTTGTCGCGGAATTCCGCGAAGTCCGGAACCGTCCGGGCGTCGAACGCGGTATCTATTCGAGATACGAGGGAGACCTGGAATCGGCCCTGCGTACGCTCAAAGGACTTCTTGCCGCGAAGCTTGCGGAAAACGCGGCGGAGGAAGAGCGCCAGAAAGCAGAACGTGAACGTCTTCTCGCTGAAGCCAGACGGATCGCCGTGGGAAATCTCGAAACGAATCTTCAGACTCTGCAGGCGGTGCTACATACCGAAGCCGTTACGGGATCTTTCAGCGCCGAAGATCTTGCCGCTCATCCGGCCGTCACCGCATTGAAAGATCAGATTAGGGAATACGCCGTTCTCGACGCCCAGGGCCCGGCGGCATGGACTAAGAAACTCAAAGATGTCATCACCCAGGCCCGCAGCAAAGCGGCGGAAGTCCGGGAACAGATTAAAGCTGAAGCCTCAAGAAGACTCGAAACTGAACTTGAACGACTCCGCACCTTGTTGATTGAGGCCGCAGACAGCGGGACTCTCAGCGGGAATGCCGTTCCGAGTGATCCTGCCGTCGCAGCCGCGCGGGAAAAAATCGAAAGTTTTGTCGATCAGTACGGTCCGGCCGACACTATCTCCGTGATAATCCTGGATACGATTATCGGTGACGTGCAGGCGAGAATCAGAACCTCAGCCGCTAAGGAAAGCGGACTCGCACGGCTCGTCGATTCCGCCGCCGCTCTGCTGAATGTGAATCCCGGCAAGTACATGAATCCCGAAGACGCTGCCCGCGATCCGGGCTTGACCGTCGTCCGAGAACAGATCGCGCTGAATGCCCCGAATGACAGGGCCCGGCAGCGTTTGAGACAAAGGCTTGAAACCGGCATTGATTCCACAGCCTACGAAGTGTGGAGAATCCGCAATGATCGGGAACGTGCGGATATCGGCCTCCTTAGAATGTCCAATGTTCCAATCCAGGACGCGATCAGGGGACTCGGTGCCGCGGGTTCGCTCTCCAGTGAGGGGAATTACGAACGGGCGCTTGACCGCTATTCGCGCGTTGCCGCGGCTCTGGCCCGCGGCAGAAACATACCTTTCACTTTGAAAGCGCAGGCTTCCGCAGGCCTGGCGAAAATGCTTTTGGCTTTGGGGCGTGCCGGCGAAGCGGCCCAAGCCTTCGGCGAAGGGCTTTTAATTGACCCCTGGAACCCTTATTTGCGCGTACAGAAAGCAGACGCGCACCTGGCTGCCGCTGGAAATGAAACGTCTGAGCAGCGGGCGCGCCATCTCAGGAATGCTATTGAAGAAGCGGGCCGCGTCCTTGCGGCGCAGCCGATGAACTGGGCTGCGGCCCAGGTTGTTCTCGACGCAATGAACCGGCTGGCGGAAGATCCCGAAGGGGCTGAAGCGCTTTTAAAGAGAGTCGACGAGACAAGGATGTACGACCGCGAACGGGGAAAGCTCGACCGGCTCCGGCTCGGAGTTCTCGGCATCCGCGAACGACGCGCAGCGGGCTCGCTGGCGCAATTCGAAAAGGAAACCCTTGCCGTCATCCAGGCCGGCGGTCTGGCTTCGGCGGACGAACTCAAAACCTATCCGCCCCTGATTGCTCTGCGGGACACGCTCGATAAAGAACCGTTAGGGAAAGACGCCCGCGGACGCGTGATCGGAATGCTTGCCGAATCCATCCAAAGTCTTGAGGCCGCGATCGCGCAAAAAATGCAGGAAGCGGCGCGGGAGGAAGAAGAAAGGAAGCGGGAGGAACTTGCCGCAAAGAGTGCCGCAGCTTTCGGCCGGCTTGAAAAAGCGTTGAACACGCTCGACCGCGAACTCAGATACAAAGTAATCGACCTTCAACTGCGAGCTGAAAAAACTAAAGAAGAGGCTTCGGCGTCTGCTTTCGTTGCTTCCGTGGATGAAGCGGAAAGAGATTACTCCGCGGACGTTTTTTCGACCTTGCGGACGCGTTTCGACGCGCTCCTCGAAGAGCTGGAACTGATTGCGTCAGGACTCGAGGCTGAAGACGAAGCCCTCATCCAGGCAGCTGTCTTCAGCCATCCCGAACCTCTTCGCCTCGGCCGCTCCTTTCTGGAAAGAGGCAAGCCGCAAGGCGCCGGGATCGCGTTTAGAGAAGCGCTTTCTTTTTTTAGCAGTGATCCGCCAGCGCGGCTCGAAATGGCGCTCGAAGCCGCCGCTCTCGATACGATTGCGGAAAATCATGCGAGGGCTGCGCTGATCCTTGAAGAAGAATTGCTCTTGCTTCCCACGGAACGGGACACGCGCCTCCGCGCGCTCGAAAAGAAAGTCCGGATCGAACTCGCCAGGTCGCTCGACCGCCTGGCAAGCGATGAGCAGCTGGATGCTTTTCGTGCGGGTTTCATCCGTTACAAAGCGGCTGAAATATTGGCGGCTTTTCCCGGGTTTGAGGACGATGTCAGCCTTCTTGCGGCTTTTGAAGACGTGACGCGCACGTTAAAAAAGGGGGATGAACCTGAAACGCAGAAAGTAAAAAACCCCCTGATCGAACGTGACCAGCTCGTCCAAAATGCCGCAGAAACTTTAAGAGCGGCTTTTCAGGCGGGCGGCGCGATACATGCCAGTATCCAAAAACTCGAAGAAGTTCCGAAGTCGGCGAAGATGGACCGCAAGAAAAGAGGGGAAGCCCTCCGTATAATGGAAGAGATCAGACAAGTTCTCGCGCCTTATGTCGTCCGCCTCGCAGAAGAATCGGCCCTGCCTCCCGAAGCCCTTCCACTTCTTCAACAGGACGCGGAACAGCTGCTGGAAAATGAAATCCGGCGGATTTTTCCGATCCGGACAGAATATGTGACGGGCTCCACAGGTCCGCGCGATGGCAGAAGTCTGAAAGTCCAGGAGAGTCTAACGCGGCGCTGGCCGCTCGACGGCGCTCTTAACTGGACGCAACTGATTTATCAAAAACAGGAAAGGGGCTATCTCGGCCCCATGGATTCGGACGAACTCCGTACCGCAGTCGCCGCTTCGACGGGTGTTTACATGTTCCGCACCACCGCGAATGGTTCGGGACGGAAGGAAGGTCTCGACGTGGAATTATTTTATGAGGCGCCTCCGCGCCGTCCTCAAGCTTATGAACCGACAGATACTGTGCCTCCGGTCCCTCCCTCAGAGGGATTGAGCGATCCTGCGAACGATATCACGCCGGTGATCCTTGATGAGCCTGCGGCAGAATCCGATGTAGAGGTCTCCCCTGGGGAAGACAGGACTTCCAGAGGGCCTGAGGTCGTGGCACGGGAAGATGCTCTGGGTGAAAAAATCCGGAAGGCAGCGGAAGATCCTCTTTACGCGCTCGATTACGCGGCGTCCTTTCTCAGCACCGCCCATAACAAAAGAAGGACTCCGGACTTCAATCAGGATGAAATCGCATGGTATATCGAAGCGGCCGGAAAAGTGCTCGAGGCGGGCGCTGCCATTCTTGCGGCCGGGGCGCCTTCTACGCCCGAACAAAGATCTGAATATTTGTGGCTTTCTTCTCAATATCAGGATGAAGCAGGCAGGGCGGAGCGGGCTCTTGAACTCGCCCTGGCGGCTGTAGAACTTCTTGACCGGGAAACGCAGGGACGGGAAACAAATAGTTATATAGGCCTGTGGGAGAGCTGGATTCTGTCCCGTTCTCCAGGTCATCCGGTTATTACGTCGCGCGTTGCCGTCCGCAACGCGGCGGCAGGCATTAGCGCTATCCGCGATTCAGGAGATGTGAAACGCTGGGAGCCTCTCAACTCCGGCCTCGTCAAAGCCGCCGCCGAAAATCGCCTTCTTATCCCCCGCATCGTGCCTCTGAAACAGCAGCTGCTGGAAATCCTTCTTGAATGGGCCGACCCCTCGGGAACGAAATCCGCAATGAGGCGTATGGTGGACACGCGCATGGAAGCGGACCCTGTGCTTCGTTCAAACGATGCCGTTAAGCAGGTCTTGTACGCAATGATCGAAGCGAAGTTTGCCGAGGAAGCTGTTACAGCGGCTCCCGCTTCAACAGTAGAAATCACCGAGCAAGCCCCAGCGGCGGCTGAAAGAAAAACTTTTTCCGCAGGAGGAGGGCCTTCTACTCCTCAGAGACCCGTCAGAATGGATACGGCGGAACAAAGAGCCGTCCTCGATATCGCCCCCGAAGCGGATATGGCCGCCCGCATTCACGAGGACCTGACCGGCAGAGAAGAGACGGAAGAATTCTCCAAAGATTTTTTAGATGCCGAAGAAGAATTCTATGAACAGATGATGCGGTTCCTCGACAAGCTCGGCTCGTCCGGTATTTCCGGTGAGATGATCTCGAGGAACGAGCATGAGGAAATATGGAGCAGTGCCCGAGAGTTGAACGAACTGCGCGACCGTTTGTTTACCCAGAAGGTGCATATGGATCCCAACCGGAACGAACGGTTTGTGTATGCTTTTCAGCTTGGTTCCGCTATCACCACGATCGTGTTTCAAAAATTGAAAGGCCCGGCCCATGAGCGGCAGTTCTCAAACGCGATCTTCGGCTGGGCCTATCATCAACTCAATAATTACGATTCATCCTACCGGCTTCCGGTAAGGCTTAAATATTATACCGTCTCACGTCCGGGGACACAGCAGCCTGCCAGGCCCGAAGATGTTAGTCGGTCTAAACCCTCTGACCCGTCGCGGCTTCCTGCAACGGCTTCTCCGAAGCCTGAACCGTTTTTTGTCGTGGATTTGGCTTTGGAATCGGCTCTCGCGGCTCGGCTGCTGGAAGACACTCTTACGCGCGAAAGGTCCGAACGAACCAGCGAAAAGCTCACAAATGACGAACTGTTTTTGTACGACAAGATGCTCAAATTTCTGGAAGAAGTGAAGAAGGCGAAAGCGGGCGGAGGAATCATCGGTCGGGACGAGCGCCGCAGGTTTGTTGAGCTGGCAGAAGAGTTGAAAACTCTTCGTGACCGGGATTTCTTCGCCATCGACGAAAAATACAAAGGCAATCAGGATTTTTACAGGCTTCATGTGTTGACCACCGCGCTGAGAAAGATCTTCGTGCAGAAACTTCAGGGACCCCGTAACAGCTATCATTTTGCAAAACCCCAGTACTCACGCCACGAAGCTGCGCTTCAGACCTTTGATCCGGCATACCGGCTACCCGAGATCGAGGCGGCAAAGGAAGAAAAAGTCCGTAATCAACAGGTTCCCGCGCCTCAGCCTGAGTCAGAAAATACAGCAGACACCGAAGACGGGGAAGCCCGTTCCGAACTCAGGGCCGAGTTCGCTCTGGCGGTCGCTGTTGTCATGACGGCGGGCATCCTTGCCCCCGATAGTCCCTATCTGGAAACATTGCTCGCCGAAAGAACACAGCGTGCCGGGCTCAACCGCCTTTCTTCTGTGGAAAAGGAAAGACTTACGGCGGAACTTTCTGCCCTGCGGCCCGAAGGAGCGGGAATTATTCTGCCCGCCTCGCTGCTGCTTTCGCTCGACAGAGCAGTCCGTGAAGAGCTGATGGGCCTGTGGGCGCAAGGGCTTGCGGCGTCCGTCGCAGAAGAAACGCCCCAATTTTATTTTACAGGAGCGGGTGCCGAAGAATTGCGCGAAGAAATATTTGCCTATCCCGTCATGCGGACCCGGCTTAAGTCAGCAGGCACGTCAGTCCCGTTCTCGTCTCTCATCAGGGTGGAAAGACTCGAGCGTTCGGCGCTTGACCGGCTGAAGAAAACGCCTTCTTCGATCTCATTCTGGCAGGACGTTCCTGAAGACCGAAGCTTATCTCTCGTTCCCTCATTGCTTGTTGCAAGGGACGAAGTGCTCAAACTGGACGGCGCAGACAGGTTCCGCTTCATCGACAGGCTCATGAAGGTGCAGTGGCTTCTCGCCAAGGCCCTTTCGGGCCTGAGGGCGGAACAACTGGACGCGGAAGAAGTAAACCGTCTTACGGCCGAGCTCCTCCGGAAAATGGGGGCCGAGTTTACGCTCGGGCCCTCCGGCATCGTTGTGCCGTCGCCGCTCAGTCTGCTTTCTGATACAGTGACGAGGTTCATCGAAGCTCAAGCGCGGATCCAGCAGTCCGCTTAACGCATTTCTTTTTACTCCGTGAGATTCAAATGAAAAAAATGTTCGTACTGCTTGTCGTTCTTTGTATCGCTGTTATGGCGGGGTACTTTGGCTATTCCTCTTTGACGCCCGCCCAGCAGCAGAAACTCTCAAGCTATATGAACGAACGCTCAAAATCTTATAATGAGGGACCGGGAAGCCGCACGATCGAACGTGCCCAGGCGAAAGCGGCGGAAGTGATTTCCTCCGGCAGCGAAAAGACCTTTCATTTTAAGAACGGAACTTCCCTGACGGGCCTTGTGAATTTTGAAACCCCCGAATTTTATTCCGTTACCCTGCAAAGCGGTTCCCGCACACGGGTTCTCAAGTCTGATCTTCTCTGATTTTTCTTAAAGGGTAGGCAGCGAGCGAGAGAATTCATTCGAGGTTTCACCGGAAATCAAAAGCCCTAGATCTGAGGACGCGCGCCCGCCGTAAATTCTTCACCGAGGTCATTTTTTCCAAAATAAACCCACCAGCCGTCGCGGCCCCCGTAATTCCGAGGGTCCACCATCATCCGGCCCGGTATGATCCATCCATCCTGAGCCTTGTACCATTCTTCAAATTGGGCCGACTTGAAGAAACCGCCGTTAGCGGTGTGCAGAAGGACCTGCTCGCCGCAGGGCGAGTAATAACCGAAGCGAAGAATTCGAACCCGCCGGAGTGTGATATTCGTTACGGAGGTTGAATAAAAAAAAGGATCTTGCGGCCGCAGAGGGGAAGGCCGGAATGTGATCGAGAGAAATTCTTTTCCCTTTTTAAAATCAGGTTCATCCGGAAGCGTCATGTCCGGAGGATCAAGATAGAGAATTCCCGCGTCATCGCCCGTATGGAATCGATTGTCAGGGACTTTGACCAGCGGTTTCGTAAAATAGAGCCCTTGAGGAAGCAGTTTCCATGAACCCCAGGTGTCGATGATTTCGCCGCAGGAGCGGGCCGCAACATAGGCGGCAATTTTCGACAGCCGGTTTGAAATATGGCCGGCCGAAAGCACATAGCCCCGGCTCACGCACATGGCCCGGTGCCAGACGAGACTCGAACGTGACCGCACATAGACCCGTGATTCGCTGCGGGAGAGAAAACCCGCCAGGCGGGTCAGCGCCAGTCTTCTGTGAAAGAGTGTCTGCCTGAAATGACCGGCGATACGGGTTACTGTTTTTGGCCGGATTTCTTTTTGAATTTCTTCGTCCATTTTTCCTGCTCCAGAAAGAGCTTATCATCCTGATGGGAAGCTTGCCAGAAGGCGGCCCTTCATTTTAAAATTTCCCCTGTCAGTTCTCTTCTGCTAATTAAGCTTTCCAGTCATCTGTGATTCCGGGAGAGCCTGATACCGTCTCGCGGCCTGAGTTTTAAAATGACTTTTAAAAAGACGGGGAAACATGGAAAAGTCAGCGCAGCTGCAAATGGGAATCATCGGGCTCGGACGCATCGGAGGCAATCTTGCGATGCAGGCACGCGAAAAAGGGATTGATGTAGCGGGGGTGGACCCGGGCATCATCGCCCCTGAAATTCTCGACGCGGGCGTGGTTCGTTTAGACGGGCCGGCGGATTTTGCAGCGGCTCTTTTTTCTCCGCGGATTGTTTTCGTCTACGTTCCATCCGGCCGTCTCGTAGACCAGGTTGTAGAGGACCTGCAAAAAACACTCAAACCCGGGGACGTCATCGTAGACGGCGGGAACTCCTACTGGCGGGATTCTATTGCGCGGCATGAAAGACTGAAAAGTTCCGGTATCCAGTTTGTGGATATGGGAACGAGCGGAGGGCTTTCCGGGGCGCGCAGCGGCGCCTGTTTCATGGCGGGCGGGGAAGAAGACGCTTTCCGCAAAATCGAACCGCTCCTCGCGAATTTGTGCGCGCCTGGTGGTTACGTACACGCGGGGCCTCCCGGAGCCGGACATTTTACAAAGCTCGTCCACAACGGGATCGAGTTCGGCATGCTACAAGCTATCGGCGAGGGCATGGACCTGCTCGAAAAATTTCCCGAGAAACTTCCTGTCGCGGGGATTTTGAAAGCCTGGAAAAACGGCTCGGTCATCCGATCCTGGCTGATCGAACTGATGGAGTCGGCCTATGTCCAGGAAGGCGGCCTGTCGAAAGTTTCCAGTCATGTGGAAGACACGGGAGAAGTAAACTGGCTCATCGAAGATGCCCTCCGGATGGAAGTGCCTATTCCCGTTATCGCGACGTCCGTGATGCAGCTTTTCCAATCGCGCGACAGCGACAAAAACTGGGCGCGTGCGATCGCCATGATGCGGCACGGCTTCGGCGGCCATCCTTACGGACCGAACGAGAACCTCAAGCTTTTCCGCAGGCGGGGGAAGGCGGGCGAGACAGATGAGGCGCCTGGAGTAACCCGCACTCTCCGCTAGGCAGGCTCCTTTTTTCTCCTCCGTACTTCAGCCTACTCATCGCGCCGGTCTTCGGGTACAATTCCGTTATCAACCGGGGGGCCTATGGAAAATAAGTTCAGGACGGTCTTTTCGACCGGCAATCCCATCGAGGCGGCGATTGTGAAGTCACTGCTCGAGGAGTCAGGCATTCCCTGCATGGTCTTAAACGACGGGCTGCAGAACCTTTTTGGGATCGGCCAGTTCGGCGTCGGTTTCAACCCGATTATCGGGGCCGTAAAAGTACAGGTCCACGAAGATTGCGAGCAGGAAGCTTTGGAGATTCTGAAGGATGCGCAAAACCGTCCGGAGGAAGGTGAAAAAGAAGAAGAGCCGGGAGAAGAGAAAAATCTCTAGACCCCCGGCTCCTTTATCGTGACTAGTTTTTTACCGTGAAGGTTACAGGTGCGAAACGCGTGTCGCCCGAAGCGGTGGTATAAATGCCGCTGAGGGTGTAGGTGCCATTAGCCAGATTTCTCGTGTCAAACCCCGCATTGCCGCCCCAGTAATAAGGCCTCTCGTAGTATTTTCCCGACTGCGCGCCGTTCAAATAGTACGAAACTTTGCGGACGCCGGGGTTCTTTGTAAGATTGGGCCCAAAAAACACGGAGCCGCTTACTGTCGCGCCGTTTGTAATGCCGACCGTGTCAGAAGACGAGGGCGGCGTGGTTTCACCGGCGGGTTTCGTGCTGTCCGCCGTGGCCGTCTGTTTTCCGTCCTGATCGTAAATCAGGATTTTATTTGACGCTGCGGTCCCCAGAAGGAGGAGTTCTCCATCGGGTGAAAATCCGAAACCGGTGCTGCTTTTTAGATAGTGGTTAACTTCAAGAATAATTCCCTGGGGATGCTTCGGAGATTTGAAGAGAATAACCGAGTAGGCGCCGCCGCTCGAAACCTCTTCGGCGCAGCCGTTTGTGCATCCGTAACGATATTTCACACGGTCAGAAGTGCTGATTACGATCGCTGTGTAGGAGCCGGATTCATACGCCATATAATAAGGTTCGTAAAGCGCGTTGAAAGTGCTGCCGGCTGCCGTTCCTGTCTGCTGGCGCGCCCGTGCCGCCAAGGTATCAAATTCCGCCATGGTTACATTCACGCCGTCCGCGGCCGCCAGTTCCGTGACTTCGGCGGGATTGTATTCCCAGGTTCCCGCTCGTTCCAGCAATTCGACTGACGTGCGGTTCGGTAGAGGGTCGCCGCTCGGCAGGGGATCGGGTTCCGTTTCCACGTTTCCGCTGTTGTCGACTTTAAATGTATAAGAAAATTTAAGTTCGCCGGTGTAGGTCGTGATGGACCCGCTCAGCGTGTGATTGCCATCGGGAAGCGTTTTTGTGTCGTAGCCGTCCGCGCCGCCAAATGTGAACGGGGACGTATATTCACGGCCGGCCTGGGAACCGTCCAGGTAATAAGCTACTTTTTTGACGCGCAGGCCTTTTTCAGGATTGATTTGGATAAATATTTCATCGTTGAGAACGGCGCCCTTTTTTACACCCAAGAAATAACCGTCGTCGCTTACTATCGGCTGGGAAGCCTGAAGCGAGGAGGTTTGCATCAGGAAAGCTGTGCTTTCCGGGTGCCGCGAGACGGTAGATTTCGAAATTACAGGTGTTTTTTCCTGGATGAAGGGTTTGACCGGTGCCGAAAGGGCAGCGCTCAGGATCATTTCTTCTGCACCTGCCTGGGGGATGAATCCCAGAGCAAGAACGACAGCTAACATCTTGGGGATGGACTTCATAAATCACTCTCCGTTTTTTAAGGGGTGGTTTAAAAAACCGTGAAAGAGTGCGGGCAATTCAGTCTAGTAATCTCTTCTTCACGCGGCTTATTGCTGATAACGGTGTAATTATGCCTGTGTACGGGTCTGTGTACGCACAGGAAAAATCCTGAAGGTGATTAGGAGAACCTCTTAAAGCGACTAAGGGTTTTAGATGGTCTCTAGCATGCATTCGGAGGAGAGAGCGGTCATTAACGCTCAAATTTGAATCGGCCTACCGCTTTGGAACCTTGGGAGGAGTTTGAAAAGAATACCACGCGCGAGTTATCCCCTAGCACAATAGGACCAATCCTTAGAGCAAAAGAGAATCTCCTTGAGCCTGAGGCTTAAATTACCGATAATCGAAACCTCTAACACAGAGGATGACCATGAAGACCCGTATCCGATTTTATTTTATTCCCGTCCTTATTTTTACCCTTTCCGGCTGTTCATCGAGCAAACTCGGGAGCCTAGAGCTTGATTCCGTGATGACGATTAAAGCCAAGCAGGAAGCTATGGCGAAGATCGAAAGTACCGCGACTCATCAGTATTCCCCCCAGGCGCTCTCAGGCATGAGAGACGCGCTTGAAACCTCAGGTCTGAAAACCCCGGAAATTATTCTTCTCACACTCCCGTCTTCTTTCCTGGAATTTGGCGGTCCCACGCTTGAAAAACACAAAAAAGACACCGCCCTGACAGTTCCGCCTTTTGCAGAAATTCTCTGGGAACACCGCGAGACAGGGTTAAAGGTATTCGTGGGCCGGGCGGATATGAAAGCTCTGGAAGTGACGCGCTTGACGCGAAGTGAATTTATTACCGGACTGGGTGAGATCACTAAATCCTACGATGAAATCTATAGAAAAGACCATTCTTCCCAGGCCAGCGGAAAAACCGAGGAGCTGGGTAATCTGATCAAACACACCGTGACGGGTAAATTTCTTGAAGGTGTAAACTGGCATACGGACAGAAGGATTTTTTATCTCTTCAAACCAGAATATCGATTAACGATACTGATTTCAGGGAAAGATGAAGCCCTGGAAGCCTCTGAAACTGAATTGCAAGCGGCGCTTCAGCTTCTTGAAAAGCGCCTGACGCAGCTGTATCCGGACGCCATTCTCTTCAAAGCAGCCTCTTAAGAGCTGTCGTTTTAAATCCCCGTTAGACATAAACGTTCAAAATTTCAGACATTATCTTAGGGGACGGTGACGGATTTAAGGCGGTTTCAGCGAGCAAGATTTCGATCGACACCTTTTCGCCTGGCTCCCACGGGAATTCTAACGCCAATATTCCGGGTACGCTGTTCGGTATGAAATTCGATGTCTCGGACGCGCTTTCCTACAGTTTTCTCTCGAGCAAAGGCCCTGTCTGGGGTGATTTTTATTTTAAAGACGGCGTGGCTGGTAAAGGCCGGGGCAGAGCGACAGATGCGGACATCAATGCGGCCTGGAACGCCGATTTTCTTTTTGCGGATCCTACGGCGGCGGCAAAAAGCGGCGTGCTAACCAATTCTTCAGGTGGTTCTATCTACAAAATTCTCCGTCCCGATTCATTCAGTAATCCGGGGACATCCATTCCATCGACTCCGGAGCCTTCTTCGCTCATTCTGACGAGTTTGGGTTTGGCAGGTCTGGGTTTAGTTCGGAGATTTAAACCTAAAAGAAATTAGCTCCTCTTCGATAAGCTCTTTGGGACATCTTTCCTTGACGCACCGACTTATTTGTTGTAAAAATGAGTCCTCTTCAGCGTCTTCATAAGCGGCACTTCATTCGCCGCGTAGTTTTTAGTTGTTCTGTATTGTTTGTTGTTGCTTGCTAGTCAGTCGAATCGGTAGGACGCAGCCGTGTTCACATCTTTTTTGTTTCAAGAAAAGGATGCAAGCAATCGATGCATATCAGGAACTCTAAAACCGGCTCAGGCCACTCTCAGTCTGGTGGCAGTCCTATTAACCCCATACCTTTTTTCTAATATGAGCCTAAGCGCTGTCGATTTGCTGCTTGTCGAGGATAATCCGGACGACGTAACTTACACCCAGGAGCTCTTCCGTCGGAAGGGCGCACCGGACTATCGGATCGTGGCGGCCGCGAGTCTCGAGGCCGCGCTCAAAATCCTAGGTCAGCGCCCCATCGATATCGTCGTACTGGATCTGTGTCTCCCCGACAGCCACGGCTTTCAAACCTTTGAGCGTCTGCAGGATGAATTTCCTTTCGTTCCCATTATCGTTCTGACCCAGCTTAACGAAGAAAGCACCGTTCTCGAGTGTATGCGAAGAGGCGCGGAAGATTTTCTGGTGAAAGGTGAGTACAACCACGACTTTTTTTTCCGCACTATCCGGTATGCGATCGAACGCCACAGAATCCGCCGGCAGCTTCAAAGCGTGACCGAGGAACTTAAAACCGTAAATCGAAAGCTCGAACGTCTCGCCATGGTGGACCCGCTTACCGACGTCATGAATCGCCGGGGCCTCCAGCAGATTCTGACCCGCGAACTGGAGCTTCTCAAGCGCGAAGAGTCGGGACTTCTCGTGCTTGCGGTCGATTTCGACAACTTTGAACGGATTAACCAATCTCTCGGCCATGTAACGGGCGATATCGTCCTGAAAGAAATGGCACGGCGGCTCAGGCGCTCGCTCAGGGCTTCCGATTACATAGCGAGAATAGGCGGCGATGAGTTCGTCATTCTTCTTCCCCAGACCCGGTTTGCGGAAGGGGTCCAGGTCGCAGAAAAAATCAGGCTCGCAATTTCACAGAGTTCCGTTTCGGTGAGCGGGGGTGAAGGCGTCTATATCACGGCGAGCCTCGCTCTCGGGACTGTCTCACACGATACGCCGACCATCGATCAAATGCTTTCGAAAGCCCACATCATTCTTCACCGCAGCAAAAACAGCGGCAAGAACCGCGTAGCGTACGACGGCGATTTGTCCCATGAGTCTGAAGAATCGGGAAGCAATCTTTCCACCGTACGCGAGGCGCTTCAGAAAGGGGAAGCTTTCCACGCCTTGAAGCAGCCCATCGTGGACTTACGCACTCAACAGAATGTCGCCTATGAATTTCTCTCGAGAAGCCGGGTCAACGGCTTCGAAATGCCGGATGATTTCTTTCGTTTTTGCCTGGAGATGAATATTCTTACGCTCGTCGACCATCACTGCTTCAAAGCTTGCGTCAAGGCCAGTCAGGACGCCCCGCCGCTCGCTCGTTTTCATATCAACCTCTTTCCTTCTACCATGATCGATATGCCCGTCGATTGCCTCATCGAAACCATGAACGGACGCGCCGCTGAATATTGCATCGAAATCAGCGAGCAGCAGATTATCGGGGACCCTTCCTATCTTGCCGATTCTGTCGTATCGCTCAAACGCGAAGGCATCCGTATAGCCATCGACGATGTCGGCTTCGGTCGCAGCTGCCTCGAAAGCCTGGTTCTTCTGGAGCCCGACATCGTGAAGATCGACAAAAAGTGGGTAATGGGAATCAAGCACGATGCGACCCGAAGAAGATCTCTCTCAAGACTGCTCAAGGTAACCCGCTCCCTGGGTTCGGAAGTTGTCGCCGAAGGCATCGAGTCTAAAGACGAACTGGAAGTGCTTCAGGATTTCAACGTGATTTACGGCCAGGGCTATTTCTTCGGAAGACCGGGCTGACCTGCCTCAAGTAGTTTGTCCAGAATCCTCTTTTATGCTAGTTTATCTGCGCGCCGCTTCGGACAGACCTCAAAATATCCCTGAGTTTTCGGCGTAAAGAGCGGTCTCCAAAAAACAATGCAACGCCAGGCCCTTTAATCGCATCAAAATGGAAAATCAGAAAATAACGGGTCCCGTGAAAAAACTTGAAGATTTCGAACTTGAAAGCTCGTACGCATCGCTCGGGACGGATTTCCATTCGCCTGTTCTGCCGACTCCTTTCAGTCATCCTTTCCTCGCGGCAAGCAACCCCGATATGGCCTCCTTTATCGGACTCGATCCTGCTGAAGCGGCGCGCCCGGATTTTGCCGATTATTTCTGCGGAAAGACTCTCTTTAAGGGTTCACGGCCCGTAGCCATGCGTTATACGGGCCATCAATTCGGGGTCTATAATCCGGATATAGGCGATGGAAGGGCCATCCTTCTCGGAGAAGCGGAAGGTGCGGACGGACGTCTCTGGGATTTTCATCTCAAGGGCGGAGGCAGATCCGCCTATTCGAGGAGTTTTGATGGACGCGCGGTGCTGCGCTCCTGCATCCGCGAATATCTCTGCGGAGAAGCCATGCACGGGCTGGGCATTCCGACGACGCGCAGTCTGTGCATCATCGGCAGTGATGAAAAAGTCTCGCGGGAGAGGACCGAACGCGCTGCCATGCTTCTTAGAATGGGTGAAAGCCACGTCCGCTTCGGTTCCTTCGAGGCGCTGTTTTATACAGGAGACCACGCGGCGCTGAAAAAACTCGCGGATTACGTTATCAGCCGTCATTTCGAATACCTGGAAAATGAACCGGGCAAATACCTCCTTTTCTTCCGCGAAGTCGTGCGCCGTACGGCTGTGCTCATCGCTCATTGGCAGGCCGCCGGTTTTACTCATGGCGTCATGAACACAGACAATATGTCTATCCTCGGGATGACGATTGATTACGGACCGTACGGCTTTATGGAAGAATACGATCCTTCCACTATCCCTAACCATTCCGATGAGGCAGGCCGCTACGCGTTCGACCGCCAGCCGCCTGTCGCTCTCTGGAATCTGACCTGTCTTGCGCAGGCGCTGTCTCCGCTCTTCGATCCCGAAAAGGCGTTTGAGGCGGCCCAGGAATTCGTCGCATATTTCGAAACGGAATACAGTTCGCTGATGAGGCGCAAGCTCGGGCTCCTTCATCCCCGCCAAGAGGATGCCCTTGTGATAGGGGAGCTTCTTGGCACTCTTCACGAGACGCGCACGGATTACACCCTTTTCTTCCGGGCACTGTCTGCTTTGGCTCCTGGAGGAACGCTCGAGAGCATTCTGGCGCAGCCGGGTCTCAAAGGCTGGCTGTCGAAATATCGATCGCGCGTAGAATCGGACGGTGCTAACCCCGCGGACCGCAGAGAGATCATGTCGCACGCCAATCCCCGATTTATTCTGAGGAATTATATGGCGCAGACCGCTATTGCAAAGGCCGATGAAAACGACTTTTCTGAAATCGAAAAACTGAGAGTTTTGCTCAGCACACCCTTTCACGATCATCCGGAGATGGCCCACTATGCCGGCGTGACCCCGGAATGGGGAAAAAGCATCTCCGTCAGCTGTTCGTCCTGAGAAACAGAAGCCGTAACCTTTTAAAAGGAGGACGTAATGAAGGAAATTATCACGGTCATCGCGGAAATCAAGGCGAAGCCCGGCCGCGAGGAAGATGTCAAAAAAGCGCTGCTCGCTCTGATCGGGCCGACCCGCGAGGAAGAAGGCTGCATTGATTACGACCTTCACGAATCGCTCGAACAGCCGGGGCAGTTTCTCTTTTACGAGAACTGGATCAACGACGCGGCATTGAACGCGCACCTGGAAACCGCGCATCTGAAAGAGCTGAGGGCGAAATCCGAGGCGCTGCTTGCGGCTCCCGTAAAGATCACGCGATGGCGCAGGTTGTCCAACCGGAAAACGGCATCCTGATTCCCTCCCCTCCATGAAAAAATATCACGCCGTAGGCACGGATGACAAAGGGAGAAAATACGCGGGAAGCTTTGAAGCCGCGAGCGAGGGAGCGGCGCGCCGCATGCTTGCTTCCGAAGGCTATAAAATTCTTACCTTGGAAGAATTAAGCGCGGACGATGAACGCGGCGGCGCGGCCCAAAAGAAAATGACTTTCCGGCCGGATGAAAAGAAAGACAAGGAATCCTCGGGAAAAGCTTTTGCCGGCGGCGCGGCGCAAAAGAAAGCGGGTACCGGCGCGGTTCTTTTAGCAGCGGCGCTTGCCCTCGCGGGTCTTCTCGGCGTGATGGGATATCTTTCGTCAAAAAAAAACGACCTGGCTCTAGACGGGCGTGATGAGACAGCAGAAAGCAGGCTGTCCGGGGCTGATAAGGCAGTGATGCGCGCAGAGATCGAAAAAGAAATGGCAACGGATTTAGACGCATCCACGGCGGAAGAGGAAGTTCCGGCTGCCGTGGAAGCTGAAGACGCTGAAGTGCGCGTATCCGAGTACAGGGGAACTTAATTTTTTTCATCATTACCGACAGGGGAGGAAAGAGTGCAAAAATTCCATGATGCTCACGAGCCGCCGCAGGCAGCCCGGAAAAAACATGAAACGCGTATCCATGGGAAGGTGATGCAGGACGAGTACTTCTGGATGCGGGAACGGGGATCCAAAGAAATCCTTGATTATCTCAACGCCGAAAATGATTATTTGAAAAAGAAAATGGCGCACACCGATACCTTACAAGAAAATTTATTCAATGAGATAACTGCACGATTGGATCCGAATGAACAATCTATTCCTTTTAATGAAAACGGATACAGCTATTATGATCGTTACGAAGAAGGAGAAGATTACCCACTTTATTGTAGAAAAAAAATTGGCCAAAATTCAAAGGAAGAAATTTTACTGAATGGTCCCGAAATGGGAACTGGTCAGGATTATTTTGACATTGGTGGCTATACAGTAAGTCCTGACAATCGCTTAATTGTTTATGGTGTAGATAGCGTTTCAAGAAGAAATTATACGTTGTTCGTCAAAGACATTCAATCAGGAAAAGTTTACAATGACCGTATCGAAAACACAACCGGTTTTGCTGTTTTTGCAAATGATAATAAAACTATTTTCTACACGCAACGCGATGAACAAACCCTACGCGAATGTTTCGTTTACAAACATGTGCTGGGTACAAAACAAAGCGATGATGTTATAGTGTTCGAAGAGAAAGATGAAACCTACACGTGCGAAGTTTACAAATCTAAATCGCAACGTTTTATGATGATCGTTTCGTATCAAACTATGTCAACTGAATATCATTTTCTGGATGCAAATAAACCAAATGGTGAGTGGCGAGTTGTTCAACCAAGACAACGCGGACTTGAATACAGCGCAGAGGATTATCTCGATGATTTTTACATCGTGACAAATGATTCGGCAAAAAATTTCAGATTGATGAGAGCACCCATTGAAAGGCCTTCAAAAGAAAATTGGATAGAAATTATTCCGCATCGTGAAGATGTTTTGTTAGAAGGGATTGAGATTTTTAAAATGTTGATGGTCGTCAACGAACGAAAAAACGGATTGTCGCAACTAAGAGTAATTAATTGGCTGGATGATACTGAACATTATGTAGAATTTGCTGAACCGACCTATTATGCTTACTGTCACGACAACATGGATTTTAATACAACAAAGTTACGGTTTACCTATTCTTCATTAACAACTCCCTTTACAACTTTTGAATATGATATGTTGACAAAAGAAAAAGTAGTGTTGAAAAAGGACGAAGTGTTGGGTGGTGAATTTTCTCCTGAGAATTATACCTCCGAACGAATTTATGCAACGGCTGATGATGGAACGAAAATTCAAGTTTTTCGAAATGTTGATGCTTCTGTACCAGGTGGAAATACAAATTGCCACGGGACAACATTTTTAGATGGTGAATATTGGCTAAATAATGATCAAGCAGATATATTGATTGAGCATGATGGATATGAAGTGCTGACAAATCCTGTTGACATGAAACCAGGTGATATTATTACATATGAAAGAGATGCGGATGATGATGGTACTGATCACTCTGTAACTGTTATTACTCCTTCTGCAAACCCTGGAGACGCTACAGTGGAAGGACTAGGAGGTGTACACACTAAAACTAGCCAACAAAAAGCATCTGACGCATGGAAGGGCGGAAAAATCACTTTAATTCGAAAAAACAATCCTGATACAGTTGTAGAGA